>JAABUK010001551.1_pt1 | contig 43265 bp, 45 predicted proteins | sample 5559141 | NCBI WGS metagenome assembly JAABUK01 (sample SAMN10711869, study PRJNA513367) | rock metagenome | isolation source: Antarctica rocks | place: Antarctica: Victoria Land, Pudding Butte nord | collected 2016-01-03 | reverse complement strand
AAGCATCAGATCTTATAGACAAGGCTGAAAGCGTTCAGCCATTTATCAGACATGTAAGCTGAAGATTGCTGATCAAGCTCTAGTCAATTTCAGCTAGTATAAGACAAGGCTCAAAGCGTTCAGCCATGTATTAGACATGTAAGCTGAAAGCTGCTGATCATACTCTAGTCAGTTTCAGCTAGTATAAGACAAGGCTAAAAGCGTTCAGACATGCATCAGATACAAAAAGACATGTATGCTGAAAGTTGCTGATCATACTCTAGTCACTTTGAGCTAGCATAAGGCGAGGCTGAAAGCGTTCAGATAGGGGTTCAGCCGCGCTTCGTTCCCATAGTGATTTGCAGTGACAGTGCATGAGCCATCGGATGCGCCATTTGCAGCTGCATCTCCATCAAATGTGATTGATGTCGCATCAGATTTGCCCTGAGCCTGCAGACATGACATTAGCTTGAGCTGAAATATGTGCACAGCACCATCACTCGATTTCTGCATCACATATGACAGTGCATGAAGGACAGACCAAAAAGGAGCTTGTTTTGTTTGTTTCAATCTGTTTCTGCAGTGCAATATGCTGACAGACAACTCAGTGCACTATTGAATGCTTTATGCACAGAACCCCAGAAATGTAATGCACAACCAGAGGCATTGCAACACCCGTTTACGGGGCAAAGGCGCACAGCAATCACCACAGACAACGAGTTCAAACGAGGTTGGAAACATGGCCACAAACCTTGAGCAACTCTGACCGCAGACAAAGACTGTGAACAGTGCAGCAGAGACAGCCAGGCAATGACCAGGCAATTCTGACCCGAGACCAAGAATCTGATTGGTATAGAAGACACAGGTACAGGGCGCCCATGCTTGGGCTTTGGAGCCCAGATGGCTTCTGGGTCGGGCAGGAAGCAAGCCACCTTTGTTGGCCTTGGCATTGCTAGCAGCCCCTTGCGCTCTGCTGAAGTGGGTGAGAGTTTGCTATATAGTAGATAAGGACAGCAGCACTTTTTACTGTGGGCACACCTGCTTAGAAAAGAAAAGAAAAGCCTACGCCTTTTGGCGTCAATTTATTGAGAAGCCCAGTATTATACCGGGCTGCCCATTAGGCACACCTGCTTACTGTCACGTTTCATCAAATGTTGTATCAAGAAGCGTTGCACATGTAGCTCGCTAAGTGCACTTTAACTGCTCATAGCAGCAAAGACTGTCAGAATTTGACATAAAGCAGCCTCATATTTGCGCTGGGTAACATAAAGATGCCTGTATGGCTGAGCAGACTTGTACATGCACAGGTGGGCTGCACGACACAACTTCTCTGGTTCAGACACGGGCAGCTTGGCAGCTGAGCTGATGGGTCTCACTGTATGCTTTGTTGCCTGTCACATTTAATGTGATCATTCTAAGTCACTGGTCGAACAATGTTGTTACACATTCTTTCACTGATACGTGTCGACAAAAAACGTCCACTCATCAAGATGTACTTTTTTAAGTTTCAACTCTCGCTCGCTCAACGCGATTGCTAAGTCCAACAGAACAGCCTGTTCATGATGAGGTACAGCGTGCTTTAATTTCCCAAAATTGAGGTGTGTCAGTTGAAGCAGATCAGCAAGTTTGACCACTGGCATTGTCAAAAGACCCTGAAAACGGCTCAAATCCAAATGCTTCAGTTCTGACAGTTGGAAAAGGCACTCTGGAACTCCATCCATCTGTGCATCAGGCATGCTCAGGAATGTTAGTTGCTGCAAGTTTGAGAACCACACAGGTAGGGAACCTTCGTAATTGGGCAGACATAGACATGTCAGCTGTGTGTAATGCTGCCATTCATCAGGCAGCGCATAGCGGTCAGTGACCTTACACACAGTAAGACGCTGAAGGCGCGCCAGAGCAGTTGGCCAGCTGACACCATGCATGATGCCAGGCTTGGCTGATATTTCAATCTGTCTCAAAATGTCTGCCTCGTGCAGATTCTGAATGTCACACAATGTGTGAATGGCAAGAGCCAGCAACCGTACTTTTGGGCCAATGGGTAGAATTACTGGAACGCTGGTCTGGGTATGGAAGAAAGATGTCAGGCAACCTTGAGCAAGGCGCAGGGAGCACACTTGAGTGAAAGAAGACATGTCAAGAGTGGCTGCTGTTCTTGGAGCCACGGTCAGAAACTCCAAACTTTCCAGCTTTGATAGCAATAGCGGCAGCCTGGGTGGAAAGGAGAGCTTGAGCTCATCTAGCATTTGTAGTTTTGTCAAGCTGTCCATCGGCATGCCTTTCATCATCCTTTCTGGGTACATCTTGGTGAAACGCAGCTTCAGGTAGGTTAGGTTAGTCAAGGTACAGATATTCAGAAGGTGCTGTGACGACAGCCCAGGCCCCACGGTCAGAGAGACGCAAGGGCTCTGCAGAAGCTGAATATGTGGGAGATTGAGCAGCGGTTCTGGACCTGCACAAACACCACTGTGCATTGCTGAGAGAAAAGTGAGGGTCTTGTCAATAGAATTCAGAGGCGTACAAACCTGATAAGTGCAGGGCAAGATTTGACGCAGGAGCTTGCTGCAATTTTGCCAGCAAGCGGTGGACGATGCAGTTGTCAGGCAGCTGGTTGTACAAGCCCAAAGGACCTGCTGCACTCCCTAGGTTGATCCAATACACGCCCTGCAGGCGGTCTAGTAGCCAAATGCCATGTTCAGATTCCTCTGACAGTGGCACCCGAAACTCTGCCTCATAATCTGTTATGGTTCTGCTCGCAGCTCCAGACAAGGAGTTTTAAGACCGTCCACTCTTCTCCCCAGACACCACAAGCTGGATTAGCTTTCAACATCTGATACCAAGAGCTGCATACCCTCTCACACTCAACAGTGGCCCTCGTCGACAAGCTTGCGAAGACTTCACTGAGGATTCCCGAGCTCAGGTCAGCCCGACTGGAGGACGTGGCTGGTCGAGACATGTTAGCCACTCTTGATTGCTTGCTTCCTCAGGGCTGTGAAGCAGCTACTTGAAAGCGTGCAGGCTGACGCTGACACTAAAGTTGCAGCTGAAGCAACTTCTTGCAGAACAACGGGCGTTCAAAAGAGGTTGACTGTCGCCAGACGTTATATCTCGCAGAGAGCTTATATTTGGAATCCAAACTGGCCATACGAAAAAGTCAGAAGCAGGCTTCACTGATCTGCAAGCGGGTTGCTTCACTCTGTTCATTCACCAAATTACCATCAGGCCTACCATAGTCGCAGTGCTGCACATGCAGCTAGTCACATAAGCTTGTCTTCATTAGCACGACTGTAAGCATTGGAAACCAAAATTCTGCATGATCAATCTGCATGGCTAATAATGCATACTTAGTAGACATACTTATTTCTGATGACATGGCAGGGTTGACCTTCGAGCAAGCTCTGCTTTCATGGTCACAACACTCTTACAAAAAGACTGCTCATATCAACAAACCCTCCCATGGACCAGCAACTTTACCATCATACGCACAGTGACCAGATTCTCTTGATAAACTTGTTTGCTCTGTGTCCTGCAAAAGATTTTAGCACCACCGGTGGAATGCCAGGCAGAAAACCTTCCTCATGTACATGCCTCAGGATGAGACAAGCCACTGCTGTCTGAGCACCCGAGCTGCTGCAGTGTCACCAAGCTTGCAAAGGTTATTGAGCCGCATGCATTACAGTACCATTTGCAGTCTGGGTGCGTGCACCATCAATCACTCTGTCTGCAGCCGCATCCCCATCAGATGTGATCAACTTTGCATCAGATGTAGCCTGAGCCTGCAGACATGATGTTAACCTGAGCTGAGAGTCATGTACAATACCACTCCTGAATTTCTGCATCCAAAACATGACAGCACATGAAGTACAGATCATACAGGACTGCTTTTACTTGTTTTCACCTTTTTGTGCATTGCAATATGCCAACAGACGCCTCAGTGCGGTGTTGAATGCTGTTCGCAGTAACCCAAAGACATGTACTGCACAACAAGACGCATGGCAACATACATCTACAGGACATTGCAGTGACCACAGACAAATAAATTCAACAGTGCAGGAGACATAGCCACAAACCTTGTGCAAATCTGAATGCAAACAAAGACGTTTAACAGTATAGGAGAGACAGCTACAAATCTTGACCAGGCAATGCTGACCCAAGACCCAGACTCTGATTGGTGTAGGAGACACATGTACACACCTTGACAGGGCGCCCATGCTTGGGCTTGGGACCCCAGTTGGCTTCTGGGTTGGGCAGGAAGCGAGCCACCTTGTTGGCCTTGGCATTACTAGCAGCCCCTTGCGCTCTGCTGAAGTCAGCCTTCAGCTCTGGCTCCTTGGCCAACAGCTTTCCAGCTGCACAGCAATCAGGTGCAGTCAGTCAGTATGTAGAAAAGCTCAGCAATCACGACGGGAGCCTCCCAAGGCAGCAGCCTGGAGCCAGTCAGCATGTACATGTACCCTCAGAGTATTCATAGTGCTGTTGGCATTGCCGGTCAGCCAACACAAACCTGTTTGAGGGTGGATGTTGATGATTGTGCTGTTGCCAGAAAAGATCAATCAGGTGCAGCCAGGCAACATGTGCATGTACCCATGAGATGTTCGATGATGCTAGGCAGCTATTGGCATTGCTGGTCAGTGAACACGAAGCTGTATCAGGGTTGAGGTTGATGATTGTGCTGTTGGGAAAAGATGAAGTAAAGAGACCTGAATCTTTGTTATGTGGCATCACTACTATATTTACTGTTATTCTAGCTGTTCTTGGCATTGATGTTGTCGTCATGATCATGATCATCAATGCTATTAATATTGTTGTTATTATTGTTACTACCATCATTATCAATGTTGTTATCGCAAAAAGTAGCATCAGTCTCACTACCCTCAATGTGATCATTGTTACTGACGCGGTGTGATATTATCATCATAACTTTGATTGTAAAGTCGCATTGTTATTGGTGAATCTTCTACTGGACATAGCATGCATCATCAGACCATGGCAACTTACCGTAGCTGTCAGCCTCGTGACCCTTGACAGGGTGGTCTTGGACCCAACACCGGATGATATCCCAAACAGCACTGAAAGGAGCATCAGTCTTCACACCCAGCGGGTTGGCATGCGTCGATGAGACTCTGTAGCCTTCAGCAAATCACAAAGCACTTCAGCTAACAACATGTCACAGCACATGCTACATACAACCAAAGATAACTAGAAGTCAAAAAAGCAGCAGATGGACTAACAGTCAAGGAGATGCCCAACACTTTCAGGCACACCCCACAGCCTAAGTGCGGGACCTGCAATTGGGCAAAACATAGCTATGTACAGCATATGTTTTTATGAAAATGATTTTGAAGGACAAAGCAAATCAAATACGATCTTCTCGTAAAATACAATATGATGCAGAGGCCTGCTTTGAAACATGACGGATGCAGCCTGGAACAGAGTAGTGGTGTTCAACCAGTTATACCACAAGTATCAGATACCTGGTCCAAATACACCGGTAAATTGAGCTCCAATATGAGCTGCAAACTGAGAACATATAAGTATAGAATGAAAACGATGAACACCAAAGAAGGCTCACCAGCATTGATCAGAGCTGAGCGCAGCACATCGGCCTTGGGCGGCGTGCACTTGACAGTCTTGCACACATCATGCAAGCTGAAGTACAGAGGCACATCCACCAGCTCCTCACTGACAGCTGTCAAATGACTGATTACTTTATTGCTGGCTGGATACAGCTCCTTGTTTGCCTGCAACCAGGATCAACGGACTCAGCTACAGGAGCAATTTTTCATACAAGCTGGTAAATGAATGACGCAGCAAAGTGTATTGCATGCTTGCTGGGCGTTGTTTTGGTCATATCAGCATCAACAGTGTCATAGCAGTCACTCAGACAATATCAGTCCTCTGGGGAATCTGTCTGAACCAGCCTTCTGGATCGTTTTGAGCACAGATGAACAGAAATTGTCTTTGAGAAATGCGTAAAGAGTCAGTTGTGCTTGGGCTCAACAGGGCACTAGTCAGGGGATGACAGCATGATGACGCAGCAGGGGCAAGGTCACACCTTGACCGACTCAAGAATGCCATTCACCCAATCCATGTTGTGTATAGGGTCCGCCCAGAACGGCCCTCCCATCAGGAAGTTCGCCCCAGTTTCAGGGCACTGCTGGGGCACTGCTGGGCCTACGCCTGGCATATACTTCACCCCATTGTTCTTCTGGATCTGCACTAACAGCCAATCTCCATGACACATTCCGTATGACTCACAGGGGAGCTGACTCAAAGTCTTCATGCCACGATGGTCACTCAGACAGATGCAAATGCAGGCCAGAAGCTTCTTTAAAAGCACACAGCATCTTTGCATGGCAGCAGATGGCAAAGGGCAAAGCATATGCAAGGAACGCAGGGGAGCTTGCTGATGGCAACAGTGTTGACATGTTGTCTCTGCTCACCAGAGGCCTTACAGGCTGATTCAACCAACACAACAAGCATATTCTGCATGACTATAACAACATGATTATGGGTAGATTGCAAGCTTAGCCAACAGGCATCAGGTGCGTGCCATGCAAATCATACAGATAGCATTATTTGCATGCAGAGGATGATAGGCACTGCAGGCAATGATGGACCATGCAGAGAATGCTGCTGAGATAGATGTAGTCAGAGGTGTTCCAAGGCAAAGTGCTGAGCACTCACTTTGCGGCCAACTCTCTGAGTGTAGAAGGAATCACAGCCCTGGCTTTGGTAGACGTACATCAGCTTGCTGCCGGCGTCCTTGACTGCAGCTGGGGATGTGTAGATGCGCACAAACACACGAACATAGAAGTCCACACTGAGTGACATCATTGGCACTATGTGCCGCTTATACCGGTTGGCATGACCCTGCAGATCAAGGCAAGGCAATTAGGCATGGCACAAGCAGGGATTTGTCAGAAATTGGGATTTGTCAAAGACCCCCATCAACTGGGTGTCACCCACGACATGTGCACCATTGCTTAGCGTCTTGAGGAAGTCTTTGGGACAGCATCTCAATGCCAGCCTGACAGCCTTGAGACATACAAAGTCTACGTGGCTATGGCAAGCTGCTGTTTGGAAACCATGGGTGAGCATCATCATCATCATCACAATAGTTTGTTCTCTGATGGCGCTGCAAGGCCTGCCCAGGTATGTACTGACAAGGCGTGTCTCCATGCAGTCTTGTCTTTGACAGTCTTATGGCACCATGTGAAGCTGATGCGTCTCACTATGGCAGTCAGCCATGGACGCAAAGACCGAAAAGCAGGATGCAAAGCAGCATTTACCGTCAGGTGCACACAGCTGACTCACTCCCAGGTCGAGACAGATTTCTTAACAGCCTAGACAGATTTCTTAACATTCTAGGCCGGATTCTAACATTCTAGACAGGTTTCGTGACATTCTAGACAGGTTTCTTAACACTTTAGACAGGTTTCTAACATTCCAGACAGGTTTCTTGACATTCTACACAAGTTTCCTGACATTCTACACAACTTTCCTAACATTTTAGACAGCATCAGACAGACAACAGGAGTGACAACACTTTGGGTTTCACAGAAGGTCGTGCAGCAGCTGGAGCAGCAAACCTCAATTGCAGCTAGCAGTATTCTGAGGGCCATTTCATGGCAGTAGGCCCGGTGAAGGGGGTAGCTGCCGTACTTGCCCCAGCAGGCCTCCCCATTGTTACCGCACAGTACGGCCATGTCGGTGGCTGTTACCAACAGTAACCCACCCTCGGCCACTGCTTGTACTGCACCATCGAGCAGCTGTGTTGGGGATCCATAGGGATCCAAATCCACAGCATCATATGCCTGCAGACAAGCTGTCATGCATCAGTTAGATGCTGTCTTTGCTAGATTGTACAGGGGACACGCTTTGCAACTGAGGGGCTTTTAATGCATGGGGATGCTCCATGGGGATGCTCAGTGGGGATGCCTACAGATGAGCTGTCATGCATCAGTCACCATCAAGACACGCTCATTCTTCACGTCAAAATTTAGGTCTAAGGGTTGTTAGTCTTTGCTCCAGGGGCATTGCTGACACATAGTATCTCAGCCAAAGCTGTTTTGTCTGCCCTGCTCATGCATGCAATGACAGTGTGAAAGCAGTGTCCATTCACCACCAGTGACCTGTCCTGTCAGTTTGCAAGACAAGGGATGCCGCTGACAATACCACATGCAACACCGAAGCAACATTTTTCAAGTCGAGGGTTTCATTTACCTGCAGACTGGGCTTGCTGTATGCCAAGCGTAATGACCATCAGAGCTGTGATTTTGGTCTCCTTTATGATCTGGTAGCTGGCCAAAGGTAGCATTCAATCAGATTAGAAGCTATGCCATGTTTCCTGTATGACCTAAAAGATCTCCACAATGTAGATGCTCGTTTCTACTGTCCCCAAGCGCTTCTGAGATTAGATTTCCAGTGTAGGGATGACATTTCTGAATTTAAATAGACGTTTCAGGGATTGAGAAGAGCTGTTATTCACAGATGATGCGGATGGGGCTCACCAGAGGGCTTTGCAGCATGACAACCCTGGCATCCCCTTGCAGGGGCCTCATTCTTTGTTCGGCCTCTGCTCCATTGAACTGGATGTTTCTCTTCATGGCCTCCACTGCATCTGAGTCCAAGTCATTTGCATCCACTCTGCCTGTGCCTTCAACTTCCAGGGCATATCTGATGGACCGCAGGCCTGAAGCTGCAAGGCCTTCCAAGATCTTGATCCCATCAACCTGAGCAAGGATGAAGCAAGCATGGTCACAGATACACAGAACTGCCTGTACTTGACTTTCTTTGTTGCATGCTGTTGTGCATAGTGTATGTTGCTTTCCTGGTCATTGTCTGATGACTTCCTTGGTGAGTCCCAAAGACAAGAACTGTAGGTGGATTGATGGACTGAACAAGCGCTACTTGCAAAAAAATTAGGCAGGCACGGTGTTCACTGACCTGAAGTCGGCATCAGCCAGCCATGCTGTCTTTGCCAGCTTGATGTTAATGATGACATCAATGCAAGATGCCTGACAGTGCAGCTTCACCAGATCATTGTCTGATGCACACTGGTGCAGACTGCATGCAATGTTGCTGAGCTGATCACACCTTGTCTGCATCAGTGACTGCATTTGCCATTACAGCGCCTTTGACTCGGGTCCTTGACTTGGCAGCCGTGCCATTCTGTTCTTCAAGCTGTCTTTGTTTGACAAAATACCTCAAGACAGCAATAGAGATGTCCCTATTGACTACCTGTGCCGTGCAGAATGTGGAAATAAGAAACAGAAGGTTTTGAGTATGCTGGATGCCTCATCAAGGCAAGGTTGCACACTTGCCTGTGCAGGATTGTAGAATACGTCATTGCCCTTTTGTAGAATAGATCCCTTGCCTTCGGTCAGGACTTTGTAGCCATCTGGAACTGGTCGGCCGGATGTTGTTGCAGTTGCTGGATCCTCCGTATCCGCCATCCCCAGAAGCTGAGCTAAACGGTGCGGGAGATATGCCCGAAAGTGCAGGCTAGCTTGTTGCCGTGCTCGCAAACCAGTGAAGCCAGTGACGACGTATCTCGAAAGCCAGCCAATTGCTGCTAGGCAAATGCAGCTAGCTGCTAGCTGTTCTCAGCTCTGCTGCTGCTGCTGTGTCTGCGGTTCCTGTATGCAGAAGCTCGGAAGCAAGTGTTCCTGGACTGTGCAGCTTGCCGGAAATACAGGGCAAAGAACCGAATCGGAGCACGATTGCAAGTCGAGATGTGTGATCAGTCAGACCGTGCACTGCATGGGCGATGCGCAGCGCTGTCGCAATGCAGTGTCGGAGCTTGTGCAGGCGGCAGAGGAGATCAACCGGCGTCCCGAGCTCCTCGAACTCATTTGCAGACTTACCTGTATTCAGTCCTGGCAGGGGTCCCGAGCTCTCTTGTTTCCAAAAGACCCAGGCCTTTCCCAATCTAAGGTATGGCTTTTCAAGTAAATTTGCCAAACGAAGAGGCTTGGACCAAAGAAATTGCCAGCAGCCAGACTGGTGTGGTTCAAGGTGTGATTGTTACCCTCAAAGGCGACGGTCTTTTGGTGACAGACTCTTTGCAAAGCCAGTGGCTGTGTTGCGCAGTCGTTGAAGTTTACCAGGACTGGTGTGGACCGTGCAAGGCGGTGATAACGAGTCTGAAGAAGCAGTTTTTTGAACTGGGTGAACGGCCTTTGAAATTCTACACAGTAAGATTCCGTTTTGCAGCTTCCGAGGCTCTTATTTAACCTTATGGCTCAGGCTGGCAATCAAATTGGCGCTGTGTGCAGGCTAACTGCAAGCACGTCAAAGCCTTGGAAAGGTATACAGGCCACTGTGAGCCTGTATTTGTCTTTTACCAGGTACCTATTCTACTTGAATTGCAAGATGAGTCCTCTCCTCCCTTCTGCTACACTGACTGTTTGTCTTTGCAGGATGGTAAAGTCCTGAACACAGTGAGCGGAGTCAATGCACCCCTGATTTCAACAGCAGTTGACAAGCTGTCAGCTGAGGCAGCTGCTGTTGCTGCAGCAAAAGCCTGAAGCAAATGTCAAGTCCACCACCAGCAACTCCACCTCCTGTACAGTGATGGCAGATTTTGCTGTCATGGCAAAAGGCTGTGTACAGTTGCTGTGCTTCTGCACGCTTTCCTTGAATTGCTCATGTCACAATCAGTCCAACTTGCAGCAGAAAAATTGGTCAATGCAATCAGGCATTCCAATAAATACTTGGATATCAGGTCACAATAGATTTTCCAGTGCCAATGATATATTGTCAACTGCGAGCATGACATAGTGATCACAGTAACAGTCACTTGTGTCTGGCATACGCTCACAGCACCAGACGCACCGGGCCAAGGCCTGATGCCAATAACAAATGTGGTGTTATGACAGGGCACTATGTCACAGGAAATACCCAGCCATAGCTGTCTTTGACCTTTTCTTGCTGCACATCAGTCAACGCACCATATAGCTCTGTTGCCACAGGTCCTGCATAACATATGTACATCAGCTGCCACGTTGATGATGCATGTTTGACATCTTGCAAGCCATTATCGCCAGGATTGAAAGCTCAAATTTTTACTGTCACAGCTGGAGGAAGTCAGCACACATAAAGTACCACGGCAGATAGCTCTTTCCAACATGCATTTTGGACAATACCACATGATATGGCAGACATGCCTTGGTGACCCACCAAATGTAACAGCTGTACATGCTGGCCAGGCCGTTGATGTGAACATACCTGGAACTCCTGGCTCGCCAAATTGTGTCTTTTGGCCCTTGTGTGTCAAGCTGCCGACAGGACTGACAACCACAGCAGTGCCTGAGGTGAACACTTCGTCTGCTTGGAGAGCTTCTTCCAATGTGATTGGCGCTTCTTCCACAGTGTATCCTCTGGACTCTGCCAGTTCCAGAATTGATCGCCGAGTGATGCCGGGAAGGATGGTGCCCTGCATTCAGCCAGGAAGGCCTCAGACAAACCGATTAGTGTGCAAAACTTGGCTGCAAAACACTTGCAGCTATGATACACCTGAATGGCACTACCAATGCATGCATGCATGGAGGACCAAGATGATGCTGGTGGGCTTACTTGCAAATGAGTCAAGACGTGCAGGCAGACATGGCAAGCATTGATGCTATAGCGCGGCAGACATTGATGCTGAAACACGGCAGACATTGATGCTGAAACATGGCAGACATTGATGCTAACACACAGCAGACACTGGTGCTGAAACATGGCAGACATTAATGCTGAAACACAGCAGACATTAATGCTGAAACACTGCAGACATTAATGCTGAAACACGGCAAATGATGGCTGACCTGTAGCGGTGGGGTTTTGATGTGCTTCCCCTTCACAGTAAAGATGTTGCAAGATGACACTTCTTCAAGGTACGTGTCTGTCTTTGCATCCAAGTACACAACATCTGCATACCCATTTTGCTTGGCTGCTAGCTGTGTTGTCAACACCTGCATCCAGACAGTACAAACAGGATGGACCAGCTATCAACAGACTGATATAGCAAGGATAACAACAAGGTGCAGAACAACACTTGGGCCATGCTGGTTGCCATCTCTGCCTGACAGCTTGTGTCAGTACTTCTACTGACTTACCTCTCATTTCCAGATAGTCAACCAAGACAATACCAATTGATGTTGAAGAACACAGCCATGAGCCGGTGTGTAATTTATTGCAGCACCATAGCCTCACAGCAACAGCCTGACAGGCAAAGACACGCAGTGCGCTTGTTGCTGTCCAAAAGCAACATATTGAAGCACTCACTGGAGAGTAGTTGCCGGCTGCCTTGGTGCCTCCCATGCCGCCAGGCGCAGCCCTGTGGAAATGCTCCTCTACTACCAGATCAATGGGTGTCATCTGACCCCCCTGTTTGCATGCTCACACAGTTAGGGCTGTCATCATGCGCACACAGTGGCATACACATTATTTACAGGTTGCTGTTTCTGATGTGTACGCCCACATGCCAACACAAGCAACAAGCCAGCACCAATTTCCCCGTGTACAACTACCCCCTTGTGCCATTAGGCTGCATCATATGATTGTCATTTGATTGCCTTTCATGCACCTTTCGAACCCCAGATTAGACAACCTGCGTATGCATATGCCAGACTGCATGAGGAGCGCATATGACAACATTTGATATTGTCATTGACATCTTGAGAGTGTGTGCCTATTGGCAGTGTCTGATGATGAGCCAGATTGCTGTCTGCAGTTTTCATGGCAGTAAGTCATGACTAACCTTGAAGTAAGCTCCAACAGCAGCACAGAACACAGCAAACGTGTAGCTAGGGGCAGGGCCCAACCCCAAAATGCCCCCAGACCCCATCAACAAGGGCCGTATATACAAAGAGCCCTTGCCCTGAGGAGGAACGTAATCTTGGTTTTCCCTCACCAACTGCTGAACAGCTCCCACAAACAAATCTGATGGGGGTGCAGGCATGGAAAGTCTGTCTGCGCCTTCAGCCATTCTGGCAGCATTCTGCTGCGGTCTGAAGAGGACAATGCGATCCTGCGCGCTGCGCTGAGCCTTCATGCCTTCAAACACTGACTGACCGTAGTTGAGAACCTGCAAGCATACAAGGAAATGCATGTTCAACGAGCCACATGCCGATGCATCACTGCTGCTGAGGCACTCTGTAGCACTAAAGCACTCAAAGTTGCAGGGCTGAGAGAATGCAGTGAGCCTTCTACTTAGTTGACATCCAGCAATACTTTGTAAGGCTCCTGCCCTGCATTACATAGAAATAGCCAAGCATAGACGGGCACAAACACAGCATGATGCAACAGGCTCATCAGCGCCTGCAGCTAGAGCTGGAATATCACGGAAATCAGCAGAGGCACAGATGACAGTGAGATGTGCACAAGGTGCAAGGCTCTTGCATGCAGCGGACCTGTGCACTAGGGTCCAACTGGAGAGGCCCATACGGACGCATTGCCCCTTTCCAACCTTGCTCTGGTGACCACTCTGCCACATACATGGTCTGCAAACCAAACAGTGCTGTGGGAGATGCAAAGCATGACAGTTTAAGCCAGTTGGGACTTGTACTTGAATTTAGACAAATGCCAAGATGGTGAGACATATGCCAAGATGGTGATTACAGCTTTGCAGATTGGTATGTGCAGAGTCTTGGCTTGAGGAGTGTGTGTGCAAAATTGGAAGATTAGCATGGACAGGATGAGCAAGCTGGGATGCAGTTAAAGAGTTAGGCGGCGTACCGGCGCAACATGCTCGAGACCAAAACCCAGCGTGTCCCAAGTAATGTTCTTCTTTGTTCTGCAATGCAAGCCAATCAGTTTGACTGCTGACAACTGACCCAAGGCTTTGGCACATCAACTGGAGCATGCTGTCAAGTTGACACTGCAGCAACACTTTTGCCGGGCGCTAGTGCTGCCTTCCTGTTTGACAGGTCATGATGGCATTTTGCATGTGCATTGATTAAAAAGCCGCACCTGCTAGGTTTCTGTTCTACAGGTGCCAAGGGTGCCTCAGCCTGAGCTTGAGCTTGAGCCCTTGCAGGCATACTGTGCAGCCGGCAAGGCTTGCTGCGTTTCTGTGTATGCTGCTGTGAGCTGCAACAGAACATCCAAAGTCAGGCAGAGGTGCAAAATTCAGCAACACCTCCTGTCTGATGAACAACGCATACCGTGAGGGGATGCCATGATGTACGGATCTTGAAGAGCTTTGTAGCTGCCGCCTGCAGGGACAAGCATGTGCAAACTTCCACTTAAAGAGCCAAGCTGTAGCCAGGACAGGAAGTTACATGCAAAGTCAGGCTTACCGGCCTGCCGAAGCCGGCAAGGGTCGTTGAAGGTCCAGCTGCAGCATTGAGTTTACCAACAATCAATTTGGCAATGCCAATCCTCGCTGAGAAGTGACTGCCGACCAGGCTTCAGCTAATGTTACAGCTATGACGTGATACAGCGATACGAGACCCCAGACTCGTCAGCTGCTGTGATCGGCACTCCAATCGTCAGATCTACAGTTTTCGTTCCAGAAGAGTGTCATTTGCCCAAGCGTAGCGACGGAGAAATGACAGAAGATGCAGACATTTTGCATGCACAACTGCATTTTTGCGGCAGGGCGTTTGCTAGTAGCAGCCCCTAGTCTCTATCTCAACTTTGACTAGTCAATTGTTGAGATCAATTGGTGCGGACACGCTACAAAGCCCAGCGCAATGACGCAGACAACGCTGCATTCCCAGGTTGTATGCCGGCAGGGCGCACTTGACAGAAGTAGTCGGGTGCCGTCTGTTGCCACCACTCAGCATGCTCGACCGCATGCATTTAGGACGTCGAAGTTGACCAGTAAGTCTGGTGGCATCGCCGGGCGTTGCTTGCACTCCAAACCGCACACATCATATTATAATTACACACGCACTCCCGGAGTAGTCCTCTGCCAGGCGGCTTCAGAAAAGATGGTCATAGCGGTCACAGGTGAGTCCCAGCTGGTCGCTGTCGACTTGTCGTACCTGCGACAGTGAATGGCACAGGACCTCCGCATTACTGCAACGCAGGAGCCACAGGACTAGTCGGCAGCAGGCTTGTCTCAAGGCTATCAGCTCAAGGCCACACCGTCAGGGTGTTGACCAGAAACCCGGACAAAGCACGAAGCAAGCTCCCATATGCACGCCTCCAGTTTTTCAACATTGGCCAACAGTTACCAGATGCTCTGAAAGGAGCAACCGGTGTAGTGAACTTGGCAGGTGAAATGCAGTCTCGAAAGCGCTGCTGTTGCGGAACAGGTGGTGATATGCGTCGTTGCGAAGCATGATGTATGTCTGCTGACACACCTATGCTTTTGCTGTAGGTGAGCCCATTGCCACACGATGGTCTGCTAGCTTGAAGCGGGAGATCAAAGCTTCCAGGGTGAACATCACCGCACACCTTGCAGTGAGTACGCCCGCCTCAAAGTGGCATGCAGCGTCTTCACAACAAGCTTGACAGTAGTCCTGCCTCTACGTCACCTGCACTCACCGCTTTCACACTGCATTACACAGCAGATGAGCTTTCCCATGGACCTGCAGTTGCTGTACATTCGTTTCTCAAAACATGCTGTCTCCATTCAGTCAGCTAGAATCAGTTTTATTTGAGTCTTCTGCAGTTTACCAAGTGTTGGTCTACTTGCGCTGAAAGCAGCATTGACGCCAAGATGAGTGACACAGTGTACAGCATTCAGCAAACTTGTGTCAATTCACATTTCAGTAAGCATGTGTCCCAATGCAGGATGCCATCAATGCTTTGCCAGAAGCTGAGCGGCCTGAAGTCATTTGCTCTGCCTCAGCTGTTGGTGAGACTTTTGCTTTCCATTTGCATTGTCTGTAGTTCAATGTGAGGTTCTATGTAAGACGTAACTTCGCACACCTTTTGTCATCATCACCCACAATGTGCCCTGTCACTGCACACCTTCTGGTGCATTCGTGCTGTGCAGCTGCACTAGCATACGATTAGATGACTGCATTGCATAAGGGAGTGACATGGCATGCTATTCAAGCTGATACGCATGCGTTTACCCGTGTCTGCTGCATATAGGCTTCTGTAGTCAGCTGAATGCTTGCAGGCAGGAAGGATGCTGCATGCTTCTCACCTTGGCACACACTGCACTTCACTCTTGTCTAACCATGTGCATTCGACCTTGTCTACCATCATGCCACCACCGTTGTCTACCCCCATGCATACAGCCTTGCCTACTCATATGTAATCACCTTTGTCAGCCAATGCGCATTCAATGTTGTCTACCAAGGTGCATTCATTACTGACTACTCATGTGCAATTACTGTTGTCAACCAATGTTCATTCACCTTTGTTCACTAATGTGCAATCAACCTTGTCAACCAATGTACATTCAACCTTGTCTACCAATGTGCATTCGACCTTGTCTACCGATTTGCATTCACCCTTGTCTAGCCATGTGCACTCGCCTATGTCTGCCAATGTGCAGGCTACTATGGCAACAGCCAAAGCCAGACCTTCAACGAGAGCAGCACCAGCGGCAGAGACTACCTAGCTGAAGTATGCAGAGACTGGGAGAACGCAGCACAGCAGGCCAAAACAAAGAGGGTGGTCATAGTGCGCACCGGCATTGTGCTTGCAAAAGAGGGTGGCGCGATGGCCAAAATGCTGCCCATCTTCAACATCTTTGCTGGGGGCCCCTTGGGAAATGGCCAGCAGTGGTGCTCCTGGATACACAGGTTTGATGTTGCTTTTTTGCGTTCAATGATTTCAATTTTGTGACACCTCAATGTCTGGGGTGTGGAGCCCACTTGTGACTCACCAGGCATCCTGGCTTGAAAGCACGAGGGAAAGTGCTGTGTTGCAAAGCCATGCTGGTGAATATGCTGTTGAAAAAGAGCCTCGTGACCTATTGCTGGTAGCTGATAATGCTTTTGTCTTTGCGACTTCATCATTATTGAAAAAGTTGCGGGCCTATGCTGCTATACTGATGGTCCTGCTCCCTCCATGCATACTCATGATCTGGTGCAACACATTGCACCATTGCTTGTGGTCTAGTGCAACATCCTGCATTAGCTGATTGTTTGATTCTTTACTCCTGTGACGTGTTTGATCTACATGCAAAGGGGCGGCAAAAGTGCTCAACTCCAGCAATGCATCATAAGTTTGAGTGGGCACATGCAGTGTTTGCGTCATCAAATTGTGTGGTATTGATGGCCCTTAGGCCTGCAGATAAGCCCAGCAGCAAACCAAAGTATGCACATATGCATCACACTCTCTGTAAGTAGGGCAGCTGGATGCGCCTTGTGTATAGTCTGGAGTCAAAACGACACCTTTTGCACCAGCTTGTGTGTTACGGTGGTGTTGTCTGTTGATAGTGTTCTGTGCACTGATGGAAAACTGCATGCAGGGACGACCTTGTGAACCTATACATAGAAGCATTGCAGAATAGCTCATTTAAGGGCACCTACAATGCCACAGCCCCCAACCCAGTCCGGATGTCAGAGCTATGCAGCTCCCTAGGGCGGGTCTTGGGGCGCCCCTCCTGGCTCCCTGTCCCCGAATTTGCCCTTCAGGTACGAAAAAAAACCCTGGAACGCCTGTAAATTATTATTACTATTACGAAAAATCACCCTCGGTCTTCTCCCATGACTTTTCTACAGCAGTCTGTGCCAGTGCTGCTGGTGATGCTGCGTACTTCAATGCTGTACAAGGGTGTCGTCACTGCAAACAAGGCAGCTGTTATCAGCCAAAATTGGGAGTCTCAAATTGGCTATTGGTTGCAAATCCAAGCTTTATAATAGCTGTCCTACTTTCCAGCTCTCTGCTCAGTCTGCAGCATCTATTGGTCCTTATGTCTGCATAACAGTCAATAACAATTAAAAGCTTTATCCTCGCTCTCATGATGTGCTTTGATACCTCCGCAAAAGCTTCTGTGCCTTATACCTTATACCTTATACCTATACCTAACATTTGGAAGCAATATCTTTATTTTTTGGGCTTGATGGAGCAGCAGCCTGGCACAAATTTGTGAAGCCCTTCTCCTTGTCTGTGCCTCTGCCATAGTCCACAACTGTGAGTTAGTCCAGAGCTCAGCTAGTCTGTTCACACCCAAAAAGGCTGCATATGTGCAGCGACTCTGCCATAGTACATAAATACAGATGTTGTCCACAGCTCAATCAGTCGATTTGCCCCTGAATTCTACCTAGTCTCTACCTAGTCCTAACCAAGGTCTTTCCTAGATTTACCTAGTTGTCACCTACTTTGCTGCGTCTGTCATGGCCTCAGAGTAAACTGCAATCGTTACTGCTTCATCGCAAACTGCATATGTCACTGCCTCAACACAGACTGCATCTGTCACTGCCTCATCACAGACTGCATTTGTTACTGCCTCAACACAGACTGCATGCATCACTGCCTCAACACAGACCGCAACTGTTACTGGACTGCATGCGTGACTGCCTCAACACAGACTGCAAGGACTAAGGAGTGGCTGTGGCTGCTGCTTGCAGTCTATGTTGGGGGAGGGCGCCTCAGTCGTGCTGGAGGGCCAAAAAGTCATTTCATCCCGAACCCAGGATGCTGGTTTCAAGTTTCGCTACAACTCCCTACAAGATGCTCTGCTCAGTGTGCGATGACACATGGTGGTTTCAGCTGGTCGTGCGTCAGCAGAAAAGCTGGACAGTTTACATGATCAGGCTGTGCTGACACGTGGTGTTTTCAGCCGGTCATGTGTCAGCAACACTGCTGTATGGTACATATGGTCGGGGCCTTTGCGCCTGAGTACTGGTTTTGGCACCTGGTTTTGGCACAAGGCAATTGCTTTTCTCCCTTGTGCTACTGGCTAGGTAGCTTACAATACTTTAGCCAGCCAATAAGTCTGATCACATATGGAACAAAACGCAGGTCAAAGCTGGGGATTGCAAATGACAGCTGTTTAGCACAGAAACAAATGACTCTGCTGAATGGATGCATTGCAGTAACAATAGACTTAAGTAAGAGCCACAAGCACAAGTTTTGGTCTTTGTGGTTACTCAGCATTGCTCACTGAGCAGGGAGTCCAGTTTCAGGACGTGCTGAGAGCTTGTTGGAGCTGCCTTGTGTAGGTTCTGACTTGTAGACAAGAGAATTTCATTGAACATTCTAGTTCAATTGAGTGTTAGCTGTTCAGACCACAAAATAATATGAACAGATAAGAAGAGGCACCGTTTCACCAAATTTACATCAGCCAACACAAGTCGTACATTATTCTGTGTGCTCATGTAAACAGACAAATTGATGTCCTGGTGTTGCTGAATCGCCTCGGCTGATATCTGTGTGTTCAAGAATTGAGCTGCCAAGATCGCAATGGATGGCCAGCTTTTCCCTGACAAGAAGTGTATCGTTGATATCAATCAGTCATACTGCTTATGTACATGTACACTCAGTGTGATGGCCACTGCAGCACACCGCCTGACGTATATGTGCATGATCATCTCTCATTTATCACATGTGGTGCTGTCATGCAGACACTGTTGGGAGAAGGGGCAAAGGTGGTGCTAGAGGGACAGCGAGTTCTACCGGCACGGGCGCAAGAGCAGGGATTTGACTTTGAGTTTGATGATGTAGACCTTGCCGTGCGGGATATTGTATCAGCATAAGTTTCAGTTCTTGAGTTATCTTTTGCATCTGTGAGGCCAGTTTAGTGGCTGAAATGCCGCCTCTCATCGAGCTTTGAAGGGTGTAGTCGACAGCTCATGATTAACTAGCTTGTTGTGCTTCATGTGGGATTTGTACTCATCCCTGCTGTCTGCCCTGAGTATTGCATCTTGACACATACGTTTCACGAGCTGCATATCAGCCAGACAGATGGTACACGCAAGTTTACCTTTCCAAGGCTGAGCTCTTGGGGCAGCACTTGTAGTCAGGAGATGAAGATGCTTTTTGCTGAAAGTCCATGAACATCTTGTAAAGTCCGAAAACTAGTTAACAGAATTTGAGACATCACTGTTTTTATCAAGAGGTGATGTCAGAGACGTCCATTGTTCTGCCACCTGCACTGTCTGCCATGGAGTATGTATCGGCACGACCACTCTTCCGAGCCTTTTTGTCACGCTTGGCCTGCCTTCTGGCTGCTTTCTCTTCAGGCGTCTCCATCTCCCTGCATCAGCATAACAATCAGGACGCCATACACAGGCTCGCAAGTCTGTCCATAACAATACTCCTCACGCTGCACAGCTGTACTGACATGAACACACAGAACAAAGAACAGGTTGCAGCTTTCCAGCTAGTGTAAAGCTGCTGGCACTATACTGACTGCACAGACTTTGTGCACACAGGACAAAAGCATCAGCTTGGTGCAATGCGGCTTGGTGCCCGGGTATGGGATTGTCCTAGACCCAGAAATGAACCCATAATCATCCGCTGCAGCTGGCACATTCAGTTGATACAAGCTAATGCATTGTCGTGTGATCAAGGTCAGGCAATGTGCATGCAGCAGTGCCAACAGCTGGACAGCAGCTGGCAATAGCAAGCATGGACAAGCAGGTCTCACTTCAGTCGCTGCTTCTCCTCTTGCTTCAGGCGCTTACGGTCCAACCGCTCTTCTTCAGTGCCCCATGCAGAATCACTAGCCACAGAACATCCATAGGACTCAGCAGGCCTTGCTGGCAGTCTGCCTGATGGCACACTAGGCTGTGCTAGGCCAGCTGCATCAGAAGCTTCTGCTGCTGCTGAGGGCTGAGCCAGACTGCCCTGCTCTAGGGCTGCACCAAACTGCCCTGCTGCCTGGGGCTGTTGGGTACGGCCCTGCCCTGCAGATGCTGCCCCAGAGACCCTGGGTGGAGGCATGACGAAAGTTCCGCCTGTCTGGTGACTAGCAGCTGCTGCTGAAGCTGCTGACTCACCCCTTGCAGACTGTTGATCTGCCGTGCCTGTATTCAATCTAGCCCTGTTGGCATCAAGTTGCTGTTCTGGCTCTGGATGTTTGCCCCTGCCAGCTTGAACAAGTGGTCTTGCTTGGGCTGCTGAGCTAGAATCCCTGTTGGGGGGCGCTGCAAAGTGCCCTGGCCCTGTAAGCTGGTCTCTCATCTGCTGCTGCTGCTGCTGCTGCTGCTGATGATGAGCAGTGGCAGCAGCATTGATGGGTGCAGGAGATATGGAGCGCTCCTGGCTGCTGGGCGCTGCGGCTGCGTCAGTCTTCTGCTTCTTACGGCGGGGCTTGGGCTGTTGATCTGCCCCTCCTCCCTTCATGATGGCCTCTAGTTCCTCAGCAGTCACTGGGGCTGGTCCAGAAGGGCCCCCTGGCTCCTGCACATGCAGAAACGCCCTTGTGTTTGTCCAAAGAAGGAACACAGTCAGCCTCCTGGGTAGTTCATCACAGAGACTCTTATGACAGCCTCAAAACTGCATGCAGACAGCATTGGAGCCTGTGCATGCAGGAAACAAAGGTTGTTGCTTGTTGGCATGTCAAGTTCAAGCCTGCCTGCACATGCCTGCCTTCAAAGATGCACATCACTCTGCCTGTGGAAGCACCAGCAGACTCCACTGGTAACGGTGGCAGCATGAGTCAGCATGACTAAGCCTGCTTCTATGTAACATAGCAGCACAACCTCAGCTTTCACAGTGACAGCGTGGGTAAGCATGGCTAAGCCTGCTTTCATACAACAGCAAGGTGGTGTGACATAGCAGCGCAATGGCAGCTGTCAGTCTGTACATGACTGAGCTACTTGGTCTGGACAGGCAAAATCTAAATCAGCTCAACAAGTTTGTGCTGTGAGAGCACACCTGTGATGCTGCAAGGCCAGGGGCAGGTGATGAAGATTTGGGACGTTTCCTGGAAGGCCCTGCAGGCTGACCCTGGATGTGTTGAGGAGCCCCCTCCTGCTGGGGCTGAGCAGCAGGGTGGGCGGTTCCTGGAGGCTGGTGGGGGTCTGCAGGGTATGAAGAGGGGCCTCTGGGATCCATTGTAGCCTCTACTCTGAAGGGTGATTGGATCTCCTTTCCTGTGACCTCTGCAAAGAAATGCCTGTTTAGACAATGCATTTGTTTGCGGGATACACCAGCAGACATGTCACAGAGCAAAAGCAGCTTGCAACCCCCCAGTTACAAGTTGCACCTCTGACATGCATCAAGTACTGCTGCATGGTGGAAAAGCAAACACAGTTTGCAATCCATGTGTTAAGGCACACACCATCCTGCACCTTCTGCTGTTATAGCCTTCTCATCACATGTAATCACATGTTTTGAACCGTCGTGTTTGCTGTATCTCAAGGCAGTACATCTATACTGCTTCAAGGCAAACAAACATTTTCTGATTAGGAGAGCTGTAGAGAAGCCACCTTCAAGGTCACGCATGGATGGCTCTGCAGACAGCATCCTCTGGGGACCGGAGACTGCTCCATGGGGACCAGACAGGGCCCCGTGCCTACCCCCAGACTTGGCAGAGAGTGCAGGGCCACCCCCCATGGCATGGGTCTGCAAGCTGCTTGCTGGCTCTGCATCACCAGTGCCGCAAAGCTGTCAAGTTGTGTTTGCATGAGGCCAGGAAAAAAAGTGGAGTGCTTGCAAGTCTGTGTCAAACACCTAGACCTGGGACTGCTCCTTGACAGGACAATGTTTCATCATTCACTAATAGGATACATGCCTTTCCCGGAAAACTGCCAAGTTGTGTTGGCATGAGGCCAGAGGAGAGTTTGCATGCTTGCAAGTCTGTGTTAAACACCTAGACCTGGGACTGTTCTTTCAGAAAGCAAGCATTCATCATTCAGTGGTAGAACACATGCCGCTTTCCAGGATGATGCATATACAGGCTTGAGTAGGTCTCTGTGTGAGGTCCTATTTTGGCGATGTACCAGCAATGGCATGTGTTGATGTGGTCTGAATCAAACTGGACAACTTTATGCCAGAGTGCATTATGGTGCTGTGTCCTGGTTGCTCTCTCTTTTCAAAAGCATGCCTGTTGGGATTACCTCTGGGTTGTGAAATATGTGAAACTGGCAGCAGAATCACCACAGCTTAACATGCGTCTGTGCTTGATGATTGCAGTGGAAAATTGTCTTCTGGTCACGTTGTGACTGAAATCAAACATGGAACAGCATCAACAGCAAGGCTGCAGCGGCGTACTGCCATCCTTGCTATTGCTGCTAACCCATGTTTGATGTCAGTCAGAATGTGACCAGAAGACAACTTTCCATCGCACCCAGCTGGCAGCCAATAGGACTGTAAGTCTAGCTACCTTGAGGGCCAACCACTTCAGGTTCCTCCAGGGGTCTGTATAGGGTGGGGGGTAGTCCCCCAAGCCTTGACAGCAGCATGAACGCCAGGTGGCGCAGCTTCACGCTGTGCTGCTGGCTGAACACGTTGTGCAACCTCAGCAGGGTGTCTTGCTCAACCTGTCCTGCCGCCATGTCTTGCCTCTCTGCTGTTGCAGGGACAGTGCCATGCTGGGCATGCTGAGCATGCTGGGCGTGCTGCTGGGTTTGAAAAGGGGGGCTGTGGGGATCAGCAGGACTTGCAGGGGATTGACTCCTCAGAGCCTGTAACGTGATTGGCTGGAGATCCTCCATTACGCCCAGCCTGTCAGCAAGAAGAAGACTCATAGATTTTGCAACAGGGTTGAGATTCGGACTCTGCTGGTCACGTGTGCACTTCTGTGCTGATGCTTGGCGTTGCCAGTCATCAGCTACTTTGCAGAAGCTCACAGGTTACGCATTTCTTAGGACAGTAACCAACTGACAAATAATGGATGCATGCATGCAAGTGGGATGTGGGCAATACCCCCATCAGAGGAACCGTGTTTTGATAGTCCCAAGGGCGTTGCTTGATTTAGGTATACTCTGTGAAGCTCACACTATTCTCTGGAAAAAGGTGGTCTTTCTGTAAGTTGGAGAGCTGTACCTAACAAGGGGTGCTGTCTCTATCTCCACTGCATCTAAGGCCAGGTTGATGGCTGCATTCAGGCCTGCCACAGCTGCTGCCATGCGCATGAGGCAGTCATAGGCCGTGCGCCTCAGGTCTGGATGCCACTGCCCTTGGCTGTGCTCAACACACACTCCAGACACCCTGCAGTGAAGAGGAGCGCTGCTGCCATAGGATTTACAAACTGTTTGCGCCAGGCAAGCACAGGCTGTACACCTTGGCCTGATGTACTTGCGTTTTGCAACCACTGACTATGCCAAAGCATTTGAATTTGACAGGGGAATGTCAGTTGTGGTCTTAGTGCGATGTAAAACAGCACAGCACGGCACAGCACGACATGCCACAGCTCAGCATAGTACAGCACAGAACAGCGCAGCATGCACAGCACAGCACAGCACAGCACAGCACAGCACAGCACAGCACAGCACAGCACAGCACAGCATGGCATGGCATAGCATGGCATAGCAAATATGGCCAGCCTGGGCTAATCTGACTCAAGAAGGCCTAGGACCCATGTGCCAACACACCTTGAGATGAGCGAGGCAGCTACAGGCCGCATGGACAGGGCCAGTTCCACAAAAGCCCTTAGGGCTGCTTGGGCCACCACAGCATGGTAGGACGGCAGCACCTTCTCTCTGGCCAAGAACCTGTCCAGCTGCTTCGTGATTGGCTGCAGGCTTTTCAAGTCTGGGAGCCGCAAGTGTCCCAAGGCTTCTAAAGCTGCTGCTAGCATGCTGCTGTTGTCATAGAAGCTGCCTCTGTTGTCTGTGTGCTTCAGGACATCCACCTGAAGCAGGGCATGCACAATGCTTGGAAAGAAGGAAGGGAAGGAAAGGAAGGAAGAAGGGAAGGAAGAAGAGAAGGAAGGAAAACAAGGAGGGAGAAAAAAGGGAAGGGAGGAAGGAAGGAAGGAAGGGAGGAAGGAAGGAAGGAAGGAAGGGAGGGAATGGCAGGGAAGGGAAGGAAAGAGAAGGCAAGGCAGGAGGAAGGAAGAAAGGAATGGGAGGAAGAAGAGCAAGGGAAAGGAAGAAAGGGAGGGAGGGGTTAAGAAAGCCACAGTGACCAGCATAATTTTAATACTGAGAAGACATGCTGCCTGAAGTACCACACGATTGTACTGTGTACAGCGCCTGGATAGCATCACAATCTCATGACCACTGCTCATCATTACTAACTCTGTACTAATGTGCAGAAAAGTTTTCTGCAGCCTCTAGCAGGGATGAGCCCTTCATCCCCAAACAGACACTGTCCCACAGGTGTCAACGCACCCACTCATAGACACCACGGCAGTTGCTCAAGAAGCCGCTTACCAGCACTTCTACAGCCTCAGGCGGCGAGCAGCCCCTCTCATCTCTGACACATGCAATGGCCAGAGGCAGGGTCTCATTCACCAGGTACTCTCCGACGTTGGACCCTGCTTGAGTCTGCCCTATCTGGGGCTGTTGCTCTGATGCACTGCTGCTGTGGCAGCGAGCCCTGAAGATCTTCAGCAGAGCGTGCAAACCGGCGAACTCTGTGTCTGATGAGGCTGTTGCGCCCAGAGCCATGGCTGCCTCACAGCGAATCCTGCACAACATCAACATACACAAGCTTGTGCACGAGCTCAGAGTGTGATGAAGCTGTTGTGCTCAGTGCCATTGCTGCCTCACAGCAAGTCCTGCACCACATCAAGGCACGCAGCCTTGTGCACAAATTCCATATCTGATGAGGCCGTTGTGCCCAGAGCCATTGCTGCCTCACAGCGAATCCTGGACCACATCAATATACAAAGCTTGTGCACAAACTCAGAGTGTGATGAAGCTGTTGTGCCCAGAGCCATCGCTGCCTCACAGGAAATCCTGGACCACATCAACACAAACACAAGCTTGTGCACGAAGTCAAAGTCTGATGCAGCTGTTGTGCTACAGAGCCATTGCTGCCTCACAGCAAATCCTCAATCACATCAGTATACACAAGCTTGTGCACAAACTCAGAGAGTGATGAAGCTGTTGTGCCCAGGGCCATTGCTGCCTCACAGCAAATCCTGCACCACATCAGCACACACAAGCTTGTGCACAAAGTCCAAGTCTGATGAAGCTGTTGTGCCTAGAGCCACGGCTGCCTCACAGCGCACTCTGGACAACATCAATGCATGCAAGCTTATGCATAAAACTTTAGCCGATACCAGAAGAAACCCTGCTTTAGCGGATGATGCAGCTAGCTATTGGTTGGTCTTGACCAAATGTGAGGCTGAGGCTGAGGCTTTTAGGTTGGTACGCTGACTGCCAGAACAGGGTTTTGTACAGGAGTTCACTGAGGGCTGTATGTAGCAGACCCTCAAGGAAGACACAAGTGCAGTGACTGGACAAATTGACAAAACAACTGAACAAACGACTAACTGAAAGAACGAGTGGACAAATGGCTACATGGATGTTGAAACAAACAGACAAATTCGATGGACAAAAGAACTAATGCCATACCCTGTGACAAAAACAGCGATGCGTGCATACACGCACGCATCCAAAAAGTTGTGGTGAGCACTGTATGAGTCACAACCACTTCACAACAGCATCCATCCTAAACATAATATTCAAACTCAGAAACGCCTAGGGACAGTGAAAAGGCAGTTTCTACCTTGGCAGTTTCTACCTTGGGAAGAGGTGCCAAATTAGCCCAAACAAATCGGCTGAGTGCATACCTGGGATACACCTGATCATTCTGCAGGCAGTGCTCAAGGGCAGAGACAGCAGTGTGGGTGGTGGGACGCAGTGCAGCCAAGCCAGCAACAGCAACTGACTGTGCTGCAGTGTCCTTGGAGCGCTCCAGCTGGGCGGCCCACATCCAGTCAGGCTGCAGCAGGCAAGTGGAGGCCAGAGTCTCCATCTGGGGGTCCATCTCCACCCACTGCACGGGGGGCCTGTCTGCCGCTGCATGATCATGACGACAACAATAATAAGAATAATAATAAGAATAATAGCAGTGACAACAGTAATGATGATAATGAAGTACCAACAATGATGATGATATTGAAACTAATGATAATAATCACAATAATGAAAACGACGATAATAACTAATGATAATGATTATAATAGTAATAGTAATAATAACAATAATAATGATAATAATAACAATAATGATGATGATAATAAAGACAATAATCATATCAATGACGATTTCCAGCTGATCATGTGATAGGTACATGCAGGAAAAGTCTTGTCTCTGCCACTGCATGCACAGCAAGGACGCCCTTTTGCACAGCGGGAGTGTTGACATACAAGGCGAGACGACAGAATCGAGGCGACACAAACTTCACGTAGCACCTACCCCAACACCCTGCAGATATCACCACACCAGCTAAGCCTGTTGTTTCTAACCTGAGACTCAACAAAGAAGATGTTCACTCTGCAAGAAGAGGTCTTGATTTGGGGTGAATTCTTTCATGGAAACGCTGCAACTATGCCTTGAACGCTGCATATGAACAACAGGTTTGAAGAACCCGACAGCTCTTGATCCAAATGGTATGTCTCGCATGGATTTGGTGACAGGTCTTGCAAACCTTGTATCAATTCAATCAATCAATTTACATTTCCTGTCTTCAGGACTCATCAGGGTAGTCAGCAGACAATGACTGGGACATCAACACATAAAAGGTACATGCAATGCAGCAGTACATGTTCCACGTGTATGTTCTGCACAGAGCAGATGCAAAGGGGTGAATTGAGCCCACCAGCAGCATCTTCAATCTCCTGGTCATGTTGCGTCTGCTCATCATCATCCAGGTCTTCTGCTTCTGCAGCCTCATCCTTCTTCTTCTTGCCGGCCTTCTTGCCACGGCGGGCTCCAGGTTTTGTGTTCACCTGTGCACAGCAACCAGTTGCCGTGTTGCTGTCAAACACGGGATTTCTTTGGAGGCTTTTCATGGTTTTTGCTTTTTGTATAACTATAGATCTTTAGAAAGGCAGAAAGTTTGCTAGGTGTTGCTAGACAAAGGAAAGCTGTCACACTGAATGATGGTGACTTGGGTGCCAGGATGCAGACCCCTACTGAAGGATCCAGGGAGACGCTGCCTGACATGACAAGGAGCTGTTGTGGTCATGGAGAGTTGCCGCTCACAGGGCTAAAGTTGATGATGAAGAAAGTGGTCAAGTTATCTGTCTTCTTTATGCTGAAAAAAAAGTGACGTCGTTTTTCTTCTTATGCTGTCTGATTTAAGTTTCTTGTTTGCAAAGTCCCCACGGGTCAGTGTGGGCTCTTTGTGGAGTCATTATGGGCTTGATATTGGGTCATTACAGGGTCAACATGGGGTCATGATGAGCTTAAATTGGTGTTGCAATGCTGCAGCACCTGGGAATGTAGCAGCAGAAAGGCTTGGTTGTAGGCCATATACACATGGCGACAGCCCAGGGATGTGTGGATTACTTCTAACCACCTACTTCTTGCACTGAAGCTTCGTGACTATTATATACACACCTTGAGGTCTTGTAACAAGGGCTTTGACCATCCGAATTCATTGAGACTTCGTGACAGTTGTACACACGTCTTGAGGTCTTGTAACAACAGGGGCTTCACCACCTGATATGCATCGAAGCTTCATGGCTCTTGCACACACATCTTAAGGCTTCGTGACAACAGGGGCTTCATTAATCGAGGCTTTGTGACTGTTGTATACACCTTGAGGTCCTGTAACAGCAGGGGCTTAGCAGCCAGCTGCACCATCTGGACATTGTCGTGGTCATGCTCCTTGAGCAGCACCCTGAGCAGACCCACGGCAGACCCCTCCTTGGCCGCCTGCTCTGCCGCCTGTTCAGTGGACCTCTTGGCTGCCTCACTGCCCTGTTGTCGCACTGCCAGCTCTATGGAGTTGCGCTTCCTGCAAAGAGCCATGCGCGCATGAGTGTGATGCACATCAGCTTTGACCGACTGCAAAAAGGGTTGCTCTGCTGTGAACCTCTTGGTTGCCTCACTGCCAGGTTGCTGCATTGCCAGCTCTATGGAGTTGCGCTTCCTGCACAGGGCCATTCCTGCCTGATAATGATATACATGCATTGGGTTCTCATGATGGTGAAAGGATGTGACAAGTGCTAGATTGCTTGGCTGGTCCTGCTCGGTGGGCTTGGCTGCCTCACTGCTCTGTTGCAGCACTGCACCTCTATAGAAGTGCACTTGCAGCGAAGGCTCATGTACATCTGAGCTTGATATACATGCAGCAGCTTGTTTTGACGGTGTGAGTGGGTTGATCAGCTCTGGACTGCCCTCTGCCCTTGTGCAGCAGCTTTGCTGCCGTACAGCTAGAGTTGGACACATAGCAATCATGTGGCACCTGTTGCAGTGTGTTGGCATTTTCTGCAGTCAGGTGGTCTACTGATGTAGTGGACACCAGCTGCGTCGGCTACAACAGTGGACTACTTCACTGCAGGCACTGCCATTACATTGCAAGCATTGCTAATACATTGCAATGCCATTTTGCTGCTGGGCCTTGCTTATTGACCTCTCTGTAGCTTGGCTGCCTCATCATGCAGCTGTGTGCAGAGAAGCTGGACCTGGGCCTTTGGGGACTGTGGGTGAAGGCAGGTAGGTTTTGTTTATGCCGGCAACCATTGGGGTACGCCATGTACAGTAGGCCAATCACAACTCAATCAATTTGCATGCTGTAGGTGAAGGCAGGTAGGTTTAGTTTATGCTGGCAGCCATCGGGGTATGCCATGTACAATAGGCCAATCACGACTAAATCAATCTGCATGCTGTAGGTGAAGGCAGCTACCTCTACGCAGCTGTGCAGAGGGGATGGACCTCAGTGCTTATGTGTTGCAGTTTAGACTGTTCAAACTGCATTTGTGGCAGGTCCCCACAAACCTTAACTTAATATATTTAAAACTTAACAAAATCAGGGAAAAAAGCACCTGTTGCAGGTGAAAGCACCAATGCTTGCAAACAAGTGAAGAAGCAGGACCTCAGTGTCTGCTTGTCTGCAGGTGCAGGCAGCTACCTCTGTGCAGCTGTGCAGAAAAGAGAGGCTGGACCTCAGTGCTTATTCGTTGAAGGCAAAATTACCAACGTTTGCAGACCAAAGCAAAGAAGCTGGACCTTGGTGTGTGCTGTAAAGATATGCAGAGGAGCTGGGGTCAGTGCTTACATGTTGTAGGTGAAGGCAGCTATATTGGTGAAGATGTGCCGAGGAGCCGGAGTCAGTGCTTACTTGTTGTAGGTGAAGGCAGCGGTGATGTGGGGCAGGCCTCTCAGGTTGATCCAGCGCAGGGAGAGAGCGCTGAGCTCCTTACGGGCGCCTGCCCCTTTGCCTAGCTCCCTCAGGAACTCCCGGGAAGACAGCAGCCTGGGATCCTGCTCACTGTCTACTCCAGCATTTGTGCCTAGACCTGCACCCGCTCAACAGAATGAGTAGACAGCACAGCAGCATGGCTAGGGGAATGCCAAGATCAAATGAGAATGCATCTTGAAGACAGCAGCCTGGGGTCATGCTCACTGTCCACTCCCGCATTTGTGCCTAGACCTGCACCCGCCCAACCAGAGAACTTGTGACAAGACAGAGCTTGTGAATAGACAGCTGCCAGGAACAGCAGGCCAGTAGAACTAGTTCCGTGACGAACTCCCAGGAAGACAGCAGCCTGGGATCCTGCTTGCTGTCCACTCCACCATTCATACCTAGACCTGCAGTCGCCCAACCAGAGAACTTGTCAGGTCAGACTTTATGACACAGCTGCAGATGTCATTAGAATTGGTAGAGAAGTCTCTTGGGGTCATGCTCACTGTCCACTCCAGCATTTGTGCCCAGACCTGCACCCATCCAGCCAGACAACTTGTGACAAGACAGAACTTGTGAAAAGACAGCTGCCAGGAGCAGCAGCCTGACAAAACTAGTTCCCTCAGGGAAGCTGGGAAGACAGCAGCCTGGAGTCATGCTCGCTGTGCACCCCAGCATTTGTGCCCAGACCTGCACTCACCCAATCAGACAACTTGTCAGGTCTAAAGCCAGACTTTACGACACAGCTGCATGGCTGAAAATGTCATTAGAATTGGTAGAGAAGTCTCTTAAAGGCAGCAAGCTGGGGTCCTGCTCGCTGTCCACAACCATATTGCTCCTGAGACCTGTACCTGTCCGGTAGTAAGATATTGTCAGCACTAAAGACAAATCTCAGGAACAGCAGCCCAGCAGAAACAGCTCCCTCAAGACATTTCTTGACATCTATGCTGGCCTGGTGCAGTATCATAGATACTGCATCTTCACAACTCTACGATGGACGAGTCAGTGAACCTTTAACTCAAAGATCACGCAGCAGCAGCAGCAGCGGTACATGCAAGGTAGACTGGAATGTGTAAGACACAGGCAGAACAGCAACATTGTTGATTCTTTGCATGGCTTCAGGGTTTGAATATAGAGTTTAGGATGAATGTTGAGGGTTCGGGCTTGACAGTGAAAATACCTTGCTGGAGCTGCTGGAGATGGTTGACAACAGCGCCCGCAAGCCGCTCCAGCTGTTTCTTGAAGATGTCCTCACTCACCTTGGCGCTCAGCATCCACATCACCTGCACATAATCTAAAGATACTTGATAATAATTAAAACGCTTTCCATTTCATGATGAGCTAGGTATGTGCAGGACAAGTCCTGTCTGTCTAGAGCAGCCTTTCACTCTGTGCAGAAGCCAATGAATCACAAGAGCCGATGCCCCCTCTTCTTTATGGAAATAGGGCCTTAGCCTTGGCAGCAATGAAAGTTTATGCGGCAACCATCGGGGTGCACCATGTACACAAGCCAACCACAACTGTAAATCAAAAAGAGAAGCGGATGAACTGTTGTTGGATTCCCTGATGCAAACATTGCTCTGCTTGACTGTGCTTAAAACTTTGCTTCAGAGAGCAGATCTGTAATCCTTCTCGATTAGGATCGCCGAACACTGTCTACGCAAATTTGTGCAGCTGAAGAGCCATGGCAACATCAGCTTCATGCAACATGTATCTGAACATGAGCAAGGAGCTATCCTGTTGAAGCACAAATGGCATGCTGTATAGTTTGACAAAACGCCTTGTGCAACAATACGTTTTTTGACTTGGGCAACAGGCCTGAATGACAGATGCATCCTGAATATGCAAACCCTACATCAGAAACCCTGGCTGTGTCTGGATGAGGTTCAGTGAGATAAAACAGCTTTGGGCGTGCATGACAAGCTTCAGCGTGACAAAATAGCGTGACAGCCATAAGAGTTGTGATCCCTTTGAGGTGTCACAGAAGGCACGACTGAAACAAGCCCTGTAGAGACTGCATAAGAATCCATGTGAGCAGCTGATTGCAGACTGATAGTGACAGTGAAGTGACACTGGAACATGCACTAAGCAATCCACACAGTAGGTTGCAGAGTATCAGCAAACACTGTTTGCTTATAAAAGTAGAAGTGTGGTGTACCGCAGTTGCCTTCCATTTGCGCAGGCCTGAAGGGTCCAAGTGCTCTGTCCCGTACATGCTGCCCCACAGCAGAGCAGGGGAAGCCTTGCAGTATAGAGGAGGCGCTTGCCCATCGTCCGCCATGTAAATGGCTTGCCGTTGCTTGTGCCGCCTGTAGTGATAATGACAGTAATAACAGCAGTAACAATACGAACAATGATGATAACAATCATGATGATAGCAAGAACAGAATGCTTCCAGCTTATGAGTTAGACTTGTGCAGGACAAGTCTGTGTTTGAACATGGCATATAGCTTTTGAACTCTTGACAACTTACAAGCCAGTCAGACACACGAGCAACAAGACGTCTGCAGGTCCCTAGGGAAACTAAAATGGATTCATCCGGTGTCTTGCTCAAAATCTGTACTGATGTGTGACCTTGCTTGCACATCAACGCCCTGATGATGCTGACGCCTCGGCAAGACGCACAAGAGCGGTGCAGAGAGAGTCCCTGCCCCAGTCACTTGGCATGTACATTCAGCATGCGCAGCAGTGGCCGAGCGACTCTGCGTGCATGCAGTCTGTGGGTTGTCAAGCTGCTGCTATGAGCAAATGACACTTTTGCATCAAGGCAGTGCTAAAGCCAAGGTCTGTGGTTGACGAAGACAAGGAAAGGTACAGAGCACCAAAGCATAGCCCCGCATCCAAGAAAAAACACGCCAGGAACATTCATTTCTGATCAAACCTTTTGGGAAAACTACAAAAAAAGGGTGAGTGTGAGTGTGAGTGTGAGTGTGAGTGTGAGTGTGAGCGTGAGCTTGAGCGTGAGCTTGAGCGTGAGCGTGAGCTCGAGTACCTGTAGCGCAGCTCATTCTTGCCCAAGAAGCGACGAAGGAAGAGGTCATGCAGGTAGCCTGCCAGTCCTTCCACTAGCCATGCATCAGCGGGGGTCCTGGGTCTCATCAATACCCCAAACCATTGCTGGGCCACAGCATACGCTATGGCTAGGCGGCTCTCAATGCCCTGCACACAAAAGGAATCTCTTCACAGTGATCAGGACGTGAGGTGAATAGAAAAAAGGGTCATGCTTTATAGCGTTCATAATGGGAGCCTCCTGACGGCAGCTGGGAGCTAAGATACAGGTGATCGTCCAGGAGAACAGATGTCCATGGTGGCTGTGCGCTTTGAGGGCATCAGACACTTCAAGCTGGTGGTACAACTTGTTCTCATAGTGTTTGTCCTTCACTTGGAACAAAAACAAGTAAGTGGGTTCTGTGGCTCCATGTCCTGACTTTCATGATGACCAACAGCTTGCCATTGCGTACATCATGATCCCGAAGGCTTGATTAGTCCCAAGACTGGTACAAGCAGTGCGTGGAAGATGATCCTTTGAAGTCCAAAAGTAGGCAAAGCGGCAGCCAGTGAGCTCTCAATGCGAACACCCTGGCATGTCAAGACAACAAAGCAATTGGGTATCTGCAAGATAGTTGTTTGCAGACAGGACCAGGTCATTTCCCATTGGGAACTGCATGACTACATCACAGCTTCAGGCACAACAGCAGCAGCATCGGCGATCATCTATCAGCAGTTGAACACAAACAAGAAAAGTTTACGCTTTTCAGCGATTATAGCAAGAGCCTCCTGAGGCGGCAGCCTGGAGCCTGTCAAAAGTTGCTGATGTTTAATGTGCAGCAAGCATGTGTAGAGTGTGGGGCTCACCTGTTCCACAGTGCGTTCATGGACCATCATTTCACCAGCTAGGATCTGCAGTCCAGCTGCGCTGTGCATGCTTTCTGCTGCCATGCCCTCTGGTAAGACCACCTGCAGGTTCATGTAAGACTTCAGGTCAAAGCGCTTCTTGAGAATGGAGAGATTAGAGATAGATTAGGAAACCGTGAAAAGCTTGACTAGCATTTTTTGACTTGTGCCTCTCTGTCAAAACGAATTTGTGAAGCAAAAGGCTAGATCTGTTTTCACTGCGACTGGTTGACCAGACTTGTATAGACTGAATAATACTTGTCCAATTGCCACATCATGCCTGGAATGCTGTTGCTGCTGAGCAGTTGCAGTTCAGATAGTGTCGCATTGCAGCATCATGGCTTCTTCTCTATCTGGGCTGCAGGCTTTGCGACAAATGCAGAAGCCTGACCATGCAGCACCATGCAGCATGACGCAAGCTGTAAGATGCCTCCACAATGTAGAAACACCTGGTACTAGTCCCCAAGCATTGTTGGGGATTGTTTTTACGTTTGCGCTGTGAAATGGGGGTTTCTAATGGGAAAAGCGACACTTCTGTATCCCAAAGAGCTTCCTAGCTGGGGAGTGCGGCCAGATGATGCAAGAGCATAGTGTAACCTTTGACCCGTTTGCGCAAGTATGCATGTGTTTGGCACATGCGTACAGGAGTGACGGACACTGCCAAGCATAAAATGTAAACTGGCAACTGCTGCAGCTGACTCACGTCCTCGTTCTTCTTTATATCCTATAGTGTTTTCCACAAGGTGGTATTATGGGCTCAGCATGGGAAAGAGTTGAGCAGCTCACCGTCTGTAGTGCTTTGTAGGGGAACTTGCACCCCAGAAATGTCTCATACATGTTGAATGCCAGCCCTAGCGTCTTCAAGGTGTGGTCAGCAGCCAGCTTGGACTCAGGGGGGGCAAAGAGGGTGATGGTGCTGTCACCCCTGCCAAAAGCATCCAGCAAAACAGGGGTGCGAGGGGTCCGAAGCGCAGAGTAAGGGGGGGTCTTCAGGGGTGTGGGAGGAGCACCCAGGTGTCCTGCAGCTGCTGACCCAGCTGCCGCGGCAGCTGCTACTGAAGCGTCTTTATCAGCTGCCTTGACGTGTATGGCTTTGGTTGGCAGGGCGACTTGCCAGGCTGTGAAAGGCCCTGCAAAACAAGCAGAGTGGTGCCGAAAGCTGAGGAGCGCTTTTCTTAGACGTGTTGTTGCAGAACTGGCTTGCAGACCCACAATGATCAGATTGTGTTTGAAGTGCCTGAAGCAGGGTTATCAATCTGGCTTGAGTCTTTTGGGGACTGGGCTGACATACTGCAAGCATGTGACAGCTTGCAGCAACTTTGTAACGACAACATTGTGATGTCAACCTGTACGTGGTATGCATGCAGCTGATACAGCAGCATTGAAGCCTGGAGGAGGCGAGACAGATCATCTTTGTGAGCTGATGAACCACTGACAATGCACATATAGGTTTGGGGCAGTAGTGAAGCCAGCAATGCAGTAACAACATAACAGCTTGCAGTCAAAGCAGCCATGAACAGTTCCTTTTTTCTTGTTGTTTCAACTGCGTCTTGGTTGCTTTTGGACTTATGTGCTTTCTGACTGTAGTGTAAGGACCCCATGCTTAGTCTTGCAAGCCAATATAGGCTGCCTCATGCCCTGCATCACTATATGGTGGACCCATCTACAGATCACCCTCACTTTATCCTAATTCACAGCATCAAGAGTCTTACCAACAGCCAAGGCAATGTCCTGAGGAGGCGTGGCAATGCTGAGCTTGTAGTGGAAGGTGCGGCTCTTGCCATTATCACTCCAGGCTTGCTTCACCAGCTGTCCACAGCTGACCGCCATGTGACTGGCAGGCACCGTGAAATGCAGCTCAAAGGGACAAGCTGCAAGCGGGACATCCACACAAGGAAACCAGGCCCGAGAGCGCCGCAGCTGCACAACAGCACAACAACATGCTGTTGAGTTGCTGTTGCCTTCTGGGCAGGCCGGTATTGGCTTTTCATTGAACTGATGCCGAAAGGTGTGATCTTGTCTCTTCTTGTTGTTGCTTTGAAAAGTGGAGCACAGTGCCACAGAGCCGTGCAATAGCTTGCTGGGCTGTTGTCTTGGCAGAGAGTATAAAGCTCACGGCAAGCTCACATCAAAGCGCTCAGACAATATGAAGGCATGCGCTCCACTGCTGACAAATTCATCATGTGGTTGCTGCTCATGCTGTTGCAAAGTGCCTTCTGAGGCCATGTCAATGCTTACATGCAGCAGATCAGGTAGTTTCATAAGCTCACAGGCAGTGTTTCAAGGTCTTGATGGTCTGTTCCATGAAGGGCAACCGAGACCAACCTGTACATGCTGAGCCTACCTGATTGTCTGTGCAAGCGTACAGACCCTGGAAATGCAGACCACAGCTTGGTTGCTCTATGGCAAACGCCACAGTCACCACAAGATCAACATCCCTCTGTACTTTTGCGTCCTCTGATTCAAACTCTGGAGTTCTTGCCTCGGCTCCATCTGGTTCATCGCCTCTGTTTGGCAACTGGATTATGAGTTCTGGCTCCGCTTCTTTCTGTACAAGTCTCTGGTACTCATAGAAGCTGTGCTCAGCTAAGTCTGCTGCTCCTTGAGCAGGGACTACAGCACGCAGTGGCAATTGGTTAGTGCATGTACATGTGGTGCAAGTATCAGTGGTGCATGTGGTGCAGGTATCAGGTTTGATGCAACAAGTGAGTATGTGGCAACGCTGCTCTGCATTGACTCTGACACGCGCTTGCAAAATCAGCAACCAGGTGTGCAGCGATTTCCAGTGGTGAGTCAGCTGCAAACTTTGAGGGTGTTTATTGAAAATCAGGCTAAACTCTGTGTACAGCAATCCTGTTTTGAGTGTGCATGTGCACGCTGCTTGCCTTCAATAGGTTCTTGCTGCTCGTGATCGCTCAAGCGCTGCTCAAACTCAACATCTTCACCATCTATCTTGACGCCAGTGATGTCGAGGTCATGAGCGAAAAGGCCTGCAGGCATTCATATTAGTACATGTCTTTCCTGGTCCATGACCTGCACCATCTCAACAGGCACTCCAGTTTTTGCTCACCTATGCTGTGAGCTGAGCCTGGGCAGCGCAAATTGAGCTGCGTATGCCTGCAACGACAGGACTCCTTTGGGGCCAACAAGTAGGCTTTGTTGGGCGGAACTCGGAGAAAGGCTTACCCTTGCGCTGTCCTTTCAACAGTATTGACGGTCAGCCACAGGGCCTGGTGCAGAGCTTGCGGTATCACGTTGGCGTTCATACGATAGGTCAAACTTGTGCTCACTGATCAGCTCTATGGCGCCGAGTGAGTGCGTCGATCAATGGCAATCAGAACTCCAGCTTTCAAGTCTGCACGTGGACTACCTTGTCTTGCCATCGCCGGAAGAGCAGCGATGGCAGGTGACAGCAAAGTTTTCAGAGCATGCAGTACACCCGTGACTGACCTATCGAAGCCTCAGAAAGCTGTGTATTTGGTCAACTGGCTACTACAGTATCAGCAACATAAGGTTGCATCGCTTTCATGTTGTCCATGGGGTATCCTTTCAACCTTTGGACTCGCAGCATCCGAGAGCACCAGAAAACCAGTTTGCTGTTTGAGCTTTGAACATGCCGTTTAGTCAAATCTGCTGCAGTAGCCTAGGGAAGTGTGAGCTGTTGCAGCTGTAATTTCTGCTTCTGGACTACCCTTAGCCTTTTAGTGTTGGGGGGGCAGGAACATGCACAGCATGCGAGTCAGTCAGCAAATAAGCATACGTCAGGCCAATCAGAACAGCTGAAATTCAAGACTTGATGACAGAGACACCTAATGGTCACGACTACTATTGCTTGAACACGCGCAGGCCTAGGCAGAATGGCTCCTCACTAGCTAGCTGGCATTCTACTCCCTTGACATCACATGACGATGCTGTCCATGCATGGCCAGCGTTGCCCACACGCCACTCGCACAATGGCTTCACAATCGGTGCGCTCTTTGACACCGAGTACAACACCACTGTCTCAGCTTCACGTCTTGTCAGAGTTTCCTCTGGAGAAATAAGCTCTAATCTGTACTGCTTCAGGTCTGCAGATGTCTCTGCACAATTCATCAAAGTTTTAGCATACAATTGTGTTACCAATCAGCAACTACAATGAACCAGGACCGATGACACCGGGCACATACTTACTAAAGCTGCTTGGGGGAGCTTGCTGCTGCACATGAATGCCCATGCAGCACCCACACTGGGTGATGCAGGCGTGAAACCATCCTCAGTGCACGATTCCAATGCATGACTTGCATATCATTGGCCGCCATAAGTAAGATGGAAACAACGATGATAAGGCAGAGGAAGAAACAAGACTGACCTGAACTTGCCTCAGCCCCCAGTCGGGGTAGTTTTACCCGAAGAATGAGGTCATCCCACCGCATGGCAAAATCATACATTGACAGCGCACAGTTGTCATCAAAGGCTACCATCATCAGATGCTCCTGGGCGTAAGAGCTGGCAGCTGACCAGCTCGCAAACTTTGCAGTGCGTGCCACAATCTTGATCAGCAGCTCATAGGATGGTCTTGTAGTGGTGCTTGGCTGTACAGCGTGCTCCAGGAAACCGAAAGCGGCATCATCGATGCATGTCACTTGGAAGAATTTTGACAGCAAGGGGTCTGATATGCTTATTCCAGCGTTCAGCAGCATGTCAAAGACCTGCAAACAACATTGCGCTGTTGATGCTGGCAGAGCAATGACTCAACGGATTAGTCTTGGACGACGTGGGAAGATGTATAGCGTGCTGTCCCAACAGGAGCAGCAGCTTATGATGCTTTGTGGGTTGACTGCAGCAATGCATCCACAAGAGATGCTGGCAGAAATCAAACAAGCCTGCAGGTACAGCAAGCATGCAGTGCACTTGGTAGATGCCAGATTGCATGCGTGTACCAAATGCGGCATCTTGCTGCTTTTCTGTGTTTCAATAGGTAATATAATGTAATGTAATGTAATGTAATGTAATGTGATGTAATGTAATGTAATGTAATGTAATGTAATGTAATGTAATGTAATGTAATGTAACAAAATTTAGATGGTTGGCATGCACACACACATTTGAAGAGGCTGTTCACCTGAAGCTCACACATTTTGCCACAAGAAGGGCTTTGAAGCACTTTCCTGGCAGCCTCCAGCCGTGTGCCATCACCCTGTAGCAGATGCTGAAAGACACACGCCACAGCTTGAGCAACAGGCGTGAGCCAAGGCTTCCGCATCAGCTTGCGTAAGGTAGCTTTGAGGGCTGAGATGTTACCCAGACGGTCCCAAAGAAAAACCAGCTGGCACAGCTGCTCAAGTGACAGGTCAAGGTCAAGCAGGTACTCCTTGCACGCTGCTTCCACCAGCTTCACCTGAAGACCATGCAAAGATTGGTAACAAGGTACTGATGCCCTGAAGGCATACTATGGATCTGAACAGCAGGTTCCTTTGCTCCCTGTGTCTTGTTCAGCTGCCAGTGAATGCTGTCTGGGTCTTTTAGTAAGTTCAGCTGTCTATTGAAAACTTGCTGGGCATGCCGAGCATAGAGACAAAACACAATGCAATGTGGGTAACAGCAAACAAATGATGTCAAGCAAGAAAGAACTTGATCAGCCTTTTAAGCTAAACAAAACAGCACAGGACCATGCCATGTGCGCTAGTGAACAGTACCATGACGAGTCACATGAAGTACAAGATGTCACCATTGCAGGTCATGGCCATGTGACAAGCAGGTGATGATGATGACATATGTCCAAACAGACACTGCTAATGAAGCCAGAAAAAGTTGACAACCAAATAATCTCTCTTAATTGCCCTGGCTGGAAGGGTTCTGACCTTCATGGCATGAGACAGCATGAGCATTTGCTCCACATTCTCATGACCCAAGCTGATGGTACCGCTATGCAGTGACTCCACCATCTTACTGACCACAGATGCTGGAGTCTTGACTGGCAGCACAATGTCCACCCCATTGGTAGACACCGGCCTGTTGGTGTCAGTTGTGGGTAGTATGCTGGCTGCCCATGCACTGTGGATCATCAGGTCTTGTGTCCCAATGCCAACAGACTCGCCTGGCTGCTGCTGTGCATCACCAATCAGTCGCAGGTTGTACAGAGCAGGGTTCTGGTGATTGGCCCTCCAGAACTTGATCACTGCAGAGCCTGGCTTGTGTTTTGCCAGGGGCAGGCTGAGAGCTGGACCCATGCAAGCATCTAGCTGTAGCAGCACTGGGTATGTGTCCTGTTGCGCAGAGACTGGCGGGGGAGCAGCAGGTGTGGCTGCAGCAGGTGTGGCTGCAGCTTGAACCTGAGCAGCAGACTGCGGCGCAGCAGAGCTTTGGGGTGGATGTTGGGACTGATTAGAAGGCTGGGGCTGTGATTGGGACTGCAGCTGGGATTGAGTTTGCTGAGGTTGGGTGGGGGTTTGCTGAGGTTGGGTGGAGGTTTGCTGAGGTTGGGTGGGGGTTTGCTGAGGTTGGGTGGGGGTTTGCTGAACGTCGGGCTGGGGTGGGGATTGGGCATGCAGCACAAGACTGGGCTGAGCTGCATCCTGAGAGGTAGCTTGAGGGTGAAAGTTGGTCACAGAATCACAGTGGGGCTCAGGCTTTACATGAGCCTCAATACTCAGAGCTATCTGTGTTTCGGAGGCATCACTGGCTTTGTTCTGTGACTGGCGCACATTGTCTGTCACAGGCGCTGGCTGCGGGGGATTGTTGACTTGAGGCTGAGACAGTCCTGGTGGTAAGGACTCAGCTTGATGTTCAGACAGAGGGTGAGCAAAGGCATAGAACTGGGGCCTGCATGATGGCTGAGGTGCAGCAGGGTGGTGCGCTGTTGAGGCTGACTCTGCTTGATGAGACACTGGTGGTGTCTGCAGCTGTGGAGAAGGCAGCGAGCTGACTTGGTGCAGAGTTGCCAGCTGAGACGCGTCAGATTTGTGCTGCGAAGCATTTGTAGGGGTGCTTGACTGTGGCTGAAGAGCGCCCTCAATGGCTCGGGTTTGCTTGGGGGCAGGATACGCATCCTGAGAGTCTTCTGAAGATCTCACTGATCGCTTACGCTGACTGCGAGTCCTAGGAGGCGTCATGACTTCAATGTTCAGTGCGCTGCAACTACCAGACCAGCAGTAATTATTAGTAAAGTTGCCTTGATCGTGCTTGAGGCTATCACAATGGCAGGGACATAGTAAAGATGACACCCGTGTTTCCCAACATCAACAGGTGCTGTGGTATACATACAACTTGAGTGACTCAGAATGACTCGGGTCTGGTGGGCTTGAAGCTGAATGGGCACACTGCCTAGGAGATTGAATGTGTCAATGCAGTCAGCCGCCAAACGTCTCACCTTACCGAAACTTCGCCAGCACCGACTGACACATGCCGCTTGGCTGCGACTGAGATCCTCTATCTTGTTGAAACGCTCAAGAACACCCTCGCACCTTCAGCAACCTGCTTGTGATGTTGCCTTGATACGCAGCACGAGAAACACCAACAAGCAGCGCTGGCGCTGTCACTGGCAGCATGAATTGCCTGTGAACGTCGCCCGAAGACGAAACGGGTATTTGGACTTTCTCCCGCTTCAGATCAGATCAATGTAAAGTTGACATTGTAAACATAGGCAAGCATCACTGCATTTGCAGGACCCTTAAATCCATCGAATAGCTTTGGCAGGGTGCTGCAACTCCCTGCTCACCGCTAAATAACATTGCTTTTGTGCACAAGCTCAACAAGCAATTGGTTGCATGCAACCAACAACTTTACCAGGCTCTTGCAGATCGGCATGCCAGTGCGCACACTCTTCACATATATCTGGGTCCCGATACAGTAACAGCAACATTGAGCTCCTGCAAACAGATTGCTATATGCTGCTATCTTGTTGAGAGGTTTTGACAAGTGGGCCGGCTCAGCACTGCAGCAGCCTCAGATAAGGAGCCCATTGAAATTGCAGGTCTACATTGCTGGGCAAGCATGACTGCTCAAGACTATGTTTGGGCCAGCTGTTGCGCGGCTTGTGCTGCAACTCAAGTAATAGCAAGTGCTTGGCGCAAGGCTGCAAAGCAGGCCTGAAATTTGCGCTTGCATCTGAAGGCACAGCGAGACACAATAGAAAGACAATGTGCGTTGAAGAAGCACCAGACCACTGTTTGAGGACTGATTGGACACCCATTTTCTTGCTCTGGCTTGCCTGTGCAATTGGCAAGTGATGCTCTTGCCAAGGTACAGAAATGTCTTCACAAATTCATTGTGGACTTGCAGAGAAGTTTCAGCTTATCAAGATGTGCTGAAAGCTTTGTAAGACAGCAATACAGGTTGTGGGCAGCAACATTGCCATCTTAGCCGGTCTCTTCATACTACCACTCTGTTGTGCCGGCCGTCGTAAAATGACACATGGTGGTCATACTGATCACGAGCTCCCAGCAATAAAGCTGCAGAAGTTGCCGACAGGCTGTCTGACTTCAGTGTATGTCGTTTGCGCTGAAAGACCAGGCAAGTAGCATATACTATAGCTGCTGATTGTCGTCGCATTGAAGCAGTATAGTACGGGAGTTGGAGACAACAGCAGAAACTTCGCGACCTATGACTACCCGGTGCAGGTGGACGTGTAAGTCAACAGGCAACGCGCAACTGTGCCGCGCCGTCCTGAGAGAACGCACCAAGCCCGGTGCTGACAAATCTTGTGACGCAACAAGCTCGTGCAGCTGTTCGTCATAGTCACTTGTGATCTGGCCACCGTGATCCCAAGGACAGATCGCGCGAAAGCTGCAAGACTTACCTAGTACTGGCCGGGGAAGCAAGAACATTCAGGCGTTCAGTCGCCTGCAAATCACGCATACCAACTTCAACTACCGTCCCTGTCAGGAAGCTTGGTGCTGCCTCAACTTCACGTGACTTTGTCAGACATCAGACGTGACGAATCGAGGGCAACCGATTTCGTTGTCCAGTCAGCTGCTTCGAACAATTCAGGTGTCATCAGCACAGTCATCACAGTAATTCGCGCACATGCAACGTGGTACGAAATGTACGGTTGCTAAAATACGGTTACGGTGGTTAACCCCAAGATATGTTCGGTACGCACCGAGACTGTCCCGAGAATTGTCAGCGCCCCGGCACTTCAATGCGGTGAAGACGCATGCGCAGTGTACGAATTTGTCTGAGAGTTTGACAACGTAGATTGCCGGGGTATGGTTGTGGATCACCCGCGGGCTTGCGTGCTGTTGGACATTATGTGCTTTTGAACCGGATCCGTCGTCCCCTCGTCGGCGAGATGAAACGAGTGCCAAGTTTTTCTGGCC
>JAABUK010001550.1_pt1 | contig 43279 bp, 72 predicted proteins | sample 5559141 | NCBI WGS metagenome assembly JAABUK01 (sample SAMN10711869, study PRJNA513367) | rock metagenome | isolation source: Antarctica rocks | place: Antarctica: Victoria Land, Pudding Butte nord | collected 2016-01-03 | reverse complement strand
ACTTGATCACGTAATCCCCAGTGATGAGCTGACTCATGATACCAAGGCAGTTGGGGATGCAAAGGAATGCTGCAATGTACAGCAATGCAAATGTTTGGATGCAGACTTTTGACTGCTGCTGTATGCAGGTGATCAGCAGCCCTCAGACCAGCTCTAGGGAGGTGGCTGTGGCTGTGGCTGGTGTGGGTGAGCTTGCACCACCCACCAGACGCTTCTTTGGCCAGCAGGTGCTTGCAGCTTAATCACATGCGCACTTTGTGCTGGTGCTGGGCAATGCGCAAGGAGGCATTTGCACATGCACTGCTTGTGCTTCTGTGCTGTGGTTGCATCTTATCCTGCTGCTTGTTCAGTTTGGGTGTGCAGCATGAGACCGCTTGGGAACCTATGGTTTGGATTTGGACATGTGTTCTCTTTGCGCCATGCAAGTGCTTGACGATGAGCTACATTTCCTATTTTATTGTCCATGCTATAGCATCATCATAGGACAGCACCTGTCACTACTTGGCCAAAACTACCAGCAATGGGAAGTTGGGCGCTTCACCAGCTCCATTTTGTTGCACATTGCTTTCATCTGTGCTTTCAAGATAGTATTATTGATGAGTCACAGCTGGCTACACATTCCAGACTGGATGCTACTCAATGAAAAAAATCTACAATGTGACGCGCCATCTGTACTTGACGTGATGCATATGGAATGCAGGGAGTTGCACAGCTGCTGAGGCACCTGACGCCTCTGGTCCAGCAAGGCAACTTAGTGGAACAACTAGAAGATGTCATTGATGACAAATACACCAATGAGGTCAGCTGTCACAAGCCCTGATCCAGAATTTGCAGTTGCATACAGTCTGCCAATTCTCCACTGCAATGATACGCAAGATGATGTCATCCTTTCAATCAGCACTATGCAAGTAATATGTGATTGGTGCATCCTGCAGCTGCTGTCACGCCATCCCTTCACGTGTGTAATAAACTTTCGTAGGCTTCATGGAATCCACGCACGGCGCGCGCGATATGTGTGCGCCGTGTTTATAATGTGGCATGCGCCTTTGGGCACAGGATCTTAACAGAAACATCTGTCTGCCTATGTGAGGCTTGAATGCAGCAACATGCCCTTTGCCAACGCAGGTTGCGCTGCTGGTAGCCCTCGCCAAGGTGTTGGCAGAACTAGACACAGTGGAAGAAGCAGTACTGCAGCAGTGCCTGCATGTCATAGAGAGGGTTGTCCAGGCGTACAGGGGCCTCTGGCCCAAACAGAGACTGCCAGTGCATGCAGCCTTGAACATCTTCCTGTCAGCCATTGCGCCAAAGCAAGCTGTGCTGCAGTCGGTGCTGCCATGGGTTGTGAGCATTCTGCTCACATACACCCTCAAGCCAGCTGAGGCCAACCTGATAGCAGGTGACTCATGCCTGCTTTGTATCTCAAAAGTTCCCAAGGATGCACTGATGTGCAGAGCCCACTGTTATGCCTGCGTCATACAGAATGTCATACAGTATGCAGTAGTGCAAGACTGTGTTTCTTTTGTCCACCGACACATGCTTCTCAGCACGCTTGTTCTACCAATGCCTGTCATGCTTCTGGCAACTTTGTGGCATACAAGGGGTTAAATAACACATGTTTGTAGATGCTGTGCTGACCTGCAGAACAAAGTGTTAGTGGTCATATGCTTTCAGTGCAGCAGATAGAGCCAGTGCTTCCCGGCGTCAATTGGTTGCAGACCTTTGATGTGGATGAACTTGCTCCACCACACTTGCTCTGTCATTATAAATACGCCGGTGTGCAAATGTGCTATCACAATGGCGATACCGTCAGCAGCAATTTGGCCATGTCATGATAGCATGCTGTTGTGGCTGGCAGGTCCTCTAGCAGTAGCAGGCAATCAGAACGAAGATGTAGAGGAGCCCTGGAGCACCTACCTACATCTCTGGCAAGCCATATTGCTGGATCAAGCCCCTACCAAACAAGCAAGCGCCAGAAGCAGCAGAGGCAGCGGCGGCAGCAGCAGCAGTACCAAGGCAGTTGGTGTCAGATTGGGTCTGCATGCTGCTGATGCATCCCCAGAAGCTGTAGCTGCAAAGCAGCAGTCGGTGTACGATGCCCTGATGCGGGTCATTATGGATGCGGTCCAGAATCTGGATTTGGAGTACCATCAAGCTGACGGTGCTGTGGCTTCAGACATGCAGGATAAGCTGACAAGCCCTGATAGGAAGAAACCCTTTGTACAGGTAGGCAATGTAATTTGCAAGGACAGAATGCATTATAAATACATCATGTGGAGCTAGTCTGCCTTCTATACAAATTGAACATGCTTATTTGGCAGAAGGCTTGCTTGTCGTGACACATGTAGCCTTGCTCTTATTCAATGCCTATTTAGTGCGCAGTGCAGTGTGATGCTATGCTGGATACAACCTAGTGACACCAGCACAGATAAGACATTCTGTCTGTTTCAAGGCTCGATTGAATCCCAAATCCCTTGCACCTGATTGGCCTGACGCTAAATACATACAAATGCAAGGGTTTGATAAAACTGTCCAGTGTGATGAACAACTTCAACACACATCGACGCTGGTACGCCGACTGCCAGAACAGGACCTCATATACGAAGCTACTCAAGACATAAGTCACACAACCCTAGGGCAAGACACACGGCAACTGAAACAAACAAGAGATGGCATTACTTGCAGCTGCCCTATGCCACCAATAGATCATGCCTTGAGCTGCGCCACATGAGACTGTCTTACTGCCTATTGCTGGCTTCAGACAGCACGTTGCTACTGTGCAGGGTGGGGACCCTGCAGGGGAGCCTATCAGCGCTGACATTGGCACAGGCCTGGTGGCGCGCAACCTGGGTGACATGCGTGCTTTCATCAACCTGGCAGACTTCATGCGTGGCCTGTTACCAGGCTGTGGCCCTGGCATGTTCAGGGGGTGGGCCTACCTCATGACCCTTGACCTGGTGGCAGCCTCAGGCCAGAGACCCCTGCTCAGCGGCTTCTACAGGATGCTGACTGTCACCATGCGCCTCACCAGCGAGTCTGGCTCACTGCAGCCGACAGGTCAGCATTCCTGTGTCGACTGAGCAGAGTACCCACGAGCCTGAACACTGCTGTTGGGTAGGGATACTGTGCAGTCAACGTGTAAACATTGTCGTGCTGAGTGTCCCCTGTCAGGTTGACAGATAGCTTCTAGGTACTGCAGATCTCATGTAGACATAATGCATTAGCTCTGGAGACATGTTGGAAATGACAATGTTATGTGCTGTTGGAAGTTCGCAACTAGAAGAGCGCCCTTGCTGAGTGTGCAAACAAGCAAGCTGAATGAGGACACGTTGACCGCCACTGTAACCTAAGCTTAGGTCAATTGCTTGCTGTCTTACTGCTTGAGATTAAGGTTGCACCTGCCCACCTGACTGCCCACCTGACTGCCCACCTGAGACCTGGGCAGGCAAATGCCCTGGCCCCTGTACACCCCGGGTGCGCCATATGCAGGCAGAAGTCCCTCCTGACCTCTCCTGCCGGTGGTATTTCAATGCACTTTGACAGGGCAAAAATGTCAAAACCCCCCTCAAGACAGCCCCTCAAGTGGGCTATCTGTACAGCGACAGATGCACACTGAAACCCTGCATCAGGATCTTGGGACAATATTGGTGCACCTGCTGCTGGTCTGTGACATACCCACACTCTGACTTTGTTGCACGTGCAGTTGCAGAAGCATTGCCACATCCAGCCTTACTGGTACCCAAACACATCCAGGGTACCAATGCAAACATGTGGCATGCCTATAGCTGCAGATGGCGATGCCCAGGGGGCAACCTTTGAGCAAGTGGCAGGCAGTGTGTGCTTGGAGGTGTACAGAGAAACACTGAGAGGAGTTGTGACTGCCTGCCGCCGCTACAAGGATGAGCTGCTGGAGTCCTGCCTGGAGCTGCTGCTGTCTGCCCCTTCTTCAGTCATGACCATACATGTACGTGCTTTACTCAATGAAATTGCTGACAGAAAGCTGCAGCGATCTGCGTGGAATCACTGACCATCCCTACTTCTGCCTCTGCTTGTGTCAATCTGTGCCTGTCCCTGTGCCTGTGCCTGAATCTGTGTCTTTGCCTGTGTGTGTGTCTCTGTTTTTTGCCTGGAAGCCTTTCCCACTTCCACGCCATGGTTGGAAATACATGCTCATGTGTATGTACTCGGTACCTAATTGCGACCCATGTCAGCTCCGACCATCAGTACATGCGTTACTGCTTCACGCCCCTTGCATAGGTGGATTGTTTGCAACCCCATTAGAATTTATTTACCTCTGATAAGTAGAGTAGATCAGAGTCATGAGTGAAATTTTCATGAACCATATTGAACACAGACAGGTTTCACAGAACATAACCGTGATAGGAGATCAAGTTATAAGTCAAACAAAGGAAGATTCAAATGAAGCTGGCAAGTACAGCCCTAAATAAATACTGCTTTGCAGCCAGGCTACGGTGCAACTTAGTGTCATGAAGTGAGACCACAGCAACCTCTAAACGAGCAAAGTCATGATGCAGGAGCTGGTAGGGCCTCTGCAGACAGCCTTCGACTTGGGCCTGCAGTACCCGCCCCTGGCCAAGGAAGCCCTAGCTGCCTTAGAGAGGTGGGAGGGCCAGCAACCACAAGCCCTGACTGCAGTAGCCCCTCAGATTGTTCCACTCCTGAACCCATACCTTTTTGAAATCACTGACCAAGGCACTCCCACAGACGACACCGCTGCAGAAGGTAAGCTGGATGGACCCCTTTTTCCTGGACCTTGTTCACTTGGCAAGCTGCAACCAGTCTCTTGTCCCTTTCCTATGCAAAATTGTATTGGATGAGAGAGGTGTTCTGTTGATGTAAGGCTGGCTTGCAGTGTATTGCATTCATACATAGTCCAACTGCTGGTCACAGCAAGGTTATGCAAGTGTGGTCTAAGTCCTCTGGGCTCACAGCCTGCCATCATGAAGCTTAAAAGCTTGAGAATGGGTCACTGCACTGCTGTAGCCATCTTAGCTGGCCAATTGAGCATGTGCCTACTGCGCCCCTGCCTTGCACTGAGAGACAGGAAAGGTCTTGCAGTTTGCTAGGGCTAGAGGACCTCTTGCTGTGTTGCACATGTTGCTTGGTGCTGCTTTGCGGAAAAATAGGTATTTCCCTTAGTGCAGGTGTCACAGCAGGGGGTGACAGTGATGAGAAGGCCAATGAAGAATCAGTCATGCAAGAGGAGGCAGCAGGCAAGGAGGCCTACAAAAGGGTGCAAGCCAGCAGTGCAGCCGCCGTTCAGCGCCAGAAAGCTGTCAGGTCCCAGGTAAACTCACACGTAACTGCTTGTAGCATTTTGCCAGCCCCTCGGGCCCACCTTGCACATGCCATAGTGTGCTTTCAGCTGGTTCTGGCAACACACAATGCATTCATGCATGTGATGCGTTTGTATGCAAGCATCTGCTACAGCTGCGATAGGCATAACCCAGTTTCTCTTTCATGAACCAGTAGTAGCAACCACCTCTGCAGCCACGACTTTCAGCACATGAGTCAAGAGGGGTGAAGACATGTGAAAGACAATAACATCCTTGCTATGGCAGGGGTTGAGAAGTCTGCAGCCGCGCATTCAAGCGTGGTTAGGCAGGGCTGCAGCTGCAGCAGATGCTCTGGTGGTTCAAGCCTCAACCTCACAGCCTGCCCCAGATGCAAACAGGGAAGTTGCTCGGTGGGACCCTGACAACAAGCTGGGTCTCACTGTGCCTTTCCCTGGAGACACAAGTCTGGTTGTGTGGCTGGACAAGACACTGCCACAGGTGTGACATCCTCAACCACACGTGCGTTGTTTGACTTGAAAAGCCATGGTGCTTAGGTGCAATCTTGCATGAATGCTGATGTCATGCTTCACAATTTGCCACTTGCCTGTGTTCAAGGTGTTGATGTGTCAGCAGCAACATGCAAGTCCAGATGCATAGTGCTGCACTTGCAGCACTATGATCATGTGGGCTGTTGTTGCACCAAGCAGCTTTTCACGTTTGTCCAGGTGGCAGCACAGTATAACACTTGGCTTCTCGTTAAGTTGATGCCAAAAGGTGTAGTCTATTCTTCTCTTTTCTTTTTCTTTTCCAGGTGTCTGAGCTGGCAGAGAAGGCTGCAGACCGCTCCACAAGAGTGGCAGCTTGTGAGTTCCTGCATGCCGTCACCTTGTGGATGATAGGTATGCACACCATCTCGAAACAGTTGACAGTCCTGATGCTGCTGCCAGTACTGCTGTGTGCTTTGCTCTCAGCAACAAAGCTTGCTGAGTGTGATGTACTGTTGCCCATGCAGCTCCTGAGTGTCCATATTTGAGCTTTTGTGTCAATACTCAAGCTTTGAATCATTCACTCAGGAAGAGCTTTGGTGCTGCTGAGTGGCCGTCAGCTTGCATGAAGCCCCGCCGCCAAGACTTGCTGCTATGCATGTGTGCACTGGTCCATCTCATTCAGAATTGCATGAGCGCCCACTTCACTGTTCCACACTGCTCAGCCACAATGCTGTGCATTCAGCAGTTCATCAAATTTATCTCTCAGTTGTGCAGGAGTGAATGCTCGTCGCCCTGAAGGCTCAAAAGAGGCAGACTTTGACGCACCCCCAACGCAGTTTCACACCACCATGCAGAAGCTCTTCCCTGTGCTGCTCAGCCTGGCATCTGCAGCTGAATCAGTCGCGCGTCAGTTGTTTGAGCCTCTGATCATGTCTTTGGTACACTGGCTCACACGCTCCGCCAGAAGGTCAGTCCACAGACCTATCAACACCCGTCCAGCCAGTGTCATGCCTTGTGCTGTGTGTGCAATGCCTTCATGCATGTGCCTGTTCTGCATCACCATCAGGATCACAGAAGCAAGCTTTGCTGGCCTACTCATGTAAAGCAATGCAGTGAGCCTGCCTGCCTGAATGTAGATCTTAGAACATGACTCAGGCGGTTCTTGCTTGCTACTACATCTTGAGCTGCCATCAGACTTGGAGCCTGTGCTCTTTAAAACAAACATCTTATGCACAACATTTAGTGCTGAATTTTTGTTGTTTGTCCCAGTTATTGTCTTTTGACTCCACTGATGAGTCCTCAAGACAGAACATGTAGATTGATTGATTCAATTGAGTGACAACATGCAGGGAGTCTGCTGAGACCATTGTCCTGCTGGAAGCCATTCTAGGTGGCTTGAGTGATGAGAAGAGTGGCGCAAAGAGAGAGTTGTGTGCCAACGCAGCAAGAGAGTTCCTGTTGTGGTCAGCGAAGCAGATCCCCATGCCCAAGGCCAAAGAGGGCGGGTTGAGCAATGCCAGTGCCAGCTCGAACTTGAATGCGGCTTCCCTGCTGAGGAGGCTGTTTGAGCGGCTGGCACATCCTGAAGCATACCAAAGGCAAGAGTCTATCCTGGCACCACTTTGCATTTGTCTCAAGACTGCAAAACGCACTGTACGCTCTTGTAGCTGCTATGCCAGCAAGTCACGTGGCAAAGTATGTGCAAAGCGCAATACACATGTGCTGTTGACTAGTCTCCAACCAGTGCAAGTTGGAGGTGAGACACAACTTACACTCTACACTGTATGCTGCGTGCTCCATGCAGTCTATGATCTATTCACTGTGCGTTTCTCAGATCAACTTGTGAGCGTCCCACCTGTCCATCTGTCCCATATGTCCATCTATCTGAGCAGCATCGATGCCGTGCTGCCTGCACTTGTGATGTCTTACACAACTCTACATCTGGCAGTGACCATTACTGCACTTTGACTGTTCTTTCTGTCCAAACATCATGCACAATTGAAGTCTTGACAGCAGCAGGGTGCTGTCTGCAGGCTTGGTGCAGCTCAAGCCATGGCCAGGTGTGCTGACGCCATGGGCCGGCTCTCAGATCTGAATGATGTCAGCGATGCCTTCTACCTGGAGGCTGTGTCCAAGTGTGTGGGCGCTCTGCGTGCAGCAGAGCACGATGCAGAAGGCACGGGGACTAAGATGCAGGTGGCTGATGCATTGGCGGTGAGCATTATCTGCTGGCTATATGAGAACATGCTATGGCAGATTTGTATAGGTCCATGCACTGACAACCTTCATGGCCCCCACTGAGAAGTTTAAACATGCATGAAGTCACAAGTCACATGGTTTTACTGTGGGACCCATTAAGGTTGCAGACAGCACTGCAAAGCACTGCAGGTGCAGAATACCTGCTTGAGTTGTGACTATGACCATGCCTTGTCATGATGCGCCACATGTGGTAGGCCAAAACAATCTCTGGACTCATTCTGAAGTCAGCCAGTCATGGCATATGACTTGCTAAAAATGAAGTTGTGGGCCTCATTTCACGTTTGCATCACTTTCTCTACATTTGCTGCTGCAGGCATTAGTCAAAATTCCCTTGAGAAGAACGCGTTTAGCGGACAGCCTGAAGACTGCACGCGCAGACAGACAAGGGTTTGTGGACTTGGCTGCCTTTCTGGGATGGCTGTGGAAGCTCACAGTGGTGCCTGAGCGATATTGTCGGGACATGTGCATGTGGCTCATGGACAAGCTAGCCACCCTGCAGATGGAAGATGCCATGCAGACAGGTCATCATATACACCCCTACATTCCCACGTCCCTCACCCAGTTGCTTGGTCACGCGCTCGCTTGCTTGCTCAATCAATCATGAAACTCGTTCACATGCTCATCCACTCACTCGACGACTCACCTATTGACTCACTCACCCACCTCCCCTGCCTCGCTCACTGACGCCACTAGTCTAATTGCACGCCAGCCTTGTCATGATAGCTCTGGCACAGTCTTATATTGCTGCTGCCAGCATGGTGGAATGCTCCAAGCCATGCTCTGCTGGTGGCCTTCTCTGAGACAGTTGCAACAAGGTCTGACTGTCAAGACTGCAAGTTCATGTATACATTGCTGTGGGGTGCAGCAGTGTCTGAGACTCAAGTATGAGTGCAGATGACAGCAAAGGTCCTGTGGCAGTTTGGTTCCTATGGCAACTACAGCAGGGCAACACTGCAAGCGAATCAGAAGCCATCCAGAAGTTTCTGACTGTCCAGTGTCAACTGGACAACAATGAAGCAGCCATGTCCCTTTCCCACTTGCGCCTGTGGATACAGGTATATCATCTTGATGTGTGTAAGTATTGCCCATGTGGTCAGCTTCATAGCCTGACAGCAGATGAGTAAAGCAGTCTAAGCATCATGCAGCCCAGTGTATCACTGTGTCTAGCATGAACATGTTGGGTAACAGACGCATAAACATCTCTGTATTGCTGTGCTGATTGTGCAAGCCGAATGAAGATGGTGGATATGCATGAACAGTGAGTGGGTATTGATTATGGCATTGTGTCGATAGGCAGTTGAAGCATCAGTGAGCTGGGCCAGTTGGGCTTTGAAGCAACAGATCATGACTGCAAGTCAGCTACACCAATCCACGCCCTCCAGCACCAAGTCAACAAAAGCATGCACAACCGGCAGTGCAGATGCAGATGGAGATACTGATGCAGGTGATGTCACCTGGCCATGAGCAGACACTGACACACCCTTCATGCGGTTTTGCATGTCTGCTCACATCTCACCCAGGTCCTTAAGCACACACTGCCTTTATGAACTATCTGCATAATCTCCCTGTTGCCCAAGAAGATTCTGCTCCTGACCAAGTATGCAAACAGATTCACACATATGCTTTGAAGATATGCATGATGTTGCCCATGCAGGGCAGCAGAGAATGCATGTTGTGCCTGTCAGCATGCAATACTCTTGTAGGTTAGCCATGGTCAACTGCGCCTCCATTCTAGCTGAGCTGCTTATGCTCCCGTCATCAACAAAAGGCCATCACCATGACCTGTTGCAAGGTGACACTAGTGGGCAAGGCTGACGGTGGCCTGTTGGGCAGAGCTGACAGTGGCCTGGTGGTGCAGGAACGCAAGGCCAGCAAAGCTGTGTGCCTGCCTTGCTTGACTTCTTGAGCATGATTCCAGACCTGACAGAAGCCGCAGCAGATGGTGGTGAGGGTTCTGTGCTGACAGGCTGTGAGCGTGACACCAAGCACCTGGCATTCAAAGCCCTCACCTTCCTGCAACAGGTAGGCCACAATACTGTACGCAGCTACTGTACGCAGCTACTGGACGCAGCTACGGTACGCAACTACTGTACAACATTTCCTTCGGATTGTGGCTGACACACATGGTGGAGACTCTCTCTGTATTGACACATCTGACAATGGCAATGTGCAACAGGCTTGCTCAACCATGAGACCTAGCTCAATACAATTGAACATGAATGTGTTAGCAAAGGGCTAGCAGTGGTGTAGTGCTTGCAGTGGTCTGTGTCTGAGCAGTGCATGTAGGCCTGTTGCAAAGCAGTTGATCAACAGTAACAATGGGGCGTTATGTTGTTCACAGAATACTAGTGATGCAGATCAAGGAGGATGACATGTTTCCAGCAGACCTGCCAGCCCTCCACAATTTCTTGTTGGCAGCGCTGTTAGCCCCTGCCCACTTGGGGGTGACCCCCCCAGAGGCCCAAACAGCCAGAAGACTAGCAACCAAAGCAAAGGTGTGTTGCAGTCTGCGGATGTGCCTTTTCAAGGTCCCTCACACACCTTTCGAATCAGTCGGCATGGGCCATCTTCAGGCAATCCTGAACATGCTTCTGTTGAACATTCTGTGCATGTCCAAAGCTGCCTTCCAGTGGTCAGGTTGTGCTGGTGTCCATTATAAAATGATAGCACTGCTAGGGCTGCAGTGATGTGAGATGGTAATGCTGTCCTTCGTCTGTTCACCAATGCTTGTGATGTCAGACAAAGAAGCTTAAGTGTCAAAACACGTCTCACAGCTTCAATTGTTCTTGCTGAGCCTCGTCCACACTCCTAAGCAAACAAGAAGCTTGAACAGCTAAGCAAGCAAGAAGCTTGATCAAGAGGCACACACACAGGTGGTCCTATTTCAACACATACAGGCCCAGGACACTTACGTTGTGTTGACTCCACGTGTAGGAGCTGATACAGGAGGCCACCCAAGTTTGGCCAGACATGCTTCCACACCTGCAGAGAGGCATCGCCCTTTACCTGTCTGCTGTGATTGGCACAGAAGGGCAGGGCAAGCTGCTGTTTTCCCATCAGGGCAACTGGGAGTGGGGGGTGGACCTGCCTGCTGCAGCCACTCTGCTGCAGGGCTTGACCCTGGCTGCTGACTCGAAGTTGCCCAAGAAACAAAGCCTCATCCCAGCTTCCTTCAAAGCAGACTTGCCACAGAGGTGAGTCTTTTGGTGATGCTGGCAGCAATGGAATGCAACACGACCAAGCCCCAGACACACGCATGAGCAGCTGGACACAATGTGTCTTTACAAATCATTGTCTGGCATGCTGAGGATTGATGATTGCTTGTGATGTCATACGCAGCATCTACTGATATGTAGGTGATGTGTTCTCATGCTGACAATGTAGGCATGTCATTGCTGTCCCAAACACATCTTCTGCTGCTCAGATTTTTGTCTCTGGCGGCCAACCTGCAGCACAATGCGCTTCCACAGCAGCAGCTAGCAGCAGAAGGTGCATTGAACCTAGCCTTGCGTCTAGGCATTCCTGCCTCTGCCATGCTAGACAAGCTGATAGGACCTTCATGCCGAGAGAGCTTCTATGAAAGCTACAGGACCGTCATCCATACCTGGGTCATGTTCAATGCCAGCGCATGCGCTGGGGCTTTGTTTGATGCTTTGGCAGGACAGCAGGCAGCTGCACAACGCGTGGCAGAGGCTGTCTTGACTGGCTGCTTGGTAGGATTGCAGCGCAGCAGAGACGCGCAGGGCAGGGCAGACATCAGACAGAGGTGACACAGCCTCACTTTGCATCCTAAGCTTCAAGATCATTGCTGATGCAAGCTGTTGCTTGTTGCCAGGGCAGCAGAATGCTTATCATTTAGCCCATTAAGGCCTTGGCGTCCATGCAATAAGGTCAAAGGTCAATGCTTGATGTTACACAAAACTGTGCAGTCTGGTCATGTTGTCACCAGTTGTGATTTATGAGTGAGAAATGTGTATCTGGCCCAAACTAAGCTGTTGCTATGCCATGGACAAACCTGTCTGATGCTGTCCGCCTTGCAGGTCATTCCTGAGCGCTCTGCTACCTCAGCTGCCAAAGCTAGCATCCCTCATAGCAGTACCCAGTGCCAACAGTGACGACATGATGACCAAAAGGATGACTTACCTGCACTTGCTGGCGCACTTGCTGAAGCTGGATGCTCAGTATGTGCTGGACCCATCACAGCCCTCTTTCACTTTCATTTTTGACAGCTACTGCAGCATCTTGACCCTCAGGTGAGCAAAAGTGTGTACATCATGGCACATGTCATTAGGTGCCAGAATTTATGCAGCGGTGTCCAGGAAAGCAACATGAGAATGAACTGATGACCATCATTGTGCAGTAAAATTGCTGCATGTTATGGCAATGGCTGTGAAGTCTCAGCTTCGATGCAGGTCGAGCTGTATGGAACAGCAAAGACTTTGCAGATGCTCACTGACAGAGCTTGTTGCCGTAACAGCTAAATCAAATTTCTGTTGCAGCGCATCGGCAGCTGCTGTTGTACAGCAGCGAGTGGAGGCTTTACAACTACTGCAGTACTTTCTGAATCCTGGGAATCATGCAACACAGCTGACTGACACAGTTCAGGAGCTAGCAACCAATGCTTTCCCTGCAAGCTCATGGGAATGGCGGCGAGGCACAACTCAGTCTACAGACTACGCAAGGCAGCTTATGGCCATCATGGACTCTATGGTTGCGGCTGCTGAGAGTGGACTGTCTGTCGAGCCTTTGTTGCAGGTATGTGGAAATCTTGCATGACCCTGCTCCGGTCATGTGATTGTCTGCATCTGATGCACATTCAAGGCTGTGCTATCTATGCCTGACCGGCTAAATTTCTGTTTAACATGATACCACCCCAGGCGTCATGTGCTTGCATGATGGCCGTTGGTTGCCAAAAAGAAAACGCCATGAGCCATACAAGACGTCTAGAGGCTTGATGTGCACGTGGCTCTAAGCAAGGAATCATGGGGCAAACCCGCAGCAGACTGCTGGCTGCATTTCATGCTGGATTGCAAGGCTAGAATTGGTTCTCTTGTAGGCGATTCTTCCTATACTAAAAGAGATGGGGGAGGAGAAAGGGCATGTCAGGCAAGATGCCCTCGTCACCAGACTGATCCTGGTGGCTGCATCCCCTTGGAAAATCCCCATCCCAAGGTCAGTGCATGCGTGCAAGCCAGTTGGTGTGTCGAGGTTGATGCGTTCTCTGCAACATTTAGGCAGGCCACAAGCTTTGGGGCCTGGATGCAGGACTGCAGGTGCAGCTACTCAAGACTTGCCACTCTCACCTGGTACACTGCCAACCAGACCAGATCAAACAGAAGCTGATGCTAGGCAACAGCAAGCAAGCAGCTTGTTGGAGTACGCGTGGAAGCAAGTCTTTGAGCTACGTGAGCCTCCTATTCCTTTGAGGTGATACATGCTGATCAAGCGAGCCAAAGCGCCCGCACAAGGTGTGCAAGTAAACATTTTAAATTTGCTGACCTCCACATGCTGTTATGCAGGCGAGCCTTTCTCTACTATATCCTGTTGCCTTGTCTCAAGTATTCACCTTTACCATTCCAACACATGGCGTTGCAAGAGCGAGCCCAGTCTTTGCTGGGAATTTTCAACGGCAAGCCAGACCCTGCCTCGGAAAGGTACGCTGTGCCCCCAAGATTCTGCCTGCTATGAACAGACAGTGCATTTAACTCCGTGATCGCACTGCAGGCTGGACGAAGAAGCAAGTTTGCTGGCTCGTACAGGTGCTTACAAACTTGTGCAGTACATCTATGAGCATATCGATGGCGAAGACATCAAGTCAAAGGTCTTGGGCCCTGCTGGTGGCGAGCAGGCAAGTCGCTTGTCTCCTCGACAATAGGTTGTCTTGCAACCCATACTCGCAACATCGATACAATGTTTATGTATATATACCCAGAAATCTGGTGTGTTTGCTGTAACTTCGGTTACATCTGTTAAAATTGGAACGATACAGAGAAGATTAGCATGGCCCTCGCGCAGAGATGACACGCATAAATCGAGAAATGGTTCCAAAATTTTTTGCGTTTGAGTTTGAGAACTGGTACATGCCTGACATCTTCAGAGCTGGTACATACATTACATGTTGCAGAAACTGACACAGCACGTAAACATGAAATGAACATGGCTCATGACAAACTGGCACAGCTGTGCTGTCCTGCAACGTGCTTTGGCACTGGCAGAGCAGACTTGCATGTCCATCCATTGGCATGGCATTCATGCCAGTGAAGGTGCAGTATGCTGCTCACCATATTAGGCTGGTATCACCAGCAACGCAATGCATGCCTGACTGCAGGTGCATCAGAAAGTCATCGAGGCTGCCACAGCAGATACCCGAGGCCTTCCCGTTTCAGATGGCAACCTTGAGCATTTGGCCAGGGAAACACGATGTGCTGCTTTTGCCTGCGGCTCTGCCCTAGTGACAGCTACCCAGAAGACCAATCCAAAAATATTTGCAGCATTGTTCCTGAAAGAACAAAAGGGCATCGACCCTGCAGGTGACCGCCAATGCACCTCATATCCCATTCTGCACAGAACCTGCCCAGGCATGATCAAGGTTTATTTTGGGGTATAGCCAGTGGAGTTCAGGATGGGAAGGTCGGCAGGCATCTCCCTCAATTGTGGCATGTATTCAGTTATGATAGCATGCATGCTTGTATACCACAGGGGCGCATCTGCCTTCCCCTCAAGGGCTACCCAAACCTTCATGCATTTTTGTGAAACATGCAGGTCCATGCAGGTCTTTGAATGGACTTGGACTTGCATCACATACACCTGATGCCTAATGCCTGGTGCCTGTTGGCCAAGCCTGCATACTGACTCTTATTGTTGTTATGCAGGTCCATGGAAGGAGTTGCTAGACACAACACAGGAGTTCAAGTTGTCCGTGGAGCTGGACGAGGCCCGCCGCACCGCCTTCAAGCGAGCCAGCACCTCTGTCAAGGCTGTGGCCCAGCGCCTCAAGGCTGACAGGTCAAACGCAGCCAGCCTGGCAGCCACAGGCACCCTGGGAATGGCTGCCAGCATTGGTGGCTTTGCCAGTCAAGGGCCCTCGCTCTCTTCCAAGATCTCTGCTTCACAGTACTCTCTGGGTGGGTCCATGCCCCTGCACAAGGGTGCTCCTGCATCTGTTGCCCTGCTTGGTTGACATCCTCACAGTGAAGAGTCGGATGCTTTCTGCAAGTAAGCAATTGTACTTGTCAGGCTCAGGCTTGGTACTGCAGCCAGATGGATATGTGGCAAATCTGCATTTGCACATCTGTGTCAAATCTTGTTGCTAAATGTGCAAAACATGATGCTCCTGCTGTCACATCCAGGTGATGCCTCAATGGATGGCTCTCAGGCAGGCTTCTCATCCTCCGTTGACAATGTCTTCCAGCAATCTCTCAGCAGTGACACCCAGCAGATAGGGGACTGGCAGGTGTGCTCTCTACACCACACTTCACTCTTTGCTTGACACCTCACTGTCACCTTACCATTCATGCCTTCTGGCAGCTTGATCTGCATGTATCTGTGAAGCACACAGATGCCGTTGCCATGCAACAGTGCACACAGCTGTGCTTGAACAGCAGCAACATTGTCGAAGCAATCTGAGAAGCTTTCAAGCTGTGTGCTGCATCTTGGCTGTATCAAAACCGTGAGCCTACACAGCCGTGCAAGGCAGAGTTCACATGTACTTCTGCATCAGGCGCCTTTGTTTATACCGCCCCACTGATCAATTGGGCAACCAGACTCTGTCACCATAAACCACTGCTTTCACCTTGCAGCCACAGACTGCTTACATGCATATGCAACCACACACCACCTCCTGCTACAAAATCTGTGCTCTTCTGCACAACAGGATAATACCAACACATGGTTACTGGACCAGCCAGAAGACAGCTTGTCTGTTGAGGATGATGACCTGGACCGGCATGACTGCATGCTACCCCTGGTGCACCTCATAGAAAGGGCAGCGGCCCTCTTCCCTCCCTCTCACAACAATGCACAGATGCTTGACTGGATGGCACGCATGCATGTGGGGGTGGAGTCCAGTCAGGTTCCCAAGATTGTGCGCCTGTTCCTGGTGAAGGCTGTGCTGCATGTGGAGCGACGCCATTCTGAAAGAGAGGCTGCGACACAGCAGCAACCTCAAAGCCTGTCACAGGTTTGTGTGACAGTCTTTCCTTGCCAGGACGTAGCATAGCGTTCTTGACTGCGAATCTGTCAAATCAGGGGCCATGCGCGTACTGTGAAGTCCATTGAAATGCTATGTAGCAGCTAGGTGTAATGACTTGCCACATGTGCATGACTGGACATTTGAGTAACAGAGCTCAGAAGGTTTGAATAAGAGAGCTTTGCTGCTCATTAGCTGCCATGCGCGCTCATCGTCAGCTGGTCTAAGCAAGCTTGAGCAACAGCCATTGGGCAAGAGGAGGTCAGTGCAGCATGTCCCCATGGCACTGACACTCATTCTGCAACAGCACTTATGAGAAGGACCACCTTAGCAGCTTGGGCGGCAGTTGTAGCAACGTCTTGCATTGAGCCACACCATGGACATAAGGCTGATGAACATGTGAGCAGGAAAGGGACGTACACCAGTTTTACACAACTGTCATTGCGCAGGCTGCTGTGACTGAACCTTCGGCAGGAGTATTTGGTCATTTTGCTGCTGAGTGGTTTCCCGCCATGATGAGCGCAGTGCTGGGCAATGCTGAGGAGGCAGCAGAGGAGGGGATCCACATCCTGCTGCTGGATGTGTGCCTCACGTGCCTCAGCTGGCACACCTTGTTTCCTGCTCTACACAAGGCCAGCCCAAGTCTATCGCCCCAGGTCAAGCTTGCTGCAGATGCATTGATGGACTACTTGGTGAGTTTGCACATGCATAGATCACTGCCAAACACATCGCTGTCACAAATGCTTGGCTGCTGTCACACACAAGTGGTGTTCAGGCTTTGTGTGGGCTCACTTGTGTGGAGCATTACTCTGCTTTCACCTTGTCAAATTTGTTGTTTTACCCCTGGACCTACCTGCCTGCATTCTCATGCAAACTCTGCAAAGATGAGAGCTGCTGTCTCTGTGGCTAAGTTACCTCTGTGCATGTGTATGTGCTGGTGTGCAGGTTCGAGCAGCCTACAGCCCTCAGCGTCAGATCGTGAACAACAACTTCAACCTCATCAAGGCATTCATTCACCACTGGCGCGCTGCAGTACCTTTGCCCATGCCTGCCCTGCTGTCCCTGCTGGGGGCTACCCCGCCCAAGCCCTCCTCTGGAGCACCTGATGCCAGGGCTAAGAGGAAGGCTGCTGAGCAGCGCTGTGTTGCTATGAAACTGCTTGCAGCAGGTAAAGCCTTTCTGCTTTAGACTCTCTGGATGTTGCTCGATGGTGCTTTGTTGAAGTGCATTCCGTCTGTTTGTTCTTCACTGGCAGCACGTAAAGACTAATAGTTGTAACTCGAATTGCTACTTTGCGGTGCTGAGCCCAGCGATACTTAGATGAGTAGTGCTTTCATCCATTTGCTCTTCACTATCTTTCTCTAGGATCAGGTAGTTCAGAGCCCTGAGTACGAGGCCCTGTTTGGCAGTCAGCATACCAACAATAGCGACCCTGCCAGCATCTATGTAAGCACTGTATGTACAACATCCGTTTCTGGTGGCCTCGCTACATTGGTAATATGCTTGCCCATGCATGATTACAAGCAAAATGCCACATCAAATCATCTCATGTGACAAGCTGCACTAGCCAAGTGCTTCACAGCAAGCGAAGGCATGATGTGTCTTGCTATGTGGCTCTGCGCTTGCCCACACACAAGCTGGCTCATGCCAAGTTGTCTTTGGTGATGTGTGTGCCTGCAGGTATGATGTATGGGCAGTCGCAGCCTCTGATGACACATCCAGACTTCAAGACAGCCCTCAAGCATGTCTTGGACTGCCTGGCCACCAAAGGGGGCCAAATGCTAGCTCAGCAGTCCGGAGAGTGCATGGGAGTCATCCTGGCTCAGCACCACAAGAAAAGCAAGGAGGGGGTGCATCTGGAGTGGGGTAGAACACCAGAGGAGCTTGAGAAGGAGGTGAAACACATCCTACTGGGAGTGCACAGCAAAGGTGACCATGATAGGTAGGTCATGGCCTCTGGCCCCTGACTAGAGGAGATCTGTCAGACCAAGTGTGAATGTCTGAGTGATCATGGCAATTACAACACAGGTCCCTTTGTCTTGAGACTAACACATGGCAATTTGCTTTACAAGTACTTTCACAGATGCAAGGCCAAGCACGTCCTGGTGGGTGTCTGTGGTAACAATACCTGTTTGGGTACACTGGCCCTGTACTGCCTGCAAGTCTGTGGTGCAGGATGTTGCGCATACAGCACATTGTCTCCTTACCAAGTAGCCTGCAAGCCCACCTGTGCATGCCCAGCTGCCGCACAAATGATTTGTCATAAGTGACCAAACAGACACATGTACAGAAGCTGCACCTGCAACACAGAGAGTCACCATACAGCATGGCAATGCACAGTGTTTTAAAGTGCAAGGGGCAAAGCTGCTCCCGCCAAAAGCACTGCTGGACAACAGGCAATGCATGTGATTTTGTCTAGCAGTTTTGAGAGAGAAGTGATAAGTATGTTACATCCTTTGCTTGATACAATGTCTGTCTGCAAAACAGCTGACAGTGTATGTGATTTTGGCCGCACAGGTTTATATACTGTCTGGAACGTCTGACAGCCTTTCACAAGCCCTTGATTGACATTCTGAGAGCCCCCCTGTTGGACACCCTCCCCCGGGTAACAGGCATGCTGCAGTCGCTGCTGCTGGAGATCCTGCAGAGGAGAGCTGCACAGCTGCCCAACCTCATGACAGATGTCAAGCCTGTGCTGCCAGCACTGCTGGCTTCGCACAACCATGCTCTGCAGAACAAGACTCTGCAGCTGGTGAAGGCTCTGCTGCCTGCAGAGCCTGACAGCGCTGCAGGTCACTTACCACAAGCACTGCGTTTTGCTTGGTGGTGTCATGTTTGTGATGTCTGCAGCCAAGAGTGATGCAGTGGAACAGCGGCCAGCTCAGCAGTATATGTTGCCCAGCTTGTAATGTGGAACCTGTAGATCATCAAACCCATGATGCTCACATGGGTCTATTGCCAGGCATGTGCCATCTGACACAAAGCATGTACATATGCTACGCTTGCACATCTTGTCATTTGTCTGCTGTACCTGGGTGTAAGGTTTTGTCTGCACATTTGCATAAAGTATTCTGCGGTGCAGGCACGCTGATTCAACAGATAATCCAAGGTTTTGCAGATCACAGCAGCTCAGACTGCCGCCAGCAGTACTTTGAGATCCTGCGCAGTGCGTGGCAGCTACGCCCTGCTATGCATGCTGTGCTGCGACCAGCCCTGCTGGTCATGCTGGGCGACCCAGATTCCCAGCTCAGGGCTGAAGCCCTGTCCTTTTGGGATTCTGCTCTGCCCAAGGCTGTTGGCCCCAGACTGCAAGCTCTGCTGCAAGACAGCCTGGCTGAGCCTGCTCACTTGGTCAGTCCTCCTCTTCATCTTCCTCTCCCCTCTTGCTCTTTATGCTCCATCAATGTCTTCGTTAGATTCTTGATCTTTAACAAAAGCTGTACTGTCAACTCCAACTTGAAGTATTGTTCATGCAGAGGGAGAGACTGGAGGCTCAGTGGGCTCAAAGCGTTGCAGCATTGCTGTTGGAGCTGCCGAAGAGCCAGCGCGCTTACACCGCTGCAACCTTTGACAGGTGCACATACTCACCTTTGGCCTACAACTCAACTCCATGCAACCTAACCATACAGATACACAACTCACACTCTTGTCAACATAGTCGTACCTCCAGGCTGCCCTCCTACTCACCCCCACCATCAGGATATGACTCCTTTCAGTCAAGATTTCAAATGCCTCAAAGAGTCTCCCTTTCCAATGCAGCAGTTGCTTGCTATCTTCTGCCAGTGCAGCTCACAATATGCATGCACAAACTGGATGACTCGTGGCACATGCATCACAAGCTGACCATCTCCAGCATGAGTGACTGGCATGCAGGGAGCTAGCAGAGTGCAAGTTTGCAGAGTACCCCATTGACACTTATGGCAAGCCCACACTGGGCATGGCGCCACTCTTCTCGTCTCGGTGGTCAGCATCCCAAGAGGCCACCCAGTCCCAGGAGTCTGTCCCAGGGTTGGGTGGCAGGCCTTCTGGCAACAGAGCTACTGGTGGTGGCGCAACCCAATTCACTCAGGTCTCTCCACCTCTTGTGTCAACGCTCCTGCCAACAAGGCAGCTTTGTGAGGCACATGTGACATGCATACTGTACACACAGCTTGCCAGCTTTACCTAGATTGACAGTCTGGGTACTCAGTTTACCCAATCTGATGGTTTGGGTGCTTGTCCAAGCAACGGACTGTATGACTGTTGTCATACTATGCTATGACTATTGAGCATATAGTGGATGTGACACACATGTGACGCTCATCTGTGCTTCCACGCCTTTGTTGTGCCACACCTTTTACTATGCAATGTCACAGGGTGATATTAGATCTACTCAGCTTCTTCTTTCTCCTGATCTGAGTAGGCGCAGGGCGTAGCATGTTTGGCATCTATGCTCTGCCTGTGCACTGCTGGCCATGTTGAAAAAACTGTCACAGCTGCAAGAGTGCCCCACTACGTATGCCTAGGACAGCATTGTCCTAGACAGCTACAACCGTACAGTCTTGCACTCATGCATGTTGACATTGATTCAAGAGTAGCACGCTCATGATGGTGTGATGGTATGTGATGCTGACAGGCAGCGGCAGGCATGGTACGGGCCACAGTTGGAGCTTCAGTGTCCCAGTCTGTCTCCCTTGCCCTGAGCCTGCCCCAGCAGGATTCAGCCTCCCTTGCTTTCACTCCTGGCACTGCCAGCGGTGCAAGTGACACCCTGTCAGAGAGGACAGTTGTGCACCGCCGTTTCAACAGGTCAGACGGACTGCAAGCGACACACATCTAGACTGACTCAGCGCGCTGTTATGTGGTCCAGTGTACAAGCATGGGATCAGCAATATGCACTATGGTTTTGAGCACTGGTGTATGACAGCCAACATGCACGCATGCATCATGACCATATCAGGTACAGCGCCAGTGTGATGTCAGCAACAATCCCTTCATCTGTCTGGTTGCAAAAAAGCGGGATGGCAGCCTTCATAGCATCTGAAATAGAAGCTGTAACATGAGAGAGCAGCAGGATCCGGATGAACAGTAGGATGATCAGTGGGGTGAACAGTAGGATGAACCTCATCAGCATGCTTGGACAGCAGCTTAAAGCAATGCATGGCTTGGCAGCACAGGTCTGCAGGAGGCACCAGTGAGATGTTGGGCAGGCTGCAAAGACAAAGAGCAGCGGCAGGTGGGCAGGCAGTGGCCCGGGAGCGCAAGGTGAGCCTCATGCGCAAGTACCGCACCGGAGAGCTGCCAGATGTGCAACAGCTAAGTGTGGCAGCCTTCCTGGCTCCACTAGGTATGCTGCTCCTCCTCTTCATCAGTCGGACAGCTGTCCTCTGACTCTTCCTCTTCTTCCTGCTCTTCTCTTGGCTGCTGCATCAGCATATGAAAGTAGCTTTTGTGAAAGGCAATGCCTTATTTACTGGACCTAGGCATATGTGCATGAAGTTCACACATGCGATGACAAAAGGCAAAAACATTGCTGACCCTCCAGATAATGCTGCCAAATACAGCCTCCTTGTTATGTGTGTGTTGACCATCAATGCATCGCAGCATGCACAGCAGATGCAGTCAGTCTGCACCTCTGATACCATTGCGCAGTTATTGTCACTGACAAGGCTCCTGAAACCTTAAGAAAGCGTCCAAACGCATGCTGCCATCCTGTCACAGGTGTGATGGCAAGCAGAGATGCTAACATAGCACGCACAGCAGTCGAAGCAATCTGGCACAGCGTGTGCCATGCTGCAACACAAGCCAGTCAAGACTCAAAGCTCATGGAGGGGCTGAGGCTAGCAGTGCGGCAGTGCTTTGAGCGGCAGCCCAAGCATGCAGGCTATGTGAGGTGCCTGCAGAGCTTTGCCCTGGCTGACAGGGGTGGGGGGGTGGATGTGACCCATGCAGCACAGGCTGCCAAGGCTTCTGATAGTTTGCAAGCTGGCGCTCTGCAGGTGAGTGTGTGCCAAGCTTGTTGGTCAGGTGGCTTTGTGTGTGACACATCATGGTTGAAACCCTGGTATGTTGCGCACACACTGTGCCCAAGCTGCACAGCGCGGCACAGCAGCCACTGCGTGAATACAGCTGCAGACAGGTGTCACCTGTTCACTGGCCTCTATGCCAGGACTCCTTCTCAAGTCTGAGGACTCAGTATGACAGCAAGTTTGAGTGTTCTGTAGCACAGGATCTCACATACATCTCACATGACACAAGTCATGGCATGCTCAATGACTGCTTGTGGCTGCCCACGCAATGACAAACAAGTGGCATTTTTGACATTGGAGGCATCACGCCTCACAAACGAAAGGCGTGATGTAGAAGGCAAGGGCGCAAGCTCAAGAACAAAATGCGTGCTTTGTGTGCAAGTGACAGTCCCTATTGAAAGTAAGAGCCACACTTTGATGTGTGCAGATTGAGGAACAGATGCTGTTTGGCCTGGAGGCAGAGGCATCAGGCCCTCCAGCCAAGAGGCAGGCAGTAGCAGGCAGAAGGGCAAGCTCAACCACAAGCATAGGGGCCAATCACCCTGTTGACCCCACTCGCAAGGCTGACGCCGCCAGCTGGAGCGCTGTGGCAGAAGTGTATGCACAGCTGGGCCAAGATGACCTTGTGCAGGTCATCTATGCCAAGTGCCTGTCCAGGTAGATATACAAACTCTGAATAAAGTCGTCTATGCCGAGTGCCTGTTCACATAGATATACAAACCCTGAATATAGTCATCGGTGCCAAGCGTCTGTTCAGGTGGATATTCAAACCCTATGTGTAGTCATCTATGCCAAATGCCTTTTCAGGTAGGTACACAAACCCTAAATCGAGTGGTCTGCGCCATGTGCCTGTCCAGGTAGACATACAAACCCTAGATATTGTCATCTATGCCAAGTGCCTGTTCAGGTATTAAAAAACCCTGAATATAGTCATCTATGCCAAGTGCCTGTCCAGGTAGGTATACAAACCCTGAATATAGTCATCTATGCCAAGTACCTGTTCAGGTGGACGTACTAACAGGGACAAATCGCTTTGATGGGTTAGGGACATCCTTGGGTGAGGACTCAACTACTTGCCTGTGTGTGCTGCAGTTCTGCAAAGTTTCAATGCTTCAGTGAGCAGGCTGCCTGATGGCATTGTCAGCAATTCAGATGGATACATACAATATTTGCACAGCTGCATTTGTAGTCAGAAGGTGAGTTGGTGTCAGACATGGTGTCAGATGGACACGGAAAGAGTGAGTGTGTGTGCCTGTGTAAACAGGTGTCCTGGAAGTGAGGTGGCCATGCAAGCCCTGACAGGGCGCAAGGTTGACCTGGCCTTCAGGGTTTACCAAGCCCTGCTGGGTGCTGCCGCTGGTTGGGGTGACTCTCAGCCCATGGAGACGGAAATGCAGGTCAGCACAGCATACAACAATTTTCTGTATTGTTCCCAGTCACACCTTGCTGCTACAAAACAGTGTTTGCTGCTGATGCCTAGCAGCAGATGTCTCACTAGTCTTGCATGTTATGTGATACGAGTGTCATTTTGCTGTCTGTCGAACATTGAGCAATTGTGCAGGGGGTTCCTGATGGGTTGGATGCTGAGAAGCTGCTGGGGGGTAACGAGCCTCTCAAAGAAGAAGAGGACATGTGGTTCCGCCAGCAGAACAGGCCAGTGCACACATGCTTTTTAAGCATGACAAAGCCTCCTGCATATTTGATGGTCATGCAGTGACCTTCACTCACATTGCATCATCTGTGCAACAAGCATCACACCTGCTGTGCACTCAGTTGAACACAAACCCCATGCATCAATGCTGCATCAAAGGCACTCTCAGGTGAGTAAGCACTCACCTGAGAGTGCCTGTTGTGACTGCTAGGAAGGTCTCATCTCTGTGAGCTTGCCAGGTGGCATCTGTGACATGTGACAGGGTGACGTAGGTGCATGGAGGCACTAGGCATGTGGGAGGATGTGCTGAACATTGTGGACGATGAGACTGGCAATGATGAGAGGCGCCTCTTCCTGCAGGATGAGACTTGGGATGGCAGCCAGTACATCAGGTCTGCCTTTCCTTATGCCCTTCATTCATTGTGCCCTCCATTCATCATGCCCTCCCTTTGTCATGCCTTTCATTCATGCCCTGCATTCTTCATGCCCTCCATTCATCATGCCCTTCATTAACCTTGCCTTTCATTCTTCACGCCCTCCATTCATCATGCTCTCCATTCATCATCCCCTCCATGCATCATCCCCTTTATCTAGCTACATGCTTCATTACCTGCTCGGGCCGTTTACAGCAGCAAGCCCAAATCAGAAAGTCAATTGACATGCTCACTAAGATTTTGAGCTTTGATCGAGTCTAGTTTGCAACAGCCTGTGCAGACATGCTGCAGATCTGCATGGTGTGAATGTGGTATGGCACCATGCAGTCTGCCTTCACAGCTCTCCTGGTTTTGCGCCCCTCTTGCTTGTCTTGTACTCTTGATGCCAAGCGTTGCACTGGAATCCCAGTCCTACAGTGCAACACTCAATCATTGCCATGCCATCTGGGATGTCGGATCAAGCCTATGCTATATCACCTTTCGAGGTTGTCAGTATCTCATGTACTGGTTTATGACATACTGCAGGCCATTTGTGCGTTCTTGTCTGTTCCAGCCTGTGGAGCGGGGCAGGCTAAGCAAAGTGATGCAGCAGGCCGCCACACAGGCCTCAGTCACAAGCCTGCTGGAGAACCATGCAGTTGTGGAAATTGCTGCGCAAGCTGCCATCTCACGCCAATGGGACAGGTGATATGAGATGGCAATATGAGATCTGTGCACTGCTTCTTGCTGTCAAAAGTGTCTCATCTTGTATGTTGTGCTGTCAATTTTGTCACCGACACAGCCTGCAGTCATTACTTACAAAGCCTCCAGAAGGATGTACAGCTTTGCTGCATGAAAGAGTGGTGCACAGCACAGCAGGGCACAGCGCAGCATGACTGCCTTTAAAGTGTACATACTGATGCCTAAAACATTGTAGGGCCCACAGCAGGGTGACTATACGCTGGTTGTAGATACTCATGTATATAACACCTATAACACAGCAGGGCTCCATGCAAAGTTGCTTTTCTGCCCAGAAAGACATGTCAACAGCTCTCATTCAGTTTCATCCCAGGCCTGCCAGACCTTTGCAGCTGGCAATGCTTACAGAGAACTGTAAGGCCTCCCAAGGTGTTTGTGACCAGTCATCCAACAGAGACAGCATGAATCAGGCCAATCTCAGGCAAGACATCCTGTCAGTAAGGCAGCTAGGGTTCCTGGCCATGCAACAACGCCATGCCAGCCTGGCCTCTAGGACTTGACAAGTCCACTACTGCAGGTGCCAAGCGCTTGTCTCCAGAGGGTGGGGGGTGTTCATGGAGAAGTGGGGGGCTCTGCACCCCCTGACTTGGGCCCCTCGCTTGCATGCCCTGGCTACCTTGCAACCCCTCGCTGAGCTCCAGGTACATCTGAGTCACAACACTTGTAGGTTTCAAGCTGCAAAGCTACAGCCATGCTCTCAGGGCCAGCATTGTATGTGAGAGCTGCATGCCCAATACTTTTGCAGCTACGCTGTCATACAGCTTCCTGTGGGATGATCATTGGAATGTTGCCCTGCCTCTGTGTTTGGACACAATAATCATTCATGTATACCTCGCAGCATAGGTGTGCCACATGCATCAGGGTCTTCTGGCATACGCATCAGTTCACATGCAGCTTGAGTTGTCACAGGTATTAGAATCCCTAAGGTGAGTCACGACAGATGCATTCAGCTCAATGTTTGCTGCTCAAGCTAAATATATTTGCATCAAATGGAATGTGACTCAACTCTGCATGTCCACCTGTATGAGCCAGGCTCATTGAGCTCTGTGCATGATCTTGCAGGAAGTAGTGACATTGCTCCAAAGCCTGCCACCAGGTGCAGCAGGCATTGAGCAGGTACAAGCAGTGGTGGGCAGGTGGAGCCAGCGGTGGCCATCAGTGCAGCAGCCCACTGCCGACGCCTGCCTGACAGTCATCCATGTGCGGGGGCTGCTGCTGGATGCCCTCATGCAGGAATGGCCCCGGGATCAGCAGCACCAGGGCCAGACAGTCTACCAAGTATGTGCACACCGTTTCCATTATATCTATATTTAGTCATAATAGGCCTATTGTATAAGGCTACCCCGATGGTTGCCAGCATAGATTACAAATGCTGCTGAGGCCCTACCCCATGAGGGGGCATCAGCTCTTGTGGACCAATTCCATTGCACATGCAGTCATAAGCTTGGCAATCAAAACTTGAGACACTTCCATAAACGCAGAGCTCCTGTGGCAATGATAAGCTGCGGCACTTTCTCACCCACTGGTCAGACAAACTCTGGAGACCCATTAGCAGGACCTGTTAGCCATGGTCAATTGCTGACAGCCCTCAACAGCCAGCATGCATTTTCCAGATGCTTGTTGCGTTTGGATGAACCATGGGGGTGGCACGACAATTGTGCATAGCTGATGTGCAACATGTTGTGCAGATTCTGAGTGGGCTACAAGGTGAGGTGATGCTGGGGGGTGCGGCTTGCCTAGCCCGCCAGGGCTTTCTGGATACAGCCCAGGACCTGCTGACTCAGCACAGGGCAGCTGTGGGCCCCTCCCACCTGCCCTCCTTACAGGCCCACCTGCGCCTGCGCATTGCTCAGGTGCCCCACCTGCTGCAAAAGCCTCCCTGCAATGCTACGCTAGATCTGTTATTGTATATATATACTAACATCAAACTGCATTACATCACATCATACTACTTTGCACTACTTTACGCTACATCAAATCATAGTACATGACACTGAGACATGACGTGACCAGAAGACCATTTCAGTAAAGCCCCTCCCCAACCCCCCGTCGACCCCCCCCCCCCCTCGACTCCCCTGACCGTTTCAGTAAAGCGTGCACCAGGATGGTCAAAGAATGCATGACGCACTTTATTGGCACTCAATCCATCTCCTCCATCCCCTTGCCAACATTGCTGCTGCTGACTGTTGCATGTTTTAGGTGGATGCCAACCCAGTAACTCCTTGGCTTTACAGTGAGCTGAGTCAGGAAGTCAATCAACTGAAGAAGTTACATCCAGTCACCTCTGTTGCGCCAGCCAAGGCATCAGGCCTGAATGCCACTCAGCATTGCCAGCTTCTGTTGCTGCAAGCAGAGGCGCATCAGTACCTAGCAGGAGATGCAGGCTCAAAGGACAGGTCAGCAAGTCTGACTAGCAAGTGACGCTGTACCAACAGCTGTGAGTGTAGCGCAAAGACCTACAGCATGTGGTGTGCATACACCTTTGCTGCCAACGCATATTGTGCAGCTTCTTGCCTTCAGTTTGCCTGCTGTCCTGAGCCTTAATCTGCCCGTTATTTGTCACGCTAACAAACAGAAAAGCATGTGGTGTGTGTGTTCTCATGTGGTGTGTGTTCTCTGGAGAAGTTCTCCATGTGTTGTTCGTGCCCAAATGCATGTGATGCAAGGTCTTTATGGTTGACGTGCAGGGCTGGCCAGCTGCGCACTGCCCTGCACCTGTACCAGCAGGCAGCTGGCGTCAAACCTGAAGAAGAGGGCAAGCAGGAAGGCACAAGCTGTGCTGACACCGTGGCTGAAGCCTCCCTGAAGCTGGCCTTCTTGTGCAATGATCTTCTTCAGGTTGGCATCGCACAGCCACAAAGCAGAGTGCATGACATTGACCACATTGCATGCAATGTCATGCTTGATGCTACAGGCACAGTGTCAAGCTGCAAAATGATGTATATGTCCGCAGCCAGCTGTTGTCGTGCATGCTTTGCTGCCTGTCGTACTTTGCTGCCAAAAGTGTCAGTGGCAGCATTACGACCATGAATACTACCCACACTCCTGATGTGAATATCATACGCTGGGTCTCAGAGAGCAGCATGCACTGAAGGTTCTATTTATGTTGCTGTGCAGAGTGAAGATGATGCAAGCAGCTCGATAGTGTCCCAGCTGACCCAGGCAGCAGCAAAGGCAGTGAAGAAGAGTGATGGCAGGCTGGAAGGCATGCTGGTGCGCCACATGATGCATGCCATGCACCTTGGAGGCCCTTCAGGTACAACCTCTATAACTTCTACACTGCACAATCACTTCCCAACTGCTGCTGCTTCTAGGGATGCATCGCCTGTTGAGCTGTCTTGACAGATACTGATGCCACGACATCTCCAAGATCAATAACCTCGTTTAACAGTTAAATGAGGCGGTCCAGCCTGTGACACCCATTGGCCAATTCAGTGTCTCTTGATTCACCTAACATGCTGCACTGCATACTTCTCAGTCTGTGTTTCAAAATCAAAAGCACCAGTCACATATACTACCCTGTGATGGAGTCTGAAGCCTGTTGGTTAGTGTGGTGTAATGAATGGCGGGAGAATGGGTTATGCAGGGCGGGAAGCTCAACTGTATGTGCCAAGGTTGCTGTCAGTGATAGGGAGCAGTGAGGCAGCTGGCTGCTGCTTTGGTGAGGCGTGGCATCAGGTGCCCCTGCCTTTACTGCTGCCTTGGGTAGCCCAGATGCTGTCCCTGCTGGATGCAGCCCAGGGGGAAGCCTTGCTACCCCCCTTGAAGGTCAGCCTGCATGCAATTCAGCAGATTGCTGCTGTGCTTGACAGTACTTCTAGAGGGAAACAGTGTGCTTTTCAGTCAGACTGGTATCCATTGCTATACTGCAAGGGTACTTGGTACCAACAGTCTGCTGCTTGCACTCCTCTTGAAAAGACAGGACACGTCATGATGTGATACTAGATGTACTGCAGCAGCAGCGGCCTCACACAAGTGATGTCACACATGCTTGCACACCCAGTTCTTGCAACAGCCAGGATTGCTTTGTGACAGCTGCAGAATGCCACATGCACTGTGTGCCCAGCTTCCTGACTGATCTCGCATCTACTTTCACAGTGAGGTTGCATGGTGGTGAACAGGTAACACAGTAGGCCTGGTGCATGCAGGCACTGGCCAAGCAGTACCCCCAGCAGATGTACTTCCCCTTCAACCTCAGTAGGCAGCACTACGGCCCTGAAGGGCAGGCAAGGGCAGACAGCCTGCAGCCCTTGCTGAGCAGCCCTCTCATGGAGCAGTGGGGTGCGGCCCTGAATGACACCACTTACCCCGCCCAGAGATGGGAGGGGTGGGTAGGTAGGCTGTCGGGCCTGGTTGCTGCTGGTGATAAGGTACACTCACAGTTTGCTGTGTCCCAGTCTTGCCCTATGTGCCTAAGCCATGCACAACTTCTACAGCTGCCTACAACTGAGCCTTTGCTGAAGCATGCACGTCAGACAGCATGCCATCAACATCATGTGACTGATTCCATTGATCCAGTCTTTTCAAACATGATGCAGCTCAGCTTTGCCACAAGGAGTGTGTGTGTCGCAATGCAGGCCTCAATCATTCACCCTTAGCTCACTGCAGCACACCAGGCCTGTTCTTCTGCTGCTGTCATAATCGCATGTTGTGAGTAAATGAATATTGCGTGTACAGGACTGTCATCAAAGGTGGGAGAGTTGTTTGCTGATTGTAGGCAGGAGCCAGGGCTCTGTACAAAGATGAAGTATATCCAGACATGATCACCAACCATATGCGAGGGGGCAGGGCTTCTGGCAGGGCCTCTGGCGGAAAGAGCCCTCCTGCAACTGTCAACTCTGCTTTTGCCGCCAAGTGGGACAGCAAGTTCAAAGAGGCTTTTGGGCCTACTGGGGACAAAATTGCATCCATGCCGTCAAGGTATATGGCTGCTTCAACACAATGTGACTTGGACTGACAAACTATTACATTTGACCTGAAAGCTGAAAGGTGTTTCCAAGTTGTCATGGATCTTGACAAGGCACAAAGTGCACAGGTGGTTCTTTCCTGTATGAGATGCGCTGCATATGCCTTGTGAGTAGGTCGGCAGGACAAAATAATGAAACAGTGCATTGGTCTCAATGCTTGGCAATGCTCAGGGAGTTTGAAGGCAAGTGTGCAAGGCTGGGGCAAGCCATCAAGCAGGAGACTGATCAAGTGACAGGCAAAAGGGACCTGGCGCGCCTGTCCCATTGGTTTGAAGCCTTTGGTCAGCAAACAGGTTGGTGCATCCTTTGTACTCATAGCAAGAGTACAAAACTCATGGTATCCTACATGTACTCTAGAATCTGTCTGAGGTGGCTTAAACTGGCTCATGTTGTGCTCCATGTACAGATATTTGAGTCCAGCCAAGATGTCTCTCCTGCAGTTGTGCGTTGCATGACTACGCACGGTCCCAAGAGGCGCATTGAGCACAGAAAGACAAACGCAGCCAATCCCAGGGGATGCAATGAGCATAGGAACACCAATGCAAACAATCCCAGGGGATGCAATGAGCATAGGAAGACTAGTGCACACAATCCCAGGGGATGCAATCAGCAAAAGAAGGTTCATGTGAACAGTGCCAGGGGATGCAATCAGCACATTGTGGTCTAATGCATGCAAAACTGTGTGCACAGGTGGTGTGCAAGGTGAGCAGCTGGTGCTTCCACACATGCCCAATGTCAACAGCAGCAGCTCTGCAGCAGAGCCGGTGCATGTGGTCAGCTTTGGCAAGATGGTGGATGTCTTCAGCTCCAAACAGCGTCCAAAGAAACTCACCATCTATGGTGATGACTTCAAGTAAGCCTTGCACAGCTGCGCTGCACAGCGGCGTTGTGGCCTCATCCTTGTAGCTGCACTAGCCTTGAAGCCTTGATTGCCCCATGCTTGTGTCTGCAGTTGATGTAGGGCCATTCCACAGCCAGTTGCCAGTCAAGCCCTACCCATCATGAAATCAGTTCCAAAATTCCTTGCCATGCACTGTCTTTGTGCACTGCATTTCTTCACTTTTGCAGTTTGCATCACACCCTGAGTAGTCCTGTGAGATATGAAGAGACAACTGTCAAGCTGATAATGATGGAACCAAATGTAGGCTGGGTATCTCCTGACAAGGAGTTCAAGCTTGTGCTGAAACAGGCCCCAGCAAGGACAATGCATCTGCTGCTGTAATTTACACTGGAGTTACGACCCGGACCAAACAGCTCATTTCTGGCATACTGCATGCAACTTTTGTTGGTGTTATGCTGCCTGGTAGAAGGCCCTGCTTGCATCCAAAAGATGACCTAGCCATAAGGTGTAATATCTGGTGCAGGAAGCATGAGTGGATTGTGAAGGGAGGGGAGGAGGTGCGCATTGACCAGCGCATCGAGCAGCTCTTTGACGTCATGAATGGCCTCATGCACCGCCAGCCAGGGGCTGCTGTGCACAGCCTCCAGGTCAGTACCCACGTGCCCTTCAACTCACCCACATCCAGTTGAAGAGCTACAGAGCTCAGCCATTGGCTCTGTACTTTGTATCTCTCCAGTGTCTTGACATCACCTTGCTGGTGCAGTCAATACAGGCAGCACGCAAGCATGTGTATCTCTTCAGTGTCTTGACAGCACCTTGCTGGTGCAGTCAATGCAGGCAGCACGCAGGCATATGGATCGCTCCCAAGAGCTTCAGTGAGCGTATTCACATGCGTAATGGTCAAACTTGTGTGCAGGTGCGTACGTATGATGTGGTGCCAATCACACCATCCCTGGGCATGGTAGCCTTTGTGGCGGGCACAACCCCCCTGAAAGCCCTCCTCACAGACCCCGCCCTCATCTCAGGGGAGGCAATTGCTGCTGCTGATGAGAAGTACAGCCGCTTCATCATGGCCAAGGGTGGCAATCTGGAAAGAGCAGGTCTGCCTGCACTGCTACACTTTGTCACTCCTTAGATATGACGTTTGCCACCGCAATCGTCTTGCCTCTTTGCTTGGAGGCATGTGCAAATGCAGCTTGTGCTGAGCCGCTGTTTGCCTTACCAGCAATGCAGGTCAAGGCCATTGAGAGGCTTCTGAGAAGCTGACACCAGGCAGCTGCTGCTTGGTGTTCAGACCTGTTCAGATCTGTACAAGCCAGAGGATATGTCCACCAAGTTACTGTGACGATCACCAGAGCTGTAGTACAGACACCATATCGATGTTGGCTATGCAGGGCCAAGGTATGAGAAGATGTTCAGGGCGGCAGGCAGGCGGGAGACGGTTGCCAACCTGCAGTCAGTCCAAAGCCTGGTTCGCTGGGACAGCCTTAGGTACACCCTCCCTGCCCTTGCAACCCCCCTCATGTGGTGTTGGCACAGAAAAATAGAATTGGATTAATGACAAAGTTGCTGTTTTACCCTTGCACGGCGAGGGATAGCTCCCTGTGCTCTGTGCTCAATGCTCAGTGCTCAGCACTCAGTGCTCAGTGCTCTGAGCTCATGCCACACCTGTCAGCACCCAGTATATAGGGGCCCCTAATAGCACTGCCGACATGCTGCTTGTACTGTCAGACAGACCAGACAGAGACACAGCCTTGCATGGGGGGCCATAACAAGAACAATCAATGACACATAGGCGGCAGCAGACTATATAGGCGGCAGCAGACAAACAGAGTCTGCATTTGGCAGACTAACTCTGTGGCTCACATGCTGTGTGAGTGCTGCCTGGATGTGTCTCTGGCAGCCTTGCAGCTGGAATGACACCGCTGAATGCTGCTGCTGTGACCTGCATTGTGGAATTGTATGCTGGCAACAGCACAGACTATGAAGTCACGACATCTTGCCAAGTTTCATGGTCCTCTGCAGAGAAGCACTTCTGAGAGTAGCAGGAGGACCAGAGCTGTTCCTGAGCATGAGGGGAACATACACTGCCAGCCTGGCAGCAGTCAGCATGGCAGGCTATGTGGCCGGTGTTGGGGACCGCCACACTGACAACTTCCTGGTGGACCTCAACTCAGGAGCCCTGGTGCCTATTGACTTTGGGCAAGCCCCTTCACACATCTGCCTATCACCCTCATGTGCTGTCTGATTGTCTTGACTGACAATTGCCAATATAGCCCTTCCCCTGTCAAGTGTTATGCTGGGTGTGTGTGGGACATTACTATATACTATTGAAGAGCAAAAGGAACAAACACACAAACAGACACAAGGAAAGTGGACAAGCATCGTATAAAAACAGAGGAATCTCTTACGTGACAAGGTTTGGGTGTTGATGGTGCAGGTACTCCTTTGGCACGGCAGTACAGGTGTTGCCCATTCCTGAGCTGATGCCCTTCCGCCTGACCCGCCAGATGAGTGGGGCCCTGCAGCCCCATGACGCCCTGGCCCTGCTGCAACCCCCCTGCACCCTGGTCATGACAGCGCTGCGCTCTGGCAAAGACATCTTGGAGGTGCACTCCCCACTCAGCCCCCCTGCACTGCTTTCCAATTTGCCTGCATTGCCGTGTGGCCCAGCATTTTTCACACACGGTCAATGTGAGTCAACATGAGTGCTTGTGAAGCCGTTCGGTCAACAGTGGAGGCTAGCTTTAGAGTACAGCTTCTTTGAACCATACACATCTCCACATGTAAAAACGCATTTTTACTGTCCCAAGATGTTTCTCTGTTTAATATACTCCAGTGTAGAGATGATGTGTCTGAATTGAAATAGACGTTTTGGGATTGAAAATAGCTTATGCACCTTACGGAAATGCCTGCCTTTTCTGTCATGCAAGGAGCAGCATGTGCACCTGACATGCAGGGCATCATGGGCGTCTTCATGCGGGAGCCACTGCTAGATTGGCAGCGAGAGGCAAGAGTGGTGAATGCCAAGCGCAGTGTGCCAGCTAGTGCCAAGGACGCAGTCTCAGCAGCTGAGGCAGCCGATCCAGCAGATATGCATGTCCATCTCAAGGTATATCTGCTGATACATGTGCCAAGTCTGATCACAGAACTGTGACCCCTTTGTGACTGCTCCTTTTATCACCTAAGTCCACATTGTCTGCAGCTCTGCAAGGCAAGCTTGTGAAACTGCTTTGCAACATTGTGCTGGGTGGAGGACATATCACAGGCACATACAGCCACTCATAAGGCAGTGGTGCAGTGTGAATGAAACCATGGTCTGCAGGTGGACAATGCACGTCGCAAGCTTGCAGGTGAACATCCAGCTGACATCATGCTGCAAGAGCTGACGGCCAAGCATAGCAATGCGGCTCATTGGCCTGCGCTGCAAGCCATTGTCAAGGGAGACGCCAATCACAACTACAGAACCACAGTCATGTTTGGTCAGAAGCTCAGTGTGGATGAGCAAGTGCGGTGTCTACTGGATCAAGCAACTGATCCAAACATTCTTGGCAGGTCCTGGCAAGGCTGGAAGCCGTGGCTGTGATTATTTGTACAGTGCAATATACCAAGATGCTTTTCAGCAATCATAGCAGGAGCCGACTAAGGCAGCAGCCTGGAGCTTATGCAATTATGGTGATTAACAGATGCATGCTGCCGCACTTGTTCTTTCAGTATGTCAGTTGCTCATGCAAGCAAAATCACAAACACGTATTCTTTGTACACAGTGCTCACTGCAATGCCAAGGCCTTCTGTAATGCTTCAGAGGCTGGCTATCAGCAGGATACACTACAGGAACCTAACTACACAAACTACAGGAAAAGGTGCAAACACAGTCACCAACATCAGTCCAGCTGCATTGCTGTGCAGGTGCTGCTGCTGATGTGAATGCATAGAAATTATATGTTCTAGCTCTGCAACAGCTTCGATAAGCAAACAATCGGGTTGAAAAGGTGGCTTGCTGCAGTTCATTTATGATGCCGTGTCATTCTGATTTCCTCATCTGCTTGTTGTGTTAACATCAGGGGTCAGGGGTCAATTCCGCTTACAACAAAAGAAAATGGGAAAATCCTGTTGATGTAAAAGCAAACTCCTCCTGACGGTTTTCAAGGAAGACTGGTACAAGTCGTTCATCGGACACACATTACTGTTGGTAATAGCGCAGGAAAACAGCGCTGGCCAGCCTCCTGACTCGCTGGCACTGCGCCTTTTACCTCAGCTCTGCTACAATGTTGTGACAAGCCAGTGCTGCATCCTCTGCACAAAATGGGGTCTCCCCATTTGCCTTGTATCAAAACCTTGCAGCTTCCGCACATACTCGTGTGCACTGATGGCAAGCTCTGATGGCAACTTGACTTGGTGATGACTTATGGATCAGAACAGTGTCTGGTACAACACAAAGTAAATGGCCATGGTCTTCAGCAGCTGTCATCAGCTGCTATTTGTCATTCATGGAAATGTGCACACTTCATGCTGATGCATGCTTTGTCCCCAGGAGAACTCCTGCTGAGGCCACACTCATGCCGGAATTTGTCTTGTGATCACTCTGAGACTGCAAGACTGCAAGGCAAAACAACAGTGTCTGACAGCATGAGCATTGCAAGCTGATGTATAAAGTCATTTGCATACATCATCTTACACGTTGACTGTATAGCCTTGTGATCTCAGCACTGCCACCTGATCTGGTCCCAGAATGATATCAACCCCGTCCAACATCATTGCAGCTGAGTTAGAAAACAAGATACTGTATGGGTCATACATTCTTGAGACATAAATACCAGCACCACTACTGACAGCGACGTCATACAAGCGCCACTTGATCTGCACGAAGACAAGTGGAGAGCCGTACAGCATAAACTGCTGCAAAGCGTTGACTCTAGGGCGGCTGTGTTTGTCCATCAGGCCTGTCATCATTGCAAACTTCTGAGACATGATGGTTCCTGGTGCATCTGCAGATACACTGGAAGAGTTGCATTTCAGATGGGAGCACATGCACATTTGCAACTCAGTAACTGTAGTCCCTGTTTTCCAAACAGGTGAAAAATCATTGTGTGAGATCTTATGAATGTACCTGCGCTGAATCTTGCGCGTGCTATGACCCATCGTCCATTAATGCCCTGCACTTCTATGGTTTCACAGACGTGCAGACTTCTGGTCTCACCAAGAAAGCGGTGGGATCTGGGCTCAACCACAACCTACAGTGCACAAATTGCTTGAAAGCGGCATGTTTTGATGCCAAGAATACATGCTTTGCATGTCATGCACCAATGTATGGTAGCTAAGATAATTACGCTTTTAAAGCTATCTATGTATGTCTGCATCTACACCTGCACTACAGGAGTGGTCTGCACACTGCTATACCCTGAATTTGATGACTATTGTTTGCTACAGCAAACCCAAAGGCTTAAACATGGATGGCAACCTTGGCAGCAAAGACTGGAGGGCAGCGTTTGTGACGCAAGTTTTGCTTACCCTTGGTCTTGCAGCCAGAACTGCATTGGTCAGGCGTGCTGCACTGACTCCAACAATAACGAGCTTAGTGAAACCTGATAATTTGAGCATGGACCGACTGCAAAAGCTACCAAAATGCCAGCCATCGCCGATCTGCAGCACAACTGCACAGGTGTTGTGTCTGTGACTCAGGTGGGGTCGTCGACAAGTCTGGCAGAGGGTACGGAGCTGGTTTCATGTGTGAAAATTAGCGGGCGAACGCCTGAAGCTGCTTTGGACTTGTCCAAAATCATAGAACGACTTACGGAATCCCCGCGGTTAGCAACTCGCGGCTTTCAGCTGACCTGTGAAATATACAACGGAACGCTCCTCAGGTCCAAAGGTCTTGGTGTTACGCTCGGCAGGCAAGCTTCACGGCCTGAGCATGAAACTGGATCAGGCGTTGAGTCCACAAAGCTGCCATACAACATCGACTGAACCGTCCTAGATTTGCAGTGTATTGTGTCGATTGGCATCGCCATGGGAACAGCGAGCTTGTTTAGTCAGCGTGACGCCGTAATCAGCATTTGCATGACGTCCTGCAAACATTACATGTTGTGACAAGCAACTTCATTAGTCTGGAGTCTGCTGTACATGCATTAGGCAGCGTTCGTTGGCTCACCTGTCCTGACACAACGCATAAAGCTGTCATAGCTAACATGTAAGGGTCTTGCCTAGCAGTCAAGGCACACTAAACCCGGCGAAAAAACATGCATTGCAGCTAGATCTTTGGCTCATGCAAAAGCCAAGCCAAAAGCAGCAGCAATGATGGGTATGTAGTGTATAACAGTCAACGCAATAGAGTACACAGAGACCTAATGTACACAAAGCTCTTGAGCCTACACCAAGTATGCTGACTGTAGTCATCATTTGGGAGACAAAGCAAGCAAAGCTAAAGAAACAATGTTGGTCAGAAACAGCAATCAAAGCTGAAGCCAAAATCTGCTAACGGGCCTTTCTGCCAGACGAACTCTGTGAGTTCAGAAGTCTTTTTGAATGGACAAGAAGCTGAGCTTTGTTCTCCAGTGCTCATCTCGTACGTCTGCGCTGTGTTGCTCGAGCAGGCTCCTCGTCAATGTGCCTTCTCAGCACATCAATGGCCGGTGGCAGCGCCGGATGTGGGTAGCCATTGCCTGGCTGTGGTGCTTCCTCTTCGTCAGAAGACTCATCATCTTCGCTGAAGGCAGCAGCAGCAGCAGGAAAGGGCACTGCGTAGTCCATCTCATAGTAGCGTGGCTGGTTCACACGAAGAGCAATGTCATCCTCATCAAGCTCATCATCATCCTGCAATGAGGTAGTGAAGGCTTAACATCCCTGTTGCCTTGACCTTCAAAACTTTTGCCAAACAGCAGCGCAAATCTGAGTAGTGTTGCTCAAAAGGCAGGTTTGATGCACCATGGAATGTTCCATGGCAGTGATGTTGTTGGCAGAGATGCACAGGGTCACCAGATGTCAGACTCAGCACTTCCAGCACTTGTGCAGCTGAAAGACACCATCCCCCAGGGTACCGGAATCCAAATATTTCTTGCCATGTCTGTGGGCATTGAGGCTGATCATACAGTGTAACACCTTCAGGCCAGCACATGCTCCTGCCCAAAAGAGAGGTCAGCCAAACTGATAAGCAGTATCCAGAGCTATTCCTACCTCCATGTCTTCATCCGTTGACGGCTCATCAGAGCCAAAGTCAATATGTGAGGCCATCATGTGGTGACGGCCCTGTTGTGGCAGGGCAATGTGGTCAATGCACAGCATGCTCACCAGGCTGGGGGCGTGCTTCTCCATGTGCCACTCCAGCACCGACCTTGCGCTACTGCTGCTCATCTGCTGCAGAGCCTGCACCACTTGTTGCGTCACCCACTGATGAAGTATGATAAGAAGCTGCATGTATGTTGAGTAGGCACCCACTTGCAGTGTCAGGCATTGAATAACTTAGCAGTGTACGGCTGCGACATGACAGCAGATTTGCATCAAGGAAGAAGATGCTGGAAACTCACTGGCGCATGTACTGCACTTCTGAACAGTGCCTCCAAGTTGGACCGGTTCAGGCTGCAGTCTAGCCCCTGCAGGTCTGCCAATGCCTTGGTCCAGCGTGTCACCCCCATGCCTGCATCGTGCAATCTGCATCTACAATCCACCACAAGCAAGACTTTGTCAAGCATACAATGACGCTGACACAAAGCTGCTGCACAGCACTTAGCTAAGCAGCTTGACATGGTTTTGACAGTGAGTTTGCATTCACATGCCAACAATCGAGGTGCTGATCTGGGTAGAGCCAACTTGCCACACATAGCACAACCTATGCGCAGCATCGTGAACAACGCAGCCTTCAGCTGACTATCGCCTGGACGCTTGATTACTGCTTCTGCAATGCATGCTTGCCTGTCTGAGCGTAGCACAGTCCAGCATCAATGCACTGCAAGTGCACTGCTGCTAACGCCATGTTCAGCAGTTCCCCTTTCTCCTCTGTGCTCCATTCTGCTGAGTCATAGGCAGCTGACCGGAAGGCCAGCACTTCATTCGCTGCCTTGTCCAGGCACCTCTGTACCGGGTTCTGGTCTGAGTGATGCCGCAAGACTGCCCTCACAAGTTCCTTGGGGCCGACCTGTTGTGCACACAGCCACATCATGGAACACGTCCAAGTCACATCACGAAGCAGCTCAACAATTTACATTTCCCATAGCAATCGCTACAAGGTAGCACAGCTCTGGATGTTTGTGACAACTTGTGCCTTCTAATGCAATGGAATGCAATGCGATGCAACATGTTACACCAGTTCATGCTTGCCTCGAGGAACGACAGACGTGCACATCCTAAAAAGTGCCTGTGCAAGTGGCGCAAGCAGTGACTGTATGGATGATACCTTTGTCTGTATGTGCAAATACTCCCAGGCAGTCAGCAAAGAGCTCCTCAAGGATCTGCTGAGCATGTTGCTGCGCAATCAATCAATCTATCTATCAGTCATCTATCCATCAATTATGCCTGCAGCTTACCTTCTGCTCTGTGAACTTCCCCTCGATATCCAGCAGAATGCTGCCTCTGTGCTCAGTGTCTTCTGCCAACCCTAGAACTTCTGCAATGATCTCCGGATCACGCCACAGCCCTGCTTCGCTTTTCAGCAGCTTCCGACCATACTTGATAAGATCATCCTTGCGAGCTGCCAAGCAGCACCTGCAACACCATACCTGCCCGTAGGGGAACCAGCAACGGCAGTTTTGCAATGGTGCATAACCAAGCTTTGCATACAGCACAGCACAGGCGAATTGAAGATACAAAAGTGTAAGCTTGCTCCCAGATTTGTGCACAAGGTGCTGCTAAGCTTGATCAATGAGCGATACTGGTTGCCATGCATGGACACAAATGAGAATGGTGAAAAATACGGTGCCTGTCTACATGCTTTGCGTTGACACACACATTTGTAGAGGCAAAAGCACCTAGTCAGCCTAGGCCTTCTGATGTCAGAGGTGACGTTAAACTGCATACCTAATGATCATCTGCAGCAAGTTGAATGGCTTGCCCTCCACCTCAGGCACAGCTTTGTTCTGCGCTTTGCTGATGGCTTTGTTCTTTTTGACCATGTCTTTCAGCACCTCCATCACCATGTCCTTCTTGATATAGCCCAGGCAGCGGTCATCAAACAAGGCTTGCAGTGCTTTGGTAATCCTGGATGGCTTATGCAGCTCCAGGAGCAGCTGGTCCTTGTCTGTTGGCGGTATATACAGCTGCAGGTTCAGCATCATGTCTTAACACAATCCTAGGGGCAAAGATGGTATGCATTGAGCAGATGCATGCTGTGTGTGCTTCATGTCTACTGCTTTGCTCTGAAATGTGGTTCCCCATGGGAGTGACCATGCATGAAATGCGTTGAGGGACCATGCATGACGTGCATTCAGTTGCTCTGCAAGCATACAGTCAGACATGCTGACCGTGGCCATGCAGTCGTGCAATGCTGATGAAGAGAAGTTTTGATGTTGTGCAGCTGCATGACAGCTGTACAAACCTTGGCTTTGGCTGCTTGCTGCCGTATAATGTTTCGCAGCAGATGGTGTTTGGTGTACTGCACTTTGTCCTTGTGCATCCTCAAGTCTTGCCCAGACACTGGGCACTTGGTGTTGCCGCTGAGACTCCACCTCTTGAGATTGATCTCATCAAAGGCTTGCCCTACATACATGCACAGCATTTTCAGATTCTGTTTGTAGCTCACAGGTGTGTTGGAAACATCTGATACACAGCTGGGGTGTCAACTGCTGCTGGCAAGAGGCCTACCTGAAGATGGCAGTACCGGACGGCGCATCAGCTCCAGCGAAATGGGGCATTTGCACTGCTCGAGCAGCTCTTCTGCAGTAGTAGGCACAGCTACAGCATCTGCTGTTACAGAAAAACACCCTTGGCTGAGCTTGGCAGCTTTGCTGGCTGCAGATGCCGCAGTCGCGTTGGCGATGACCGTAGCAGCGACACTGGGACTGTGCTCAGGCTGCTTGCTGTGCCTGCTACCCGTGTTGCTCCTGCTACTGGCCATGACAGAGGCCACCGTGCTGAGCCCTCAAGGCTTGCGCACCAAAGTTCTTCCTGTGCATTAATGGATACACTTTGCGACTCTCGGGGCGCTCAAGACGTTTGCACAGCTGAAGAAGGCACACATGTGCAAACGGAGCCAAGCAAGGATTGTGCAACAGCCTGATATCAAGCCGTACAGCCAATGCACAATATACCTCAGGACAGTCTAAAAAGTTTGTGGCTGACTCCCGGCAGCCTGGTTGCAAACTTGCGCGGAAACGAAGCTGTTGCCACAGATCACCGGTCGTGAAGGATTCAAAGCAAAAACGCTTGCTTGCCCTGCGTGTAGACAGACAAGTGCAAGCAACTGTTACGATGCACGAATCTGTAGAAGCGCTTCACGTCGATTTGCAAACAGCGCGTAGCTGAACGCTTTACGGGACAATCCAGCTGTGCGTTCAAGCATGGCATCACCTGGTCTAGCTGGTAGCGTAACACACAGCTACGCCGTCGGCTAGAATGCGAACCGCTAAAAACGGGCAAGCCAAAAGCCCTAAGCAAACCCACAACCTGTTCAGCAAGGACTTTTGTCATGAAGGACTTTTGTCATGCAACACAATGTCTGCTCCACAGACAGCCCTTTCCCTACATTTGGACAACAGCAGGCGCTTCAATGCACCTTGCACCTCTTACTGGTGAAACAGTGAACGTTCTGGGGTTTCCTTGACAGATTGGATCTCAGATACACCTCCCCAGGGATGAAGGGATCGGGGTTTAGCATAGGTTCATTCAGGCGAATCATGGCTCAGCGGTTTTATATTGCCAAATTGGTCAAGATGGTGAAACCAAGTCACAATATTGCTCTGGCTCAGGCCAGATACCTGTCATTAGAAACTTCATGTAGACCTGGTGCCTCAGTTGAAACATAGACAAATGTGCAATGCCACCTCCATTGCCAATGCCGATGTGCAATCAAAGCTGTGGTGCGGCCATGTAAGGTCGCAAACTTTGTTTCAAAATCACTCCCAGATTCATTCATACACCCTTGTAATCTCTGTTCATCATATGTTGTTCATTTCTTGGCATACATTCCATTTGAGACAGCAACACAAGCAAAACCAGTGCAGGTGGAGCAGTCAGCCCCACCCATCCCCTGTGCTGCTGCTTGCACTGGCTTGAGTTGCTGTGCTGGGCACAGGAAGCAATGGCTCTAGTGCAGCATGCAGGTCGTCCAAACCCGTACCAGCTTGTGCACTGACACACACCACTGCAGCTGGCAGGCTGGGCTGAGGATTGCCCTCTGGACTGTCATTCTGCGTTTCAGACAACATCTTAACTTCAGGCATGGACGTTTGCTGGTATAGGCATAGCAGTCGGACAGCTAGGCATAGCAGTTGGACAGCTGTGTGGAACCTTGATGAGCTAGACTGCTTTGTACATATTCAGAAAGGAACACTGCTTCAGGCTGCAAAGCATGAGCATGTGCTGCATAGCAAGGTGTTGAAGATGTGCCTTGTAGCCAACATAGAACCACAGCCATCGCAGATTGAATGCACATGACCAGCAGCATGACCAACCTGTATTCTGTGTGCCATGGTGAGCACCTCCGCTGCAATTTCCGCCTGCAGATGAGCTGCCTCTTGAAGGTCCATCTTGTTGAGCGCAACAATATGAGGCCGAGCACAATACTCTGGATTGTACATGCGTAGCTCCTCCCGCACTGCCCAATAGTCTGTTGCTGGATCGTCTGTAACACACAGACAAACACCTGCTTTGTACACAACCTGGCGTGATGTGGCAGAGGGCAGCATAATGAGCATGCATACCCAACAGGGAGTCAGTGAAGTTGCAAAATAGCTACAATGAGTACGTTGTGCTGTACATGAGTACAAGACGGTCTTACCACAGTGTGATTACCTGAAATGCATACTTTGCTGACTTGACATGAAGGGCAAGGGGGGGTTACCTGTTGCGGCATCTACTACATGGAGAATGATGCGTGTGCGGCGCAGGTGACGTAAGAACATGCGCCCCAGGCCCCGCCCCTGCAACCACCCACAGCCCCTCTTTCAGTATTGACTGCAAATCAGCACTGACAGACCCAGACTTGCCTACTTGCAGGCATACATTTGTGATCCGAGCAAATACTAACTTCAAGTTTACATAAACCATACTGGGGCCAATGACGCATCCCAACACACTGTGGCAACCTGAGTAGCAACAATGACATGCATGCAGGCAACCAGTTGTACTGACTGACAGGTGCTGCAAGAGAGCAATTTGCACCAATAATAGTTGCTGGGAGGGGGGCGGGGGGGCTGATGAGCAGGGTGTATGTGTGAGGGGAAAAGGGGGGGGGGGGGCGCTGATGAGCAGGGTGTATGTGGG
>JAABUK010001549.1_pt1 | contig 43321 bp, 52 predicted proteins | sample 5559141 | NCBI WGS metagenome assembly JAABUK01 (sample SAMN10711869, study PRJNA513367) | rock metagenome | isolation source: Antarctica rocks | place: Antarctica: Victoria Land, Pudding Butte nord | collected 2016-01-03 | reverse complement strand
TTCTTTGAAATGGGTCTGTTTTGATACCTGCTGCAGCTGGTCCTCCTTGACTTGTGATGCATTTGCAATGAGACTGAGTTGTGGGGGATGTCTGCAGGATTGCCAACCAGACTGAGTTGTGAGTGATGCTTGCGGAATTCCCAATGACACTGAGTTGTGAGGTGTTGTTTGCAGGATTCCCAGTGACAAGAGGCAGGCAGCCGTGTCTGCGCTGCAAGCCATGTGTCCCACCAAATCTCTAGTCGTCACTTTGCGACAGCCTGTGCCGATTGTCAAGGCTCAGCTGAAGCGCAAGCGCAGCAGTAGCAAGGCCCTAGAAGCTGCTCGCAACTCTTGAGCTCTTGAGCTGTGTGACTCGCTGAGCTGGGCACGTCAGTCAAATGTCCTGGGCTGTTGCTAACATAGGGTCAACATCTGTGACACACATCGTAGGCACTTTGTTGACGATGTGGAGCGGCGAGCTCAAGTTTGCTTGGTGAACTGCTCTTCAAGTCTGTCGTTGAGGCAAAGCAGGGCTTCAGGCATCAGCTCCTTGATGCGGTGACAGATCTCGTGCCAAATGTGACCAACAATCACACAAAAACAGTGCAGACAGCACGATGTTCATGTTTAGTTGGCTTAGTACATATGGCTTACGTGATGGTCATTGCTTACAGGTGCCTTTGCAGCTTTGGCATGGTGAGTCATCAAATTGTGATGATTGACACCGATTTTATTTATGATGTATGCTCAACTGAGAAGATAATCACAGGGTTGAGCAGCATCTAGCAATTTGCTCCATGGTTTTTACTTTTAGGACACCAATTTTCAATGCTCACACAGCAGAATTTTGTCACTACCTAGCATCATGTTAGTCGCCTGAACAGTGCAGTAGGCCCCTTCCAAACATTTACCTCAGTGTAGGGGTAGTAATCACTTGGTGGCACGTTCAGATCTTGTCTGGATAATGCATTTGTGAATGTTCTGTGGTTCAGGGTCGGGGAGTGCAGTAGTGTCAGGACATCGAGTAAATTGTCTTGAGAAAGGCCTTGAAACTGCGAGTGGGTACATATCAATGGTAGTTCAGCGAGCTGGGCAACGTCCCATGATAGCTGTAATAGTGATCATGCAAAATATCTGCCCGACCTTCGATGCTTGTGCAACATGTCTGGCAACTTGACTGTTGCAATACAATACTCCTGACATGCATATGAACCTCATATATACGTACCAACATATTTTGCAGTGACACTATCTATATATATGTACACACTGATCCCGACGTTTTACCGAGCTTTGCTGAATAGTGCAGTTTCGGGAACTGATCATCGGATTCATACCACTCAGAAAATTTGACTGTTGCAAGACTTGTGACCATAACGTGGACAATTCTAGAGGTGCCTGTCATGCCAATGACACCTGCAGCACGTATCTTTCTCAGCAGAAAATTCTAGGAACACGTGAATACTCTTGCATACACGTGTTTTGTGATCTTATGCAGCCATCAGCTTACATGGCACGGCTGGGAAGTACACTAGAAGAAGTGTTCAATACAGATGATTTATTTTGATCACACATCTTGAGAAAATTCCAATTTATTAGGGAAGCAAGGGCTATATCAGTAAAACCGCATATGTTCGTCTACAAAGCAAACAAATCTACATTATTATGTTGGGCATGCATTCCAGTATACACAAACCATCAACTATGCAACCAGCAACTAACAACCATATGCGTGTGTCTTATTCAGCTCTTCTCATTCGTTTATTCAGGGACTCTGATGACTTGCATCACGTGTACTCAGAAGCTGTTGTAACTACAGGAATACACGCTGTCTGTTTCCTGTATGTCAAAGGCGCCGCTGACAGTGTTATTTGGTCCCCTGATGTGGTGTTGAACGACTGGCTGGCCAGACTGACTGTGACTAATCCCTGCACCACAAGTTGAGCATATTCAGCACTTGTCCATACTTCAAGATCTCACTGTGCACCTCCTCTGGAGTTGTGGTTCTCAGTGTGAAAGGACATATCTTGCTGAATGTTGGCTCATGGAAGGTCACAGTGTTTCTCAAGGTGTAGTCCAACACAAGCCAAGGCCACACAATGCATATGCATAGCCACTGCATCAGCAACCGTGCATGGAATGCAGAGCTTAGAAAGATTGTTTCTGATCATTTCTGCTTGCCAGCAAGCTAGATCCCACCTGATAAGAAGGTTCCAGCACAACCTTGGCCACATATGTGGTGTCATTGCCACCGCTGTTGGTCACGTCGTAGATGGTGGTGACATTGCCAGCACCTGGGGAGCTGGCGGTGGTCACTGTCAAGTCAGCTGTCTGCCACTGCACTGTAGAGGTGGTGGGGCAGGCAATGGCAATGGCAGAGGTGTTGTCAGTGGTAACCGCAGCTGTGGTGTTGCCCACTGAGCTGTGGTAGCCCATGTTCACAGCATACAGGCAGCAGTCAACCCTGCAGGACATCATACATCCAATCGGTGCATGCTGCATTTCATAGAGTGGATGTCTGTCAGCATAAGGAAGGCGTGAGCAGTGTGAACACATGGTAGTTGTGTTGTTCCCAAAGCGTTTCAAGAGACACACCATATTCAAGAGTGCCGTCAGGAGTTGATGAGACAGTTTGGCATATCTGTTACTTCAGACAGCAGGCGCAATGCATCAAGTAGCATGATGGGAACAAAGGCAGCGAGCAGCAGATACACACAAGCAGCAGATACACACAAGCAGCAGATATACACCAGAGGTGTGATGACTTACGCTCCAGGGATGGGGATATAAGGAGCAAAGGTCTGCTGGGGAGGGAAAGAGGGCGCCAAAGCTGCACCAGGCATGAATAGTGGAGACATCCCAGAAGCTGGTGGACTCATCATGACAAATGGTGCAGCAGCTGCTTGGGTGGGTGCTGGCGTGACTACTGGTGGAGCTGGCACCTCTTCTGGAGCATTAGCAACAGGAAGTGCTTGGGTAGGCGCTGGGGTAGCTGCAGGTGAAGTTGCAGCAGCAACTGGTGATGCAACCACTGGGCTCAATGGGGTAGTAGCATAGGCGTGGGGGCTAGGAGAGGGGAGGCTAGGGGATGGAGTAGGGCTGGCAACTGGGGTCACAGTCGGGGAGATCTCTGGACCGTTTGGAGATGTGCTGGGGGTCTCAGCTGGAGTCTCAGTGGGGGTCTCTGTAGGGGTCTCAGTGGGGGTGGCAGGGAGAGCTTCAGGCGATGTGGGAACATCACTGGCCTGGTTGGCAGGCCCCGGGGTAGGAGAGGGGCTTGCAACAGGGGTAGCCACCAAAGTAGGGCTGGCTGCTGCCTGACTAGGCGAGGCAACCACTGGTGCCTGTGGACTGACCACAGCTGGAGATGTACTTCCTGGTCCCAGAATTACTGGTGAGTATGCGATGGGAGTAGCAGTTGGCGAGCTAGGTGAAAGCGCTGGGGAAGCCACTACTGATGATGGTGAGGGGAGGGTAGATGGGGGTGGGGGTGGAGATGTGGTTGGGGTGGGTGGGGCCGGGACCTCCTCTGGTGCGTTGGCAACAAGGACCGCCTGAGTAGCTGCTGGTGTAGCTGCTGGAGTCACTGCTGGAGAAGCTGGTGCACTGGTGACTGCTGGACTGGTGGCTGCTGGTGCAACCGCCGGGGTCAATGCAGGGGGTGGTGGTGGAGGGGCATAGGTCAGCAACGAAGGCGAACCAGGTGATGCAGTGACAGCAGGAATTGATGGTGTGACTGGAATAGCCACAGGTGTAGCTGTTGGTGCTGCAGTGGCGGCTGGTGTGACTGCAGCTGTGGTCGTAGAGGTAGCAGTGGCAGCAGGGGTGGCGGTGGTGCCAGTGTCGGCTAAAGCAGGGCTGGTGGGGGTGGTTGAGGGGCTGACCACAGCTGTGGGTGATGGTGGTGAAGTGGGCCCTGGGCTAGAGTAAGGGCTGGGGGAGGGGGTGGCAGGGGATGCAGTGGGAGTGCTGCTTGCTGCTGGGATCTCAGTGGGGGTCTCAGTGGGGGTCTCAGGCAGAGGAATGAAGGGAGTGCCAGGGACATCACTGGCCTGGTTAGCAGGCCCCGGGGTGGGAGAGGGGGATGAAGGGGGGCTGCTGGTGGGGCTGGATGGGGCAGGCGCAGGGGCTGAGGGGCAGCGGCCACATGTGGCTGCGCAGTAGCCCCCAGCAGGGGCATTTGAGCCAAACATGAAGGCTGAGTTACACTTGCCCATGTTTTGCTGCTCTTGGCATGTGTACACACTATCTGGAGGAAAATCATTGCAGCTGGAAGCTGCAGGCGCAAGTGCTGGGGCAGCTGATGGAGAAGCTGCTGATGGGCAGCGATTACAGGTGGCAGCACAGTAGCCCCCAGCAGGTGCTCCAGCTGCGAACATGAAGCTAGCACTGCAGCTGCCAAAGTTCCTCTGTAATCACGCAAACACTGTGTCAGTCATCAGCTGTGTCATCACTGTGAGCTGTACAACAGACTGTGAAGCGTAACTGCGCAGGAGGACATGTGTGCAGGAGTCCAGAAACTATACCATAGTGTGCAGTACAATGTGTAGGGGCGATGTACTATACAGCCTGTTACATATATGAATATGATTGTGTCTGCAATGTGCAGCAACTGCATCTTTTATCACCATGATGCAAGCAAAACAGCAACACTTTGTACAGTTGATGTTCCTCGGTGCCCAAGTAGCTCACAGCCTTGACAGCTAAGCGTCAAGATTCACCAGTATGAAAGCAATTGCTACTCTGCCAGCCACATACACTCTACCCTGACAAAGCCTTAGGCCAGTGCTACAAAATACAATGAACAGCTCACCTGTTGAGCACATGTGTACAGACTGTCTGGTGCAATGTCTGCACAGGTCTCCCCAGGCGCTGGAGCAGCTGCTGTAGCAGCTGGCACAGAAGGCGCAGCAGCGGCTGCAGTCACAGCAGGAATAGATGGCGTGACAGGCGTGGCTGTGGGCACAGCTGTGGCAGCAGGAGTGGCAGTCACTGTTGTGCCTGCCAGACCTGGACTGGAAACAGTCGCAGGGGACATAGTCACTGGGCTAGGGCTGTAGGTAGCAGGTACTGTAGCAACTGCTGAGGGAACTGGGACACCAGGTGTGCCAGCTACATTAGTAGCAGCAGGTATGGAAGGTGTGACAGGCACCGCCACTGGTGTAGCTGTTGGTGTAGCGGAGGCCGCAGGTGTGGCAGCAGGTGTGACTGTTGGCACAGATGTGGCAGCAGGCGTGGCTGCAGCTGTGGCGGCTGGTGACGCAGTCACACCTGTGTCTGCAAGACCGGGGGAGGCCACTGCTGTTGGTGAAGCTGCAGCTGTGGTGGCAGGCACTGTGGCAGCTGGTGTGGCAGCTGGTGTGGCAGTCATGCCGGTGTCAGCCAGTCCAGGAGAGGCAGCTGCTGCGGAAGTTGCTGCAGGCGTAGCTGCAGGTGTAGCTGCAGGACTTGATGTTGACCCGTAGGGAGTTGGCACAGGGGTTGCAGCTGAAGTCATGACTGGGGTAGCTGCCGGGGTCTCAGTGGGGGTCTCAGTGGGGGTGGCAGGCAGCGGGATGAAAGGAGTTGGCACATCACTGGCCTGATTAGCAGGTGCAGGGGTAGGAGCTGGGGAGGTGGGGCTGCCAACAGGGCTGCTTGGGGCAGGGGCAGGGGCTGAGGGGCAGCGGCCACAGGTGGCAGCGCAGTAGCCCCCAGCAGGTGCACCGGCAGCAAACATGATGTCTGAATTGCAACCGCCCAAGGTTTTCTGTGACAAAGGACACACTTCATCAGCATGAGAATTGCAAAGTGAAACACCACAGGATGATTTATCTCATGCAATGAAGCTTGAACTGATCTGTGATCTGTATCACACTGTCTGCTGTATATTCCAGGTTGGACTGCCATGGAGCATGTGATGCATGGTTCCTGTACAACAAGCACTTTGCATCAACCAGTGTTGTGAGCTAACACATGTGTCTGCCAAACACGCCAAGCGCAGCTGCAAAATGGGTATTTAGTGTGACCGCACAGCATTGCAAAGCAAGCGTTCTTTTATCCTAAATGTTTCAAAAAATTCCCTGGCCCTAAGAAAGCTTCTGGCATGTGTGGCCCACACTGCATGTCTATTCTACTTGTCAGTGTTGATGAGCTGTGTACAGTTGCTGTTCTGTTGACTTTAGCAGAAAAGGGCGTAATGCCTTGCCTTCCAAACCATGGTCACGTAACACAACAGCAGAGAGGGTTTCCTCAATGGTATGAATCCGATGATCGGTTCCCAAAACTGCACCCTTCAGCAAAGCTCAGTAAACTGTCCAGGTCAGTGTGTACGCATGGAAATGTCACTGCAGAGAGGGTGGCCTTACCTGTTGAGCGCATGTGAGGTTGCTGTTGGGTGGAGCGTCCACACATGAAGCCACAACTCCAGTAGGACTAGCTGTTGGCCGCACGGTGGCCACAGCTGTGGCTGCAGGTGAGACCTCTGGTGGAGGTGCTGCCACTACAACTGCTGGTGTCACTGTTGGGGTCACTGCTGGGGTCAGTGCTGGGGTCACTGCTGGTGTCACTGCTGGGGTCACTGCTGGGGTGGCAACAGGCGTGGTGAACATGGGAGAGTAGACAAGGGGTGTAACAGGTGTTGCTGATGGTGACAGCACAGGTGAGCCACTGGGAAGAGGAATGGAAGTTGGTGCAGGTGAAGCTGTGGTGGCAGCTGTAGTGGCAGCTGCTGTGGTAGCTGGGGTGGCAGTTGGGACACCTGCCACCCCTGTGTCAGCAAGCTCTGGGGTGGCTGCTGGGGTTGCAGCAGGGGTTGCAAGTGGGCTGGCTGGACTTGTCACAGTACTAGAGGCAGTAGGTGAAGCAGTGGCAACCGTAGTTGCAGCAGCGGTGGCAGCGGGGGTTGCAGCAGCAGTCAGGGAGGGTGAGACTGCTGGCACAGCTGTGGGAGCAGGAGTTGCAGCTGTGGTGGCAGCAGCTGTTGGTGAAGGTGATCCGCTAGCCCCAGCATTCAGCAGACCTGTGGGTAGAGTTGCCGCTGGCGTAGCTGCAGCTGTGGCAGCTGCGGTGGCAAGCGGCGTAACAGCAGCAGTGGCAAGTGGTGTGGCAACAGCGGTGGCTGTAGGTGCTGCAGCTGTGGGTGTGGCACCTGGGATGACCCCTGAGTAAAACAGGGGCTCTGGGGATGCAGGGGATGGTGACAGGATGCCTGGCGTGCCAGTGGCTGCTGCGGTGGCTGATGGGGTCTCGGTAGGGGTCTCAGTAGGGGTAGCAGGAAGAGCTTCAGGTGAAGTGGGAACATCACTGGCTTGGTTTGCAGCCCTGGGGGTGGGAGAGGGGGCAGTGACTGGGCTGGCAGGGCTAACAACTGCTGGTAATGGTGAGGGAGAATGTGATCCACCAGCTCCAGCATTGAGCAAGCCAGTTGGCAATGTACTGGCTGGTGTGGCTGCTGGTGATGCTGCAGCAGTAGCAGCAGGTGTGGCCACAGTTGTGGCAGTGGGAGCTGCAGCTGTAGGAGTTGCACTTGGGCTGACCCCTGAGTAAAACAATGGCTCTGGGGATGCAGGGGATGGAGATGGGATGGCCGGCACACCGGTAGGGACTGGGATGACACTGCCTGGGGACTGAATGGGAGCAGCGCCTGGTGAGATGCCTGTGTAGAAGAGGGTGGGGGATGTAGGGGTGCTGGTGGTTGCTGGGGTCTCAGTAGGGGTCTCGGTGGGGGTGGCAGGAAGGGCTTCAGGTGAGGTTGGGACGTCACTGGCCTGGTTGGCAGGCCCCGGGGTGGGGGAGGGGGATAGGGACGAGGGAGCAAGAACTGGGCTAGCTGGGGCAGGGGCAGGGGATGAGGGGCAGCGGCCACAGGTTGCAGCACAGTAGCCCCCAGCAGGAGCATTTGTGCTGAACATGAATGCTGAGTTGCAATTGCCCATTGTCCTCTGCAAGCAGCGCAGCAAGTCATAAAAATGGTCATTAGCACCTGGTGGTAAGATGACCATTACCGCTGCATTACTGTCTGTAGGTTGAGGAACCAGCCTCCCAGCAGCACTTCAAAGTGCATTGCAACAGTGTGCATGATTGCAGAGATGCACCTACGGCATTTTGTGTCACTTGGTGGTTAGCCACGCATGTCAAAAAGTCTTTGCAAGCAAAAGAGTAGCTGCTGAGGCGAAAACCGTGAACAAAATAAGACGGCACCGATTTTTGTATTAAGCTTGCAGGGCATTAGCACCCAATATGCTTGCACTTGCACACCAGCAGACATAGGGCAGCAGCATGACCAACCCAATTGCAAACACATGCAAGATGCCATACCTGCTGCTGGCAGCTGTATGTACTATCAGGTGCAATGTCCATGCAGTTTGAGCTGGGAGACGGCGCTGCAGCTGTTGCAGTTGGGCTGCTTGCTGCAGGAGTTACCAAAGGAGTGGCTGCAGGGCTTACGACTGGGGACGCTGGGGGGTTTTCAGAAGAGGTCACAACCGGAGAAGCCAGGTAGGGTGAAGGAACAGCAGCTGCTGTTGTTGGACTAGGAACAACAGGGCTGCTCAGTGGCGACGGAGGGGGTGGTGGGGGCGGGGGCGGGGGCCTGCTGAGGGGTACTGCAGGGGATGTATAAGCAGGCACCGCAGTGACAGTCTGAGCGAATGGGAACGATGGGAATGGACGGACAGCCTCTGGGGTAGGAGTGGGGGTGGGGGAGCCGCCCAGGGGTACGGAGGGCGATGAGTAAGCTGCTGTGCTCACAGTGGGGGCATAGGCGTAAGTACTAGTGGGAGTGGCTGTTGGGGTAGCTGCTGTAGTAGCTGCTGCTGTAGGTGATGGAGTGGCTGTGTTGCCTGTGTCTCCTAATGAGGGGGTGTTCAATGTAGGAGTGGGTGTGAAAGTGAAGGACCCAGGGCTTGACTGGCCTGGACTGGCTGTGCCAGTGCTTGTGGGTGTAGGGGTGCTCAAAGGGATGCTCAGGTATGGACTGGGGGAGACTGTGATTGGGGATGGGCTGGGGACTGCAGTGGCAGCTGAGGTGGCAGCTGGGGTCTCTGTAGGGGTCTCAGTGGGTGTTGCGGGTAGGGGGATGAATGGGGTGGGGACATCACTGGCCTGGTTGGCAGGCCCTGGGGAGGCGTATGCAGGGGGGCTGCTAGTAGGGCTGCTTGGGGCGGGGGCAGGGGCTGAGGGGCAGCGGCTACAGGTGGCAGCACAGTAGCCCCCAGCAGGTGCGCTTGCGCCAAACATGAAGGCTGAGTTGCACTTGCCCATGGAGGCCTGCAATAGAGAACATAGACAAAATTGCATATGCCATGTCAGCCAATCAGCTGAGTTTGGTTTGTAACCTCCTTCACATTGAAGGTGGCTTTTGCGAATGGGTGACTTTGGCAAATGTGCCCAATGAAGCACATCTACACGGGAGGACTCTTGGAGAGCTTGGAGGGTAACAAAACAGACAATACTCATGTGGGTTGATTCTGCCTTGAGAGGGCAAGCTGCATGCAATGTGTGATAGCTGCATGACTATGTTGAGTGCAATAGTCATTTCTGCCTGATGTGTTCGTTCTGCTTACCTGTTCAGCACAAGTGTACTGGGTGTCAGGCGCCACATCTGTGCAGCCAGTGCCAGCTGTGGGCCCACTGACAGGCGGTGATGCCACAGCCGTGGGACTTGGACTCCCTGGAGATGTAGATGGTGCTGGGGCCGCCGCAGCTGTTGCAATAGGGGTTGGACTTGCAGGAGGGGCTCCATAAGGAAATGAGACTGGCGAGCTGAGACCACCCGGTGCAAAAAGGGTGGCGCTTGTGGGGCTGGGGGTGGCCACAGCAGTGGTAGCACTTGGGCTGATGGTGCCCACTGTGGGGCTGGGGGTAGCTGCGGCGGTGGCAGCTGTGGTGGGTGAAGGGCTGGCGGTGATGGAGGGGGTAACTGCTGGAGAAGGTGACCTTGAGCCATTTGCTCCAGCATTGAGAAGGCCAGTGGGCAATGTGCTAGTACGGGTGGCTGCAGGGGTCACACCAGCTGTGGCAGCTGGTGTAGCAGCTGCTGTTACAACTGGGGTGGTGACTGGAGCCGCCGTGATAGATGGGGCGGCCCCGGGGGCAACTGGGGTGACTGGGCAGCGGCCACAAGTGATGGCACAGTACCCTCCCCATGTGTAACCAGCCCAGGCAGTGCAGTTACCCATCGCTTTCTACAGAAAGTACATGCTCAGCTACTGAAGTTGTCAGAAAGCAATGCATGCAGCAAGCATGTGAGAAAGATATCTATTGCAACCCTTGCACCAACAGCGGATGAGAAACAGGTGCAAGCGCTCCAGATGCAATCAGGACTGCATTACGAGGTCTTCATCTACAGGACTTGCAACCAGACGAATGTGCATTTGACACCGCTACATGTGGTCAGCTGCAGATCATTCAGACCAGATGCAGAGAGCCTCCAAGGCACGATGATGATGACATCAGATGTAACGGTCTGCACTGTTGGCTGGTCACAAGGACACACCTCAACGGTGTGATTCACACGCTATCTTCTATGGTATAAGGGTCGTCCATTACAGCAATGCAAGCTGGTCAAGGCAGAGACAATTGAGGCCAAGTACAGGGCATACCTGCTCCGCACATGTGTAGATGCTGTCTGGAGGAAAATCATCGCATACAGGACCAAGTGAAGGGAGGTAACTGGCTTGGTATGGTGTAGGCGTAGGTCCACCAGCCGATACAGTGGGAGATGGGGATGCAGGAGTTGGGGAGGCAGAAGTTGGGGATGCGGGAGTTGTACTGGCAGGAACTGCAACAGGTGACACTGCAGGAGTTGAAGTAGTAGCTGGTGTAGCAGCTGGTGTAGTAGCTGGGGTAGCAGGGATGCCTGTGCCTGCAAGATCTGGTGAGGAAGTGACAGCCGGAGAAGTAGCTGCTGGGGTGGCTGCTACAGTAGCTGCTGCTGTCTCTGTAGGGGTCTCAGTGGGGGTGGCAGGGAGAGCTTCAGGTGAGGTGGGGACATCACTGGCCTGGTTGGCAGGCCTCGGGGTGGGGGAGGGGGATAGGGACGAGGGAGCAAGAACTGGGCTAGCTGGGGCAGGGGCAGGGGCAGAAGGGCATCGGCCACAGGTGGCAGCGCAGTAGCCCCCAGCAGGAGCACCAGGGATGAACATGAAGGCAGCATTGCATGCGCCGTCTGCCAGCTGCAATGCAAACAAACAAAAATGGAGGTGTGTTTCATTCAAGCTAGCTACAACAACAGCGCTCTTAATATGCCAAGACCTTGACTGCTTCAAGCACAGCAGCTTTGACTCAATCAGCCTTGTCTGTGCAAGACCTGGTAAAGATTGGCATCTTGTGCCTTGTTTTGTGCATTAAACACAGCAAGGTATGGCATTTTGCTGGCACCTTGATTGGCACAAGAAGCGCTTAAAAGTTTGAGACACGCATTGTCTGTGCAGCAACGACCAGTATGCAGTCAGGCATGACTCATGCATTTGCACCATGTGAGTGCCTGACATCAAGCGTTGAGCATTATTCCACTTCAAGCTGCACCATGAACTATAACGTTTCATATATATATATATATATATATATATATATATATATATATACTTTTGGTTTTCCACAAAAATACTATGTAAAGCAAGGCCAGGCCCTCACCAGTTGAGCACAGGAGAAGTCCTCATTGGGAGGCACATCAGCACATGCCGCAGCTGCTGGTGCAGGCACAGGTGCTGCGGCAGCTGGTATGATGACAGAGGGAGAAGGTGCCGCAGCAGCTGGGGTGCTGCCTAAGGGGCAGCGGCTACAGGTGGCAGCACAGTAGCCCCTAGCAGGAGCCCCAGGAACAAACATGAAGGCTGAGTTACAGCTTCCAAAGGCTTCCTGCAACAATGGGCAAATGGATCAGTCGTGTCATTGGCTCCCTGCATGTCTCAGTGTGAAGGTGTGACGCCCTGACAATGACTGCAGAGTGTTACTGCGCACAATACTTGTCTGTGGTTTGCTGCATTACAACAAAGTACTGATTGGCCAGGATGCTGATTTGTACACTCACTAGGGCACAAGAGCAGAGCCGGTTGCACAGCAAAGTTAATGTCTTCCACAATGACAAAATGACAGTGCATTGTCAGCAGGACTAACAGTCAATTTGCAGGTACAGCAGCATACATGTTACATTGTGATGGAGATGGGATGCATTTCAGCAGGAAGCCTTACCAGTTGGGCGCATGTGAAGCTGTCATTAGGCGCCTCATCAGTGCAGACGCCGCCTGTAGCAGCTGGTGTAGCAGCTAGTGTAGCACCTGAAGTAGCATCTGGTGTGGCTGCAACAGACACAGATGTAGTAGCAGGTGTAGCTGCAGGTGTAGCACCAGGAGTTGCAGTTGTGGTGGCAGCAACAGTGGGGGATGGTGAAGGGGAAAGTGATCCATTTGCCCCAGCATTCAAAAGAGCAGTAGACGGTGTGCCTGCTGGTGTAGCTGCTGGTGTAGCTGCTGGGGTAGCTGCTGAGGTAGCTGCAGATGTGGCAGCAGGTGTCGCTGCTGGTGTATTCCTGCTCATGTATGGACTTGGCAGCGTACTAACAGGAGAGGCGTAGGTTGTAGCTGCTGGAGAAGGGGAAGCTGTAGCTGCAGAGGTAGCTGCTGGGGTAGCTGCAGCAGTAGCAGCAGGTGTGGCAATGCCAACATATGGACTTGGCACAGCACTAGCAGGAGACATAGAGGGAATGGAAGCTGCCAGTGTAGCTGCTGGAGTTGCTGCTGTGGTAGCAGCTGGTGAAGCAGTGACGCCTGTATCAGCCAAGCCAGGAGACGCACTTGCAGCAGAAGTTGCAACAGGGGTTGCTGCTGGGGTTGCTGCTGCAGTCACTGCTGGGGTCTCTGTGGGGGTCTCTGTGGGGGTCTCAGTTGGGGTGGCAGGGAGAGCCTCTGGCGAGGTGGGGACATCACTGGCCTGGTTGGCAGGCCCCAGGGTAGGAGAGGGGCTGGTGATGGGGCTGGCTGGGGCAGGGGAGGGGGCTGAGGGGCAGCGGCCACAGGTGGCAGCGCAGTAGCCCCCAGCAGGAGCCCCACTGCTGAACATGAAGGCAGAACTGCATTTGCCATAGGCCGCCTGCAGAGGCAAGTCAACAAGCGGTTTTTGCAGCACACACACACTCCTCAGGTTGTTTGCAACTTTGGCACACCATTACAGAACAGACTTACAGTGCAAAGGCAGTTCTGAGGCTCATCAGGGCAGTCAACAAACTATAACTGAGAATGCAGGTACTGGCATGGACATCAATCATCTTTTTACTAAAGCAGGCAAAGTGCAAGAAATGCCACTCTGTGTTCAAGAATGTACTTATGCTACTATGCTGCATGCAAATGGTGAGGCGGATTCAATACCTGCTGTGCACAGCTGTACTGGCTGCTTGGCGCAATATCAGGGCACAGTGTGCTAGCAGGACTAGCAGCTGCAGGAGAAGCTGTGTAAGGAGAAGGTGAGGCCGCAGCTGGTGAGGTAATTGGCACAGCTGTAGCTACAGGTGTAGCTGCAGGTGAAGTTGCTGCTGGAGTTGCCGTAACACCGGTGTCTGCAAGCCCTGGGCTGGAGACAGCTGCTGGTGAAGGCACCGCAGAAGCTGCTGGAGAAGCTGCTGGTGAAGCAGTAGCAACTGGGCTGGCAGCAGCTGTAGGGGAGGTGACTGATGGAGAGGGGGTTGAAAGTGGGGAGGGTGATGAGGGGCAGCGGTTGCAGGTGGCGGCGCAGTAGCCCCCAGCAGGTGCTCCACTGCTGAACATGAAGTCAGCATTGCATTTCCCAAATGATGCCTGCAACACACGAGCCATCACATCCAGTCTGACAGCAAGACTGAAGATCAAAACGACCATATGTGCAATGGCAGATCAGAGAGCACGTCATGCGTGCATGAAGGTAAAGCACAGTGCACGTAATTTGTGGTGTTACAAGCAACCAACAAAGCTATGAATCAATAGAAGCAGACAGTCATGCATGGAGCATGCACTCAAGGCAATAATGAAAAAACAGACACATCATGCAGTCTGTGTTCATTCTGACGCCTCATTTTATGCAGTCATTGACATGCTGCTGCTCTAAGCACGCCTCAGCTGTATGTAACATGCCAGAGCAACATGGGCTGGCTGGCATGGCGCTGCACTTGTAAACAGATGTCATCCACAAACACACACTGTGACAAGGAAACTTTTGAGGGATTCTTCAGGTGTTTGGTCAGTGTTCAACTTATTGATGAACTCACCTGCTGGGCACATGGGTAAGCAGAGCTGGGTGCCACATCAGCGCAGGCGCTGGGAGAAGAAGAGACTGGAGTGGCAGCAGGACTGGCAGTGTATGGTGAAGGAGAGGTTACTATGGCTGATGGACTGGGCACAGTGGTGACAGCAGAGGTTGTGCCTGGTGTGGCAGTTGGAGTAGCAGTTACACCAGTATCAGCAAGGCCTGGGCTGGTGGTCACAACAGGGCTTGGTGACGGTGAAGCAGTTGCTGGAGAGGTTACTGACGGTGAGGCAGCACCTGGAGAGGTTACAGATGGTGAGGTTGAGGTTCCTGAGGGGCAGCGGCCGCAGGTGGCAGCGCAGTAACCTCCACCAGGAGCTCCAGCAGTGAACATGAAGTCAGCACTGCACTTGCCAAAGCTCTGCTGCTGCTGGCAGGTATAGTTGCTGTCAGGGGGTGTGTCATTGCAGCTGGGCACTGGGGTGGCGGTGGCAGTTACAGACGGTAAGGAAGTGGTTACAGGGGTGGCTGCAGGGGTTGCAGTCACTCCTGTATCTGCCAGGCCTGGGCTGGCAGAAGCCACAGGAGAAGCTGCTGTGGTAGCCACCGGGGAAGCTGCAGTAGTACTGACTGGACTGGCTGATGCAGTAGTGGCAGCAGGGGTGGTAGTAGACATTGGGGAGGGGGTGGTGAGTGGGGTGCTTGGGGCAGGGGCAGGGGCTGAGGGGCAGCGGCCACAGGTGGCAGCACAGTACCCCCCAGCAGGTGCTCCGCTGCTGAACATGAAGGCAGCACTGCACTGCCCAAAGCCTTGTTGCTGTTGGCAGGTGTAGGCACTGCTTGGGGCAATGTCAGCGCACACTACAGTTGGTGAAGCTGCTGTGACAGCTGCAGCTGTAGCTGCTGGTGCAGCAGCCACTGTCACTGCAGGAGTAGGAACACTTGTCGCTACAGGACTAGGTGTAATCGTAGTTACTGGGGTAGCTGCAGCAGTAGCTGCTGGAGTAGCTGCAACCGTGACTACAGGAGTGGGAGCTACAGTGGCTTCTGGAGTGGCAGCAGCTGTGGCTGAGGCAGTGGGGGTGGGGGTCTCAACCTCAGGGGTTGGGGTAGGTGGCAGGGGCTCTGAGGGTCCCCCAGTGTCACTAGCCTGGTTCAAACTGGGAGATGGACTTGCCATAGCAGTTGGGGATGCAGTTGCAACTGCAGTTGGGGATGCAGTAGCCGCTGCAGTTGGGGACACAGTAGCAGCTGCAGTTGGGGATGCAGTAGCCGCTGCAGTTGGGGACACAGTAGCAGCTGCAGTTGGGGATGCAGTAGCAGCTGCAGTTGGGGATGCAGTAGCAGCTGCAGTTGGGGACGCAGTTGCAGCTGCAGTTGGGGTCGCAGTTGCAGCTGCGGTTGGGGATGCAGTTGCAGCTGCGGTTGGGGATGCAGTAGCAGCTGCAGTTGGGGATGGTGTTGTTGACGGTGTGCTGATTGGCACCGGCGTAGTTGTTGCAACAGGGGTACCTGTGGCAAAACACCACAAAGTTTGAGACACACGTCGAGCAGCTAGCATTTTGCATGAATCAGGAGGCACATTCATGTTTATGTGTACTAAACAAGTGTTGCTGGATGGCTATAATGTGTCAGGAGAGTGATGCAGAAAGAGACATGTCAGATCAGTGATGGCCAAAGTGGGCGGCAAGCAGCTCATTTGGCAACATCATGGCATGTGTGTCTGAGCTGACTGTCGCATATCACAGCTAAAGCTCATCTTGCTTACAGCACATTGATAGGAGTCATTTTACATCATCAGGTCCGCATGCACTGCCTTACACGCACATTGCGTTCGCAGCATCAACAGCAGGTGCTGCATCACCAGAGTGGTTGAGGACATGACAAGTCAGGGCAGTGAGGCAAACCTGTTGCAACTGGGGTGCTTGTGACTGATGGGCTTCCGGTGGCACCTGTCCCTGCCAGCTCAGGGCTTGCACTGACTGGCGATGACATCACAGGAGAAGTCACAGGGGGAGCCACAGGGGAAGTCACTGGGGAAGCCACAGGGGAAGCTTCAGGAGAAGCTGCAGGTGACGCACTGACACCTGGACTGAATAGAGGTGCAGGGGAGGGGGCTGAGGGGCAGCGGCCACAGGTGGCAGCACAGTAGCCTCCAGCAGGTGCACCGGCAGCAAACATGAAGGCAGCACTGCACTGTCCAAAGCTCTGCTGCTGCTGGCAGGTGTAGTCACTGCTTGGAGGAGCATCCAGGCAGTTTGCGACCACTGATGCTGCTGTCTGAGTAGACACAGGTGAAGCTGTAGCAGCTGGCGTGGCAGTGGCAGCTGTAGTCGCTGTGGCAGCTGGCGTGGCAGTGACAGCTGGAGTCTCTGCGGGAGAAGGGGAGGGGGTGCTGAGGGGGGTAGCAGCAGGGGTGCTTGTGGGTGAAGGGGTCACTGTCGCTGCTGGTGTGTATGTTGCAACTGGAGTGCTTGTGGCAGCAGGTGTGACCGCTGTAGTTGGACTGCTGGTTGCAGCTGGCGTTTCTGTTGGAGAAGGCGTGCTGGTAGCAGCTGGTGTAAACACAATGGGAGTGCCCACTGTTGGGCTGGGGGTGGTGGTGGGGGTTGCAGCAGGGGTGGTGACTGCAGCAGGGGATGAGGTTGAGGGGCAGCGGCCACAGGTGGCAGCGCAGTATCCACCCAGAGGTGCGTCAGCAGCAAACATGAAGTTTGCACTGCATTGGCCAAAGTTCTGCTGCTGTTGGCAGGTGTACTGGCTGCTTGGAGCAATGTCTGTGCAGCTAGCCAGGGTAGGGGCAGGGGTGGGTGATGGGTAGGGGGTTTGGGTAGCCAGCGGAGTCTCAGTGGGGGCAGGGGTGGGAGTCTCAGTGGGGGCTGGTGTGGGTGACTGAGTTGGGGCTGGTATGGGGTTCTCAATGGGTGCTGGTGTGGGGGTTGCTGTGGGGACTAGTGTTGGGGCTGCAGTAGCAGCTGCTGTAGCAGCCGCCGTGGCTGCAGCAGTGGCAGCTGGTGTCTCTGTTGCTGCTGGTGAGGCAGTAGCAGCAGGTGTGGTGGTAGCCACAGGGGAAGGTGACTCAACAGGGCTCAGCTCAGGGCTCGAGCTGGGAGAGCTCAAAACTGAGCCAAACTCAGCTTGCCCAGTGCAGGAAGCTGTCATGAAGTCGCATGTGTTCAGAGCTTCACAGCATGGTCCACAGCTGTCACATGTCGCATCAGAGGACCCAAAAAGGCCGCAGCAGGAGCAGTTGTAGGTGTACCCGTAGGGCTGGCTAGGGTCTGGTGAATCACTGTCCACTGTCCACACTGTCGAAATGGGGATGATGAACAGCTGGAGTATGGTTGACTGCTGAGTAGGGTCTGAGGCGTACTCAACAGTCAGAGGCAACAAGCCCTGCTGCAGGTCATTGTCATCTTGACACACCAATGTGGCATCGTAGTTGCCGCCGGCTGATGACGTAACGATGTTTTGCCCATCAAGCGTGACGTTGACATGCCCGTTGTAACGCACACACACCCGGTACTTGTTATAGAAGCTGGAGACAACTGTTCCATTGAGGAAGTTGATGCCTGTGTTCTGGACAACATTGACGTAGCCATCCAAGACCATGCCATAGCAGTTGGTGTAGCTGCTAGAGCTGAGGGCTGGTGTGGTTGGAATGGTTTGGTTGTACACCTGCAACACAGCATTTGCCCATGACTGTGGCCCGAGTACCAAACAAGTCGAGCATTGACAAGCTCTTGTCAAGTATCAAGGCCTTCAGGGTGTTGCATGGGATACAACTGTGGGGCAGTAACGCTTGGCACACCAAGCTGAGCAAAGAAGCTACATGACAACATGGCCTCTCAGAGTCAGCTAGAGTGGCAATCTGACTATGCAGCTTGCAGTGCAGTCTGCAAGCAGATTGTCACAGATGGTCATGCTTTCAGCAGCTGGAGCAAGCCGCCAACGCAAGATCAGTCAGGGGGTGGGTGTTTACCTGGTAATCAAGGGCATCTACACAGCGGGCTGGTGTGCTGGCGTCAGGAGTCAGACTGCTGAAGTCTGGCAAGGCATACTGGGTGTTGGAGCTGGGACTGGCACAGTTTGGGTACACACTGGAGTAGAATGTAGCCTGCAGACCAGATTGAGGAGGAGTCACTATCCGCAATTGATCCATACAATCCAGAAAACGTGAAGATTGCAGCTGGCTGGAGAGAGGAGGGGAAATGGTCGAGCCAAGGCAGAACAGCCAATCATGTACAAGGCTTCACAGTGAGGGTTCATGCATTGTGACTTCTGACTGCATGCATGCAAAGGCAGAAGTTGGGAGGTCAGAATGTAACAACTTGATTTGAGCTTCGACACAATGCTCACATGCACACCTTTGATGCGCATCTTGAAAGTCTCTGGGCACATGCGCAACTTACCATACCTGTCACAGCTTGCAGGCTTACCTTCAGACCAGACGAGAGTGATGTGCCGTCCACGCTTGCTGCGCCACTTCCAGCAGAGCATGCCGAAGTGCCTCCCACAATGCTCATGGTCTCCACTTCAGCTCCAGTCAGGGCAGCAGAGTCGGGAGTGCATGCTGTCTGAGGCTCAATAAGGCATTTGTTGGTCGAGGAGGTGCACAGGAATCTGGTCAGGGCTGCTGGGTCTTTGGGGAAGCTGATGATCCAGCTGTCCTTGCTGCCGCCAGACATCTCTGCTTGGAGGTTGACATAGTTGGAGTCATTCAGCCATGTCACCTGCAGGCAATTGAGATGGTGACCGCATCTGCTTGCGCCAGGTCGACATGTGTGAGTCAGCTGCTCAGTACCCAGCAGTCAGTGGCGGTTTGACAGCAGATCGTGTATGGAATAGCAGGCTGGTCAAATATTAGCAAGACTGGATCAAGAGACTGGTTCCAGGGACTGGTGCAAAAGACTGGTTCAAGGGACTGGTTCAAGAATTGGTTGAAAAGAGGTCAAGCAAGATGTTGTAGCGAGACTTTGCCATGGTCTCAGAGACATACCGACCAGTCAGAGCTTCATGCCCAAAGAGTGCGCTACATACCTGACACTTGGCAGAAGCACTGTTGTTGTAGACCTGGGCGCTTCTGTTGCCTGGTAATGTAATGCTTTGGCAATTGCTCACAGCAAAGTCGGATGCCAAGGCTGACTGGGCACCAAACCATCTTGCACCAACTGCACAGCAAGCCATGCAGGTTAGTTCTGTAGCTCACAGTATCGCAGGTCCAGACATTCCGTCTAAGTGCAACATCCTTGTTATGCTTACTGCGCTACTGAAGATGGCACACACCTGTTGTCTGTTGGAGCTCTGTTTGATCGAGCGAGCTGCCTGTGACGACAAAGGACTTTTCTAGAGAGCAGCTAGTGTACTCAACGCTCGTGGTTCCGCCTGTAACGTTTGCAGAGGTGAATAGCAAGGACGAGCTTGTTGTCTGAGCCTCAGCGACCTGCAAAAGAGCAAACGCTTTGAACTAGGCCCAAAAGATGGCCGTCACGTATAACGCCGACAGCTGGATCGCGCGGTCAAACACTGCAGCCTGTGATCGTCTCACTTGGCCGGCGAGATACACAGTCACTATGACTGTGAGCCACGCCAAATTGGCTCTGCTGCAGCTCATGCTGACAGCGCAGGTGCGCGGCTCTTGAAATTGCGCTCGACGGAAGGAGCTCGCGCATGCACAGCAAGATCTGTCAGGACTGTCGTTCAAGGGTGTACAGCCCACAAGCAGCAAACGAGTGAGGCCAATTCAACTTGTGCTATGGCCAAAGCGCAGCAGAAACCGTGCAGATGTGACGAGAAGTACCATCAAGCGGGAATTGCGGGAAGTCAAGCTTGAAACCAAACCTAAAACCTATATTGTAGGAAAGGGTTGTTCGGAGCTGGCGTTTGCCGCTGCGTGGAGCAAGCAGGTGGTGACAATCGAATAAGCACCTTCCCGTTGCCGGTGCACCATCGATTCGAACACCAAGACCGGCCGTGCACCCTTTTCCAACTTGCGATCACATATCGAGATACTGCAGGTGCCTGATCATTCGCGCTCTGACTCAACGCTGTTATCTCTGAAACCCCGTGTGATTGACAAATTGTTTGTGCTGTCCTGCCTCGTATTGCCGCTTCATCCATACTTGCCAAACTGTTTTGGCTACGAACAAAACTTGCACAGGTCGATAGCTGCCACTGCTTAAGGGGGTTGATAGTGCTGTGACCTGCATGCTTTGTCCAGATGTTGGACAAAACGTGCACATACCAATCAGCTGGTATTCACAGCGTTTTTCCCATGCATACACTTGCTGTACAAACTTGCTGGGAGATCATACATCATCATCACTCTGTTCCAGCAAATGTGATAGCCGCAGTGGTGGCCTGGGAGCTAACATTCCTGAACGTGTCCTGCAAGAGCATGGCCTGTATTTCCGGAAACTCACCCCAAGGGATGCAAGCCTGCACATCACACAAATATGCCTTGATGTTATACAGTTGAGCATTCTGCAAGCGCTAGTCAGATTGCCTCATCATTAGACGTGATACTGGTAAACGCAATGTCCAATGCTGTAGTTGATGAGGCTTGCAACACTGCAAGCATGCATAGACACAAGATTGAAAAGGGGGCGGGTCAACAGAAATCAAGGTGCTTTGTCAAATGGGTGTTGCAGTGACCTTGAATTTCAAAATGATTTCAAAATGCAAGTATATGGCAACAACTTTGCTGACCTTTCTGTGGCTGGAGAGTCATATTGCTCCTCCCGTGACAAGCCGCGTGAAGTGTGCTGAGTCACTCGCTTTCTCCCATCCGGTAAAGTTAAACGGGCAGGCTTCCACCATTCCTGAGGTCGATCTGCACCAACAGACAATGTCAGCATTGCCATTCATACAAAAGCAAGGCGCAGGCGTTTGAGGTATGGCCTGCAGGTGAATAACCCTCCAAACTTGAACACATGCACACGCACATGCACATGCACACTGTGATACAATACTCATGCCATATCCCATTACACATCTGCAGAGTGCTGAAAAGATGATTGGTAGCCCAGGCCTGCCTGCTTTTTCAAAGATGTGCTGATGATGGGCAACATGCACAGAACAGCATAAGCTCAAGCACCAGAGGTGTAACATGTCATTGAGGCAGGTTGCAAATAGACCCTGTTGTAGGGCCTGAGACAAACTGCACTATGCGGTCATACATGGGGTACAATCTCACTACCATCAAGGCCACCATATGTGCTTTTCACCAATCAATGTCTCACCAGAATCTAGAAGCAAAGAAGGTCAGCAGTGAACTTTGTACCTGCACTCTCCCAAACGCTACAACAGAAGACATGTCATTTGACCCAAACAGCTTCAGACTTGCTTAGCCAAAGCAACAATTCCTCCAATGCTGCAGTTGGCAGGGACATTCTTGCACACTCCACTTCACATGCCATGTTGAAGGCGGTGTACCTGCTGCTTTACTCATGTACTTTTGCACTGCCAGAGGAACCTTTCTCTCCTGTGTAGGGCTTGATACCAGGTAGTTTAAGCGCCTGCGCATTGGTTGAACAGCGGCCCAAGACTCTGGCACTCCTGCACTGCCGGCTTCTGCACTGCTATACTGGACTTCATCATCATTGTCATAGCATGCACAAGCAGCATGTGCCAGTCTGTGATCTGGAGATGAGTAAGCAGCCCTGCAGGCAAATATACATACTTTGACATCATGCTTTGCAGCTACTGAGAGCCTTGATGTACACACACCCACAGGTATTCATGTATGTCAACATGAATTGCTCAAAGCCCAGCCTTTCTTATGCAGATGGCCAAAGCAACAGGACGCTCCAAACCATACCTTTGCAAGTTTCACAGTGTCTGCAATATGCATGATGTCAAAGACTGAGGACTGGGGACAGCTGCAAGGAAACTGCACTTGTACAGCAAGACGGATGATAGCTGCCTGTGGGAAATTTTAGGGCCCGTTTATACCTTTGGCTGGCAGGAAGGGTGCGAAGATGGTAATCTGGAGAAGAAGGGGCAGGAACTGAATCCACCTGCTCCAATATTCTCAATAGAGATTCTGCTTTGGCTCTGATTGCCTGCAGCAAGCAGGACAGACTTGGTTTGCAACAAGCCATGGCATATCACATCACTAAAAACCTTACACTGAGATAGTGATAAAGCAGTTGATCGCTACACTTGAGCATGCTCCGCAAGAACTTTACGACTTTGCATTATAAGATTTGGGCTGAGCAAAACATTGCAGCCTTTGCCTGGCTCATATCAGTCAATGGCTTGCTCAGGTAGGCATACACAAGAGCCAACATTGGGTAAGCTTCAAGACTACATGTGGAGGATCTACAATGCATCTGGGCACAAGGCTGACTGCCCACAAGATAGTTTGTTCTGTCTGCCTTGTTGCCATACAGCCAGATGCGCAATCATCACAACAGTGTAGGTCCTCAAAGTCAGCAACCTCGATGTGATGGGGAACTTCATGAACGAAGGAACACACACAGACATGTGCCTCTAGAAGGCAGGCAGGCAGCTTTGATATGAATGTGTCACTTACCATCTCACAGTCTGCTTTTTGATCTGCGATGCGCGCCAGCATCTGCTGGTTGCATTCATTCACCTGGAAACATCAAGGCAGGCCTCAAGCACTTGCTATTGGTCCACAAGCTGCATATGACCCTATTCCTGTGCATGTAGCAAGCTCTCAAAAGCAGCGCTTTTCAGAGCAAGCTACAGTTACACAAGTTCATCACGGCAAAAGACGTGCTTTGCCGAGCACCAGATCGCAAATGTGACACATGGCACAGAAATGTCCAAAGTTGACATGCTGTTCACCTTCAGATGAAAGCTTCGCTCCAACTCAGCAACTTGATCCTCAAGCTCTTGATGGCACAGGTCCACGCGCCTCTTGAGCAGGTCATTTTCTTGCTGCCTAACAGCTGTCAGATCTTGCAGAGCATCCTGGAGATGCTCTGTGAGCCTCTGTGCACCTGCAACCGAGAATGCTCTTGCTTCTTGCAGCAAATGCCAGATGTCACGTCAAGCAGCTGATTGCAAGCTTTTTGCAAACTGAGAACATAGGGTACAATGGCTACTGCACATCTCTAAGCAGAATAACAACTGTATAGTGTAATTGATGCAGACCCTGACATTGGTATGTCAGAGTACACAGCTGTCAACATATGCTGAAAGCACTCATTTGAAAATTGCAAAGTCTCTCCAGCTTACCTTGTTCCCATTGCCCAGCCAAGCGATACACTTGTTCTTTTAGTGCTTTCTCCAGTGCAGAACATTCCAAATCATCCACCGATACACGACCTGTTTGCCGGGCCTGGGCCTTAAGTTGCACAAAACACTAAATCAGTCGCTACAGTATAGCTGAAGTTAAAGCTTGTTGCTGAAAGCCGTCACGACGCAGTGTCCTACACATGCCAAACACAGTGACACGCCTGTGGTTGACGCTCATCCTGCTCTAAAGTGCTTGGTTGAGCCGCTGCGATTACGGTTGGTGGTCCTTCGGCACCGCTATTGGGCCCCCGGGACGAGCGACGGCCACTTTGAAGCTCGTCCGATAGGCGAGCAGGCCTCTGAAGAATTTGCTCCAGCCGGTACACTTCGGCGTCGGCAGAAGTTTGCCGGCCGACCTCTGAGGTGGTGTCCGACATGCTTGCAACACAGAGCTCAAGACACGCTACTCTACAGTCTGCAGAAGCAAGCTAAATAGGTCAGAGACTCGAGTCGAGTCACTCGACTACTTGCGATTAGGGCTTCGGATAGGGTTTTGCCAAACCAAAGTTTCAGTATTCAAAGTTGCGCTGTCAATGGCGTTGACTCAATGCACACCTATAACATCGTTCACACCGCTTCCACAAGCGGCAGTCAGCAGTAGGGTGATCGCAATAGTGATGAGTCGCATCGCTGCCGTGCGGCCTAGACTTACAAGGCTTTAACAATATGCCTACAAACAGACCGCGTCCTCGCATCCCAGACTGGCTGGACCCTATCGATAGGCAGCAGCCTGCGGAGCACTCGCATGGCAAACATTTCGATGGCATATGGGGTTCAAACATTTCCCCAACCAGCAGAGTTCGCGGTGAGTACGTGTGACACATCGTTCAGTATTGACTTTATAGTTATCTTGTAGCTTAAAAACTCAGTGCTGGACAGCAACAGATCGTCAAGGCTCGCACAGCCCCGTGCTGGCGACCAGAAGGCTGCAGCCAGACTTGGCCAGCACCACTGCCAGGTTAAATACCTGTGTGCAGTGTGCACAAAGTCCAGCCACGAGTGTCTGATGAATGTCTATGAACGCAACGCAGCACAGCACAGCATAAAGGAGACAAGTCACTGCAAAACACATGAGGCATGTGTCTACAGGGTGCTAGATTTTCAAAACCACCACAAACAGCGCCCCTCACAAGAGGTTGCCCCAAGCCTTCACTCCAGACTACTTAGCCAGAAAGAAGTGGTTCATCATGACAAATTGAGGACAGACAGTAGCTTGCATCTGCCGATGGCCAGCTGGTCACCAACCAGCACCCTGAGAGCTCAGCCAGCGAGCAGGCTCCAGGTTGCAGGTAACATATCTGTCATGCAAGATGCTTTGTTGCTGCCGTGTGCAGCATGTGACCATGCACAGAGCTTCTGCTCCTTTGGTGTTGCCCAACCTGTGCATATTAACAGTTCAAATTGCTACAAAGTGCTCACAAGTCAAACAGATTGCCTCCTTGTTGCTTGCAGATACACCAAGCCCTGCTGTTGGCACCTCTACGGTGTTTGATCATCAGTCTACTGGACCCACTCCTGATCACCAGCAGATTGCTGTCTACAGACCAAGTACAGATGTTGCCCCTTTTGCCAGCAATGCAGCCATGTTGTCCTCAGCCACCACCTCTCCCATCAGCAGTGACGCATGCAGCGACAGCACTGCTGGCAGCAGGATGTTTGAGTGGCAGGTTAGGCTCTGACTTTTGCTACTCACTGTTCGCTGTGCACACTAGTGATAGTGTAGCGTATAGAGTGACGTCCATGCACTGACATGCCTGCTTCATGAGGGTTTTGTCACCATTTCAGGCATGCATATCTGACGATCTGTAGCTTCTCAGCTCAACAATTCCGCTGGTATGCTCTTGTTGTCTTGCATGCTGAGCAAATGCCCCACAACTGATCTCAGTTGTCTTGCATTTGTGATTAGCTACAGTACTGTGTTACACTGTTGCTTCACCTGTGTGCGATTGCTTGCCATATTGTAGATCAGATAGAGTGCACATGACTTGACCATTACGTTTGTAGGGTATGACATGTAGGCTTGATAGCTAGCCTGCCCTGTGCTGGCTCAGTATTTGAGCTGATCTGCAGCAAGTCACAACATGGTCGAGAGTCACAATCTGGTGCACATGCAATATAAGTGCAACATTGAATGCAGGTGCTGCTGCAAGGTGTCCAAGATGCTGGGAATGTCATCCAGTCTGGGCAGCTTGCTTTCAAGGTAAGCACTCCTGGTGTTGCAATAGATGGCTGTTGCGATTGACCATTGGAACTGCATTGCATGTGTGGCAAATGCACAATGGACAAGGCTGCAAATTTGATAAGCTGCTGCAGTCACACATGCAATGCAATGCAATGCATTGCAGTGATTTGCATCGCATGGAAATGCATGCCTCTACCAGACACCACAAGAAACACAGAGCAGTCACCTTCATGTCATCAGCTCTGTGCTCAAGCAACCATGAGATGCTTAGCATGGTCAATGACCTAAGCAGCTGATGAACATGCTTCTTACGTAGCCTTCTGGCTCATGTGCTTCTTATATGCTGCTTGAATGCTTCAGCAACTTCATCTTTACAGCGCATGGTAGGCTGAAAGCGGATCGGTACCATACTGGCCAGCCCTCTTGACAGAGCAAAGGATTTTGACCTTAGGCAGGATCTTGATATCACAAACTTCAAACGTGCCTTATTGCAGGCAGGAAGCCATCCACCAGTCTCTCCTATGACTCAACCACCGACAGCCATGTTAGTGCTGGCGCCTCAGGGCACATTGGCCTGTACAACATCTGCTGTTCAGCTGCAGCGTCTGCCACCAAGCAGCCTACATAACAGCCAGAGCAAAGCAGCATCAGGTGACAGCAGCCTTCAGGTGCAATTGTTGCCCTCAGCAAACACTCCTCTTGATATCAGACATGCCTCATCACCAGGCGGTGCTGAGCTGCAGAATGATCCTGGAGTCCTTGCTGCTGTTGCAACTGGAGCCTTTGCAGCTGAGGCAGACCTGGCCACAACTGTTGTGCAAGAAAACCCTGCAGCTCAGGCAGACCCAGCTACAACTGTTGTACAAGCAAATCCTGCAGCTCAGGCAGACCCAGACACAACTGTTGTGGAAGAAAACCCTGCAGCTCAGGCAGGCCTAGGCACAGCTGCTCCCACCTGGCCTCAACAGAGAATGGCATCACTCAATGAATGCAGCTCCTGTGAGTGTGCCACATATGAAGAGAAGTCATCTGCCGGGTCCAAAGGTGATGAGCTGCAAGTGGATGAGGCGTCCAGCCAGCAGAGGCATGCAGCTGCCAAGGATGGACATTTGCAACAGCGCATTGGAACAGCAGACAATGCAGCGTTGGATGCAGCTGGTCTACAGCCCTTGATGCAGGAGGAACAGGAGGACATAAACCATGTTGCAGGCATGCCTGTAGCTGCTGGTTTGCTGAGGCAACACAGCTACATTCAGCAAGCTGCAAACATGGCACCAGTAGCCATGGCGACCATCTCACCTACTGCCGAAGAAAGGTGTGATGCAGTTGTGGGCAGTCAAGTGTGTGCTGACAGCGTACACGAAGAGCACAATGCTGAGGCGCCTTTGCATGGCCACCTAGAGCTGCAGCCATCGCATGCCTTCAGCACAGCTGTTTCAGAGAGGGTGGACAAAGCTGACGGGCAAATCAGCCAGCTGCCTGAAGCAGCTTCTCAGCCAAGTACGCCTGCCAATCAGCCCAGTGTGCATGCCTGTCAAGTCAGCATGTCAGCTTGTGAGGCTGCACATGCTAGTGAACAGACTGTGCCTGCCCATCAACTCAGCTCTTCAGCTTGCCAGCTGAGCATGCCTACCCATGAGCAGGACGCAGCAGCCCACGTGCAATTATCAGCTGATCAAGCTCAAGCGTTTGACATTGCTGCTGAGAATCAGCAAGGTCAGCAGCAGCAGAGGCAAAACATGGGTCTTCTGAAGGTGTCCAATGCAAGTGTTGACCATGCAAAAGGTCAGTCATGTCTTGCGCTGTGTGGTGGTGAACAGCAAACACGCCCTTGAGTTGTGTGCATAGCGGCAAACCAGAGCACACAGTCTGAGCAAAGCAAGAGCCAATGCCCCCTCGTGGGGTAGGGCCTTAGCCTTGGCAGGAATGCATAATCATGCTGGGATATGCCTTGTACACTAGGCCAATCTCGAACAATGTATGCAGTCTGGGCAATGCAGTGTCATTCTGCTGTGATTTGCAGGCATCGTTATCAATGGTCTTGTGTTGTTTGTGTGGTTTCATCAGACGGTGCATTGTCATTTGGAGCATGAGGAGACTGAACAAGACCTTGCGTTTGAAACAAGCACCGATGAACATTGGATCTGCATAAAGTTTGCCAACGGCATGCATTTATTCTGTGCCCGTCTACACAGAAATAAGGCAGCAGCAGAACCATCAAAATCTTGGTGCATGACGCAGGGGCACTTCAGCTTTCTTCCAGTGAGGTGCTTGTGCAGCCTCGGTCCATGCAGAAGAAAGCTGCCAAAGCAGCTCTGATGGACACCTTAGTGGTTGACACAGCCGGGCAGGAGCAGCACAATTTTGTGCAGCTGTTGGACAGCCAGCATGGCATTGCAAGCTGTGTCATCCAGCCAGGCACACCCATTCAACAAGCACAGCCAGAGTGTGTACTGTCTCCTGTGCATAGCTTGACCCCTCAGCAGCAGCCTGGCCAAAATCAGCACAGCAGAACAAGCGATGAGGATTGTGCAGAGGTACAGGCAGTCCCAGATGCCACAGCAGCATCAGAAGCAGACAGAAGCACCCAAATGCTCAGTTGCTGCCAGCTGATATCAAGCCAATGCTCGGCTGCTTGTGAAGTCAGTGTGTCGCTCCAAGTTGATGGACCAGAGGACATCTGCCAGCTTGCTCAGAGCCTGTCGTCTCAGGTTGTAGACGACCCATCTTTGCCAGATGGCCACACTGTTGCACGGTCATCAGCTGGAGAAAGCATGCTGGTGCTGAAAGGATTGAGCATAGGCCTGAACCCAGGTGAACCTGCAGTCACTGTTTCCTGAGGCATCTGCAGTACAGAGTAACCACATCTGCAGTACAGAGTAACCACATCTGCAGTACAGAGTAACCACATCTGCAGTACAGAGTAACCACATCTGTCCGCCTGTCCCAGCTACCACTGCTGCAGTATGTATTGCCACCTGGCGATGGCCTTCCTTGCACGTTTTGATTTAGTCGTGATTGGCCTGTTGTGAATTGCATACCCCGATAATGGCCGGCATGAGTTTACATTCCTGCCAACGCTAAGGTCCCACGTGTGAGGCGGCAGCTCTTGACCTTCCTTGCGTGTGCTATGTCTGGGAGGCTTTGCTTGCAACCCTGAGGTTGAAACAACTGCTCTGCAACAGGAATCATGGAGGAGTCAGCAGATGCAAGCCTGCTCTCAGCTCAGCAGTCCTTACAACAAGATCAGCTGACCAATCTGGATCACCCCACGTTTGAGCCGTTACACCCCAGTCCTGCGTTTCAAGAGGCGCAGCAGCAGGCAGCAGCTGGGACTGCTGCAAAAGAACAGCCCCTGGCAAGCAACCTTTTGCAGCAGAGTCTTGCTTGTATTGAGGCCAGTCAGACAGCACAGGCACAAGAGTGTCAGGCAGCAGCATGTGCACAGGATGGCAACGCAGCACCTGCAGAAGACATCGCACCAGCGCTTGAAGCAGGACATGTTCAAGAGGCACAAGCAAATCAGCCAGCTTCGCAAAGCAGCTTCAGTCTTGGTCAATTGCAGACGCACTGCACAGAAGAACACAGGAAACCTGAACCTGCCCATGTTGGTTTGAGCTCAAGTCAGCAGTCTTCTCCTGTTGCAACAGCAGCAGGTGCACTCTTGCCAGTCCAACAATCGCTGGAAGCCAGGGTGACTATGGATGAAGCAGATGCAGAAGCTCTGGACATTGGCTCAGTGGCCTGTGCAGAGGCACATCATGCTGAACTAGGAGAGCCTTTCATGGCTTTTGCCAGCCTCAACTCAGACGAGGCTTCTGAGCTGAAAGCCAGTCCTGGTCAGCAAGTGTTCAGCCATGTGCAACCAGGTCCTGGTACTAGGCAGCTAGGTTCTGACAAGGGGGAGCCAGGTTTTGCTGGTGGGCAGCTGGGCCCTAACAAGGGGCAGCCAGAGGTTGGTAAAGGGCAGCCAGAGGTTGGTGATGGGCAGCCAGGTCCTACCAAGGGGCAGCCAGAGGTTGGTGATGGGCAGCTGGACATCAGCAACAAGTCAGGGCTGCCTATACTGCAGCTAGATGTCAGCGATGGGCCGCCAGTTCTCCACAGTGAGCAGTTGCCTCTCAGCATTGAGCAGCTGGATCCCAGCATTCAGCAGCTGGATCCCAGCATTCAGCAGCTGGCTCCCAAAGTTGAGCAGCTGCAAGATCATGTTGAGCAGCTGCAAAGCAGGCCAGGACAGCCATCGTTTTGCATTGTACAAGCAGTTGCTGTAGGCAGGCAGCCAGATGCTGGTAGTGTTCAGTCAACTCAACCTGAGCCCCAGCCAGAATCATTGCAGTTGCAGATTCCAGCCAACTTGCAGATGCTAGAATGTGTCCAAGACCATCAGCATCAGCTGATGCAAAGCCAACAGCCCCTTCCTGCCGCCTCTTCTTTCAGCAGCAGTCTGGAGTCACATGCTGACGCCCAGCAAGCTTGCGAGTCTCCCTTTCAGCTCCCTGACAGACATTCAACACATGAACCAGCAGCTTTGCAGTCACAACAGAGTGAAGTCAGCAATTTGGAGTTACACGTCAGTGCCCAACAAGCCTATGTCTCTCCCTTTCATCCCACTCAAGCATTTGCAAAACATGGATCAGCTGCTTTGCAGTCACAGTTGAGCGAAGTCCTGGCCAGCAGCACCTCAGAGCTGCCACTGCTGTACCCTGAAGTTGAGCAGCGTGATGGAGGGGGCCTCTCACCTCACAGGCTGTCCTCTCTGCTTGTCGCACACCTGAGTGTGCAGCCCCAAGGTCTGCAACAACCAGACAGCCTCCAGCTTCAGTCTGCTGAAGCAATTCTAAGGTCTGCGTCAGCTCTGCTGCAGCTGTACCCTAGACTGGAGCAGCTTAGCTCAGATGTCACCCATGATCCCAGACAACCGTGCCAGTCTCTTTCATGCTCAAGTCGACAGCAGCCAGGCTTGGAGCAGCCAGACAGCTTTCAGTGTCAGTCAGTTGCAAGCCTTTCAAGGTCTGTGTCCTCTCTGCTGCAGCTCCACCCTGGTCTTGAGCAGCAAGACAGCTTCCAGTGTCAGTCACTTGCAAGGTCTGTATCCTCACTGCTTCAGCTCTACCCTGGTCTTGAGCAGCCAGACAGCTTTCAGCATCAGTCAGCTGCAAGCCTTTCAAGGTCTATATCCCCCATGCTTCAGCTCTACCCTGGTCTTGAGCAGCCTCACTGTTGTCAGACCTTTTCGCATGCAGATGCGCTGATCAAAACCCCCTCAACATGGCTGCAAATGTATCCTGGCCTGGAGAAACCAGGCGCACTTCAGAGGCAGCACCAAAGTGAGTCAGCTTCCAGGTGCCAGTCAGGGGTGCTGCAAGTGTACCCGGGTCTTGAGCAGCTTGGTGAACAGTGGATGCGACAGTCAGCTTGCACCTCGCCAGCCGCTACACTTGAACCTCCTGTGCAGCAATGTTTGAGGCTTGAGTCAGCAGTTGTCAACACTGCCCAGCAGGCATTGGGCAAAGAAGCTGGTCATTCGCTGCAGCCTCCAGAGTCAGTTTGCGTTGCCTTGTCTAGCCAACCCAGTAACACGTATCCTGGCCTTGAGCCAGCAGCGTCCATCTGGGCTCAGTACAAACATCAGGAGGGTGCTCAGCGTGCACAGCAGGAGGGAGCTCAGCATGCACAGCAGGGCGGCTTCCCCTCAATGCAGGACCTGGAGGCTGCTGTGGCTTTGCCAAGCCAGCAGTCAGCTTGCGAGCAACACCTGCTTAATGCAAAACACACAGCAATGTTGCAGGGCAAGGATGAACAAGTGCTTGTTATACCTCCAGCAACTGTCCTGCCAAGTACAGCTGGGCAGTCTTGCTGGGGTTGCACAGATGCAGCAACACAGCTCAGCCTTTTGAAGGTACGCCTGCATGCATCATGTGAAAGTCATTGCTACAGCATGCCAGATCTGAGTGTATATAGTTGAGGCCTCATGTGAGCCATGAGTGAAACCAGTAGCAACATTTTATGCCAACCAATAGCAAACATCAGCCCCAGAATGACAGCGTGCAACTTCAAGAGGCTGTGCACAATGTGTTGATAGAAAGCAGGCCACGGCACCAGAGTTGGTCTGCCTCAAGCAAGGCAGTTGCAAAGCAAAGGCACATCATTGAACTCCATCTAATCTCATAGCGGCTGCTGATGCAGGGGCTTGCCGTGTCAGGTGGCAGAGCAAGCATGATGGGAGATGCAGCTGCAGCAGCTGCTTGTGAGGCAGTGGCAGTTACAGCCTCTGGGAGCGTGGAATACACCATGCCACTAGGGCAAGCAGCCAATGAAAAAGCTGATGAGCCAGCTGCAGAAGCTGGTGAAGAAGCTGCCAAGTTGTCAGCATCTGTAGGAGCTGCACAAGAAACTGTTGCGTCAGCAGCAGGTGCAAAAGCTGTCCAAGAAGCTGTTGAGTCACCTGCAGGGTCGGCTCATGCAGCAAGTGGGGCTGGACCTTTCAGACAGGCTGCTGACAGTGTGATCGAGGCAAGCATGTCATCTGCCGCTAAAGGGGTAGCAAGTGGTGGCAATTCTTTGCATCCTCCTCAGCAGCAAGCGCTGGTTCAGGCCTTCACACAGGCACTTGTACAGCGTGCAATGGTAGCTGACACGTTGCTGACAAGCACTGCGCCTGAACATGTCACAGCAGCTGTATTGTCAGCCTTGAACAAAGTACTGAATACAGATGACTTGCAAAGGGGCAGCGCAGCTTCAGAGCATCATTTGGCAGCAGTTGAGGCTTCTGTAGCGTCTGCAAAGAGCGCAGCATGCCCAGCAGCAGACTTGAGAGGCACAGCAGGCTCAGCATCAGACTTGAGAGGCACAGCAGGCTCAGCAGCAGACTTGAGAGGCACAGCAGGCTCAGCAGCTGCAAGCGCCACAGCAGCGCAATCACCAAACTCTGATGGAACAGCAGCCATAGCAGCACCCGCATCTGCAACACTACGCTCAGCACCGGAGTCAGGCTCCACTGCAGCTCATCTCACAAGTGCAGATGAGACAGCTGATGCGTCAACAGTGGATGCAGCACTGGATGTGTCAAAGCCAAGTTCAGATGAGACAGCTATGGTGTCCACAGTGGATGCAGCAATGAATGTGTCAAAGCCAACTTCAGATGAGACAGCTATTGTGTCAACAGTGGATGCAGCAATGAATGTGTCAAAGCCAACTTCAGATGAGACAGCTGTTGTGCCAACAGTACATGCAGCAGTGGATGTGCCAAATCCAAGCGCTCCTGATGCTGCAATGCTTGATGCTCTGCATCATGCTGGAGCTGGTCCAGCAAAGCTGCAGCTGATGGGTCAAGATGACCTCCCTCGTCTAGTTGGATCAGGTGCATTTTCCGCCTGGCATGGGTATGTGTTTATTGACTTCTGCACTTTGTGCATGATTTTGAACAGATGTACCGCGAGCTCTGTTTGTGCGCATTGCCATGGCACCTTCTCGTATCAAAACGTAGGTTCTGTATGACATCACTGCGCTTGTTTCTTGTACACCTTTTCTCCATGGTCAAAATGAAGGGGGTCTAACAGCATGTCCTCATGTCAGCCATGCAGTAGTCTGTGTGTGCTGCTACAAAGATGAGCTTCCTGCTTTATATGCCACTGGATGACTCCTGTGATGACTTATGCTGATGACTCATGCCGATGACTCATGCCACTGCAGGCACCAGCCTCCAAGGCGGCAAAGCAACTCTGGTTTACTACTATGCTGCAGCGCTTCAGACTATGCTTGCACAGTCACTTCCCCCACCCCCAACCCCCACCCGGCCACAGTCAGGTCTTTCTTCCCGGGACCCGTATCACACTTCTTCTTCTAGTTTTTCCCCTCCTGATGTATTTGATTTGGGCAGCAATCCCCACCTGACTCCTAGGTACAGTCAGGGGGCCGTCGCCCTTAGTCACCAGCTCGCCTCAGCATCCAGTCACCCCTGTGATGCCATCCAGTCAGCAACATTCCTTCCTAGCTTCCGGACCAACACCCATTCTTTTGGTCAGTTGCCATCAGCTTCATCTAGCCACATTCAGAGGCAGATCTGTCCCAGTTCAAGTGCTGTAGCGCTGCGTGACAGAGCCAAGCCCGCGTCAAAGGCAATACCCAATGAGAGGGTGCCACAGTGGGCGCATGCTGCTCACACCAGCATCCCATCTTGGGCCAAAAGGTTGTCCACAAGACAGCGCTCTGCAGTTCCAACAAGGCAGCGTGAACAGTGCAGGGCTGCAGACTTGGCCAGTCACAGCGGCACAGCATCACATGGGCTGCAAAGTGCTGCTGCAGGTAAATGCCATCTTGGCTTTGTGCTTTGTACTGTAGTTTGGACTTTACACTCAGCATGATTGCAGGCTTCACATGCAGTTTGTGGGTTCTGTTACATCATTTCAAATGCTTCTTTTCGTGGATTTCCCACTGTCTCATTTGTGCTGGTATGCTAGTGCTGAGGCCAAAGCTCATTGGTACATCCTGCAAGACCTGCTTGTGTTGCTTTGAGCATACACTGCATGCAGCTTTGAAGTTGGTTTCCTTGGACCTCTAACAAAACATTTTGTTTACTTGTATGAAAGATGCACTGGTTCAATTGTGCAGAGATGAGGGGGCTGCATGGTGTCAGCAGGGGGACATCACCAGCTGTCCCTCCAGTTGCCAACAGCAATCCTGATAACTTGCCAGAGGGTAACACAGTCTTGCCTTGCAGCAGCTTTCATGCTCTACCTGGTGCTGCTCGCATGCAAGGTGGGACAGCACGAGCACTTGAGCGCATGGGTATTCATCTCAGGTGAAGCTCATGCATGCTACTCTGTGTTTTCATCCATTTCTATGTAGCCCATATTCCGTCACATTGGCATATGGTTAGCGTAACATTGTTGCTACAGTGCTACAGCAGTTGTCTTTGTACGCTGGAGTACGCATGAAGATCTCTTACAGCACTGAAGTGCTGTCTGACTTCTTACGCCAGTATGTGCATGGTGAAAGCTGCTGTCTGTCTGAGATGCATTGAGACTTGTGAGTCTTGCTCAAACTGTCTAGGCTGTAATCCGGACAGGATTGTTGCAGCTCATAGAACAGAGCTTTTCAGTGTTGCAGAGGCCACATGCAGAAGTAGCTTTGGTGGCTACTCAACGCATGTCACCTCTCTCAAAGCCGCGTTGAATGTCATGCAGGCATCAAGAACCACAGCAAATGCATTTGGCTCTGCACCTTGCTGCTGGCAGAAGTTGAGTAGTAAGGCTCAAATTAGGAACATTGCATGCAGGACTTGGTATCCCTGGTCATGTTGCTGCCAAGCAAAGTGGTTGCTTGGCACTGTATACGTATGTGTAGACACATTTCAAAGTATGGATCAGTTTTCTAGCTGCCTTAGCCCTGGTAACTTGTGCAGTCAAAGCTGGACATTGTACAAAGTACAGTGCACGTGCGCACTTGATCTGCTTCATTTGACAGTTGAGCTGAGTAGACATCCCACTGATCATGATGCTCAAGCTTGGGGGCCCGGGCCTTGAGAGCCCTGACGAACCCCTGTTACAATTGTTGCAACCCCGGCTTTCCAGAGAGACTTATTGTCTGTAGGACTAAGCATTGGCTCACTGCAGGGCTTGAAGCACACACAGAACGGAAACACATTTGTTGTTATCAAAGCCTTTGCCCCCCTGTAGGACTACATATCAGCTCACTGCAAGGCTTGAATTACACACGGAACTGAAGTACTTGTGCGTACACCTTGTACACCTGTACTTGACAGACACCTGAGCTTAATGCAATCCCGAGCAGTCTGCGCTGATTCGTGCTTGAGAACAACAGCCCACACTACAAATTGCAGGTATTGATGACTGGACTAAACCTATTAGGGTCAAAATAAGATCCCGTGCAATCGTATGTGCGAAGCACCGCACACACTGCTATACAGCGACGTTAGATTACATTGTGATGTCGCTTGCCGCTTCCTTGGCTGCAGTTGCACAATTAGAATAGGATAGACACGTTCAATGACCTAACATTCGTCTGCAAACTCGATGTTGCCGTCGCAGACTCTTGTTTCGAGCAACAGCGTATCACTATGCAGACAACACAGCGCAAAGACGCTGCAACGAGCACAAAGTGGCTCTCTGAACATTTTGCCTGCAACGTCAGTACTAAGGCGCTCCGATTCGGGTCCAGTACAAGCTGCCAATTTTGTAGGCCCTGTCCTCTTACAGTCGAGAAATGATCAAGCAGCAGAGCGCCGTCTAGATGAGGCTGCTGAGCTGCCCTTGCAACAAATACCTGTGTCTCAGCTGGCCACCACCATGTCTCCCACCAAGCAAAGAAACAATCAAGAGTTTCAAGCTAACTTTGGCACAGCTGTTAGGTATCTTACCCTTTACTTTCAGATCTTTTTCCTTGCTGCACAGCTGTGCAGACAGCAGCAGAAGGACTACTCCCAATTGAGTTTTTGAGCTGCTTGACAGTCAAGTTTTGATGGCAGTGTACTGGTTGCTGCAGGTCTCTGCGTGAAGATATTCCTTGCACACTTCAACGCAGCCCAAACATGGACATCTTTGCAGCCAACATTTCTTTCACTGACAACATCAGCCCAAGGATGGGTCACCAAACCAATGTGGTCCAGGGTCATGAGGCCTACAGCAGGCAGCTTTGGTCACTCAGATTTCATGCTGCCTTGCTGTTTAGCAAGTCACATGTGAGGCTCTCTACCTCTCCTCTGCCCAGCAGCATCATGCCATGCGTGTTCCTGTTGCCAAGGGTCTCTTTGTATCTACATAGTGCCTCATCTTAGATGACAGTCAATTGTATGTAGCGTTGCACTAGTGAGTTGCAGTGCATGCAAAACACCTTTATGGTGTCCCTTCGAGCAAGTTCTGTCTGGTGCTTTTGACTGACAGGCGGCAATGTGGCTGCAGGTGGAAATGCAGAGAATGTGGCAAAGGGATGACAAGACTATAGCAGTTCGCTGGAGTGTGCAATGCAGTCCAAGGCTGATTAGCGGCGTCACTGGAAGCAAAGTTAGGCTAGATGGCATTTCTGAGTACAAATTTAATGATGATGGCAAAGTCTGCAAGCACACTGTTGATGTGATCAACTGGAACGGCCTTCACAATGCTCTAGGCTTGAAGCCATCGCTTTTGGCAGCAAAGTTTCTACCTACACCGTCCTGCTGCAATAGCAATCTTGCTGGTGCTGAGAGCATGTGAGCTGGTTGGTGCTGTCTGATTCTGCTTTCTTTTGTGTGTGTGTATGTGCAAATACTTATTGCACATCAACGATGTTTGTCAGACGTCACATATGCAGTTTTGTACCATTGTTCTTGTGCAGGCAAGTTTTCACATAAACAATTTTCGTATGCGTTCAATCTGAGTGTATCTCTGAGATCAGTCAAGAAGACAATGGTTTGTCAGCATCCTTTTGAGAGTGGATGTCTAGTTTGCTCAACGATTTTGGCCTGATTTTGACGTTGATAGATTTTGCGCCACAATGTGTGATTGTGCTGGCAGCACATTTAGTGCTGCAGGACTCCTGAAAGCAATTGATTGCAATCTGAGCATGTGAAGTTGTGTCTCATGCCTATTGCCATTCGTCAGCAATTTTGTGGTTTTTTGTGTTGTGAGTTCATGCAATGTATGTCAAAGGTTCCCTGGTCTCAGAACCTTCCCTTGTAAATCAACAGCAACTCGCCCGTCATTCAAAGCAATTTGCCTGAACAGGATCTGCGGCTGCCCATTGGAGCGTGGCTGCTGAATGCACTAGCAGCTTTTGCCTTCAGCACAGGCTACCCCGCTTGTTGAACACAGTCTAAAGCTTTAGTTGTCATACTTGGCCATACAACCTGATGGGCCATGCTGACCGTCAGTTGAGAATGGAGATGCGCATGTGTGTGGACCTGAATTACGGACCACGCAGGCACATCGCGTGCACCCACCAATGGTGTTTTTTTCCTCGCGAAGCGCTCAAAATAATCAGTTTTTCGCGGTGAGTTTCTGTGACTACGGTACATGAAAAATGGGCTGCCCATGCGCAACTGCATGATGCAGGACTCACGGCCCTAAGGACACCCTGCAGAATCTGAGAACCTCTGTCAATCTTTGCTTGTACACGCAGGAATCAGAAAGCTGGTACTGAAACAGCAGAGTCTGACAGCATACAAAGGCACTTGACCCTACTTAATGCTGCATAAAGTACGATTTTGAGGGCAACAAATGCTCCCAGAAATGCATTGCTGTGATCATGACAGAAGAATTGTACACAGTCTTGTTTCAACATTGATGTGAAAATTCACATGGCATGATCATCATGTATTTCAATATTGTTGACAGTAAAAGGTCCCTACGCATGTACATGCAACAAGTACAAGAAGCCTTTATCTGGCGAGCATAAATTGGAGCAAACAAGTAGCCTCTCTGTAGCAACGCACTCAAGCACAACTCATGTAAACAGCAGAATGTTGTACCCAGGAGCCTTACAGACTTTGAGCTCAAAACATTAGCATTTTCGTTGCTACTGCTTGCTCTGCTTCTCCTTGACAGGCTTGCTGAGATGCTGCTGATCCAGCTTGTTCACAGGAGTGGTCTTCAGCAGAAACAGCCGGGCAGCACGTTCTGACAGGCTGCCGCCACACTTGAGGCCATGCCGCTGCAACTCACTCTTTAACCTGACCAAGCCTATGCTCTCCACATCACTAGCACTACTGAACTGCATCAAGTCGATTGGCAGATGATCAGCTTCCCTTGCAGCTTCTGACGCTGCAACTTGAGCAGAAGGTGCTGCAGCAGAGGCGACTGGAGGTGTACTGTCTTCTGCTGCTGCAGCAGAGTTTGTCTGTGTGGAAGCAGCAGCAGCATGTGGTTCGGTGGATGCGGCGCTTTGGACCGGCAATGGTGCAAATTGTCTGGTATCTATAGCACTCAGTGGTGAAAATGGTTTTTGCTTGCGGTCATCAGCTGACACCATGCTGGATGACTGTGGCACGTGTGATCCAAGCTGGTCTGTGGGTGTTTGAGCTGTGTCCAAGGCAGATACAGCAGGTACAACTGACGCGCTGGGTGCATCAGGACCTGCTGAGGCAACTGCCAGGGCGACTTCTTGTGCAGATGCCTCACAGTCATCCCCAGATGAGACCGTTGCTGCCACCTGTCCAGCCTTGGCTAGCCGAGCAGCTGCCTCATACTCAGAGTCAGCATCTGAGTCAGACTCACTCAGGTCCTCAAAGCCATAGATGCGAGCACGTTTGGTGGGTTTGTCTCCAGCCTGCAATCCAGCCTTGCGTTTGCCTGTTTCCAGAGTCCCACCAGCCAATATTTCCTGTGCTGCTATGACAGCTGCAGAGACTCTGTCCAGAGCCTCTTGCTGCTCACGTCTGACAGCTTCTGAATCCACCTGTGTCAACACAGCCGATCAGTGCTGACATAGCAACTTGTAACAAACTACCTTTCAAGGGCTGCAGTTTGTACACAAGTTGTGACTGAGCCATGGCAAACACCCTTGTGAAGAAGTATAGCTTGTGAACATGTACAGCTGTACAGAGCACAACCATGACCTAACCATGTCAAGTCAAGACAAAACCAATGCAGTAAATGCAGTAAAAGCAGCTCTGCATTTGAGCTTTACTTGACTGTCCGCAGCTCGAAATTGCATACGGGTAATGACTGCAGGCCTACTGTGGTATGACTGAATGTTCTGTGCGCCTGCCATACAACAGCATACCTGAGCTCGTGCTTCTTTCTGTGTAGCTTTCTGCTGCTCCTTGACATGTTTCAGAGCAACTTTCTCTAGCTCCCTTTCACGAGCTTCCGCAGCCCACTCTGCTAAGCGTTTCTCAGCATTTGCCTGACGTAAGCGCCTTCCGCTAAGGTCCCGGCAGGCATCTACATTGTCTGTCAGAATAGCCCTTCCAGCTCCACGCAGCAGCGATCCGAAGCCACCCTTGCCACCAAGCAGCTGCCCAACCAGGTGTAGCGTGGAGTCAGTTTCAATTCCATAGTCTCGCAAGGGTTTGTCGTCAGTAAGTAGTCTGCCACCATACACCACACGCCAGTACTTGCTTGAAATAGGCTCTCTGTCCTGCAGCAGTACAATAATTCTTTTACGCACCCATCCTCAGACTGCATAACAATGTTCAACAATCAGCTGATCTGGCTCTTAGGCTTCGCACCTGAATTCGTCTGCGCAGACCTGCCAAGCTATCACTGAGATCAACTTCCAAAGCGATGGTGTTGCAAGTCAGACTTCTCACGAAGATCATCATGATGAACTGCAGGCCAGAATCAGAAGGCGTGCAATTTGACTGCCTCTGCGCACTCTGTCACACGATTTGCAGGCTTCTGCACAAGCAATCCAGGGACGGTTGAGGCCCCGGAAGCCGAACTTCTGAAATTCCACACACCGCAAGTTAGAATAGCGATCAATCAGCTGCGATACAACATTCCAGAAGATACTGTAGGACCACATCTTGCAGGGCCAGGATTGTGACTCCGTCCTGTGAGGTCCCATGGCCGCTATGTATCAGACAGCTGTATCACAACAGATTGTGCAGTGCCGTTGCCGAGCTATACACACCCGTGCACAGCGTTTGTCGCCAGCGCTGCGATTTCAGAATAGCAAACTAGCTGCCCGTGTGCAGCGTAACACAGCCAGCAGGCTTCGCCCCTTGCGTGCAAGCAAAGACGGCAAGCAAAGCCACAACAAGCCAAACCCACAGGTGAGCACTTCTAAGGTCAACTGGCAGTCACACACGCAAGACTCTCAAGACACCCTTTAAACTTTCAAGCTTTTATGCAGCAACCAGAGGTGGACCCAGAGTCAATTCCCACAGCTGAAGCAACCGAAGCAGATGAGGCTGTGCCCGCAACTGCGCCTGCCGCTGATGCTAGGTCAGTATCGATGCCTGCATGCGCAGAATTTTGGTCACTCATTGCCATCATTTTGCTCAGCCTTCAAGGCTGGCTATGCGTACTGCAGTGCTTCCCAAGAAGGCAGCAAGGCTCAGCCCAAGGCAAAGGCACAGAAAGGCAGCCAGGCCTCACAAGCAAAGGGTAAGCCTGATTATGAAAAGGCAGGTCCCTTGGCAGACTGGCTAAAAGATGCCGCAGCAGAGATGAAGAAGCAGGGCGTCAATCAGAAATTTACTGTAAGCTTTGCATTTGTGCAACATAGCACTTGATTCATGACAGCAGTCATGCTTAGCATTCATGCTGTAGTTCCATCTGGCAATGCAACAACCACACATGACAATGATGATGCAAATAATAACTGTTCAGTTGAATTCATACTGTACTCACATGACAGGCAGCATTAGTCTTCTGCTCTCTAAATACTGAATATTATGTGTGAGTGACCTGAAAATCTGCAAATCTGCTTGAGCCTGTGCTGCAGGACAGTTTTCTGGGAGACCTTGTGAACGAGATCTCCATGCAAACAGCAGCCACAGAAGCAACGTATGCTGCGGCGCAAGCAACAGCAGCACAATTGCTGCAAGTCAGCAAGGACCAGTATATCCGGCTCAACGCAGACTTTGACAACTTCAGGCGAAGAACGGTATGCTATCAAGCTGCCTTGTTCAAGCAAGACATCCAGTCATTGCCAATGCCAGTGCAGCAAGCTGACAGTGCTGAACATGCTGTGCACAGCCAAGCCTTGCCATGTTTAACAACATGCTGGCATGCATACATACTCGGACGCATGTGTTCAGTACCCTGGTATGAGGTATAAACACATCCTTTGTTTGTCAGCCACCCACAACAGGCACCCTTTGTGTTGGATCAGAAGGCAAAGGTCACAATGGCAGTAAGAAGTACCTCTGTGCAGCAGAGCCAAGTGTGACTGATGCAGGCCAAGAGCTTTTCTGAGAGTGCAAATACAACATTGGCAGCAACACAAGCAATAGTACAGCTTGCAAGCCAGACATACTCAAAGTACAGGATCCTAGGCTGCATAGATGTTCTCATCTGTTACTAGGCAAGCTTTGTGGCCCATTTAGAGTGCCTTTGATAATGACAATGAGGACAATAAGGAGGATGTTGGCAGCAGACTGATGTTGTACAAGCTCTGTGATATATGTTAGTTATCATCATCATTCTGATCAATCTTGCTGCATGCAGGCAGGAGAGAAGCTGGCTCTCAAGGATACTACCAAAGGTGATGTCATCGTGAAACTGGTGCCCTTGATAGACAACTTTGAGGCAGCCAAGAACTCCATCAAGGTCCAGTCAGATGCAGAGCAGAAGATTGTTGACTCCTATCAGGTTGGTGCCACAGAGCATGAGCTGGGCAGCATGTGGACTGGTGCATGTGGGCAGCATGTGGACTGGTGCATGTGGGCAGCATGTGAACGGTGCATGTGGGCAGCATGTGGACTGGTGCATGTGCCTTCCTCATTTGCACTATCAAAGTGCTATGGCACCATTGGTGCTTTTGCATGCAGCTCTTGTACATGCTGTGCAGCAGGATGTGGTGTGCATCATGCAGAACCAGCAAATCGCATGGCCACAAAGCAAAATGGCATGACCATCGCTTTGCTGCAAGACTGAAAGCTGACCATGAACGCTGATTTCATGTGATGCATGTCTATGTGCCTCACCCGAAAATTGTAGAAAAGGAGAGAAACAGTTTACACCCTTGGTGTTCACAACAAAGCCTCCTGAGGCAGCAGCCTGAAGCGTGCACAAGGTGCAATGCTTAGCACGCTTCATTCTGTTGATGCTCACTGTCAGCTCTCGGCGTTTGTTAACATGTACCCAGTGTACCCAGTGTAGTATGTTCAACAGGCGACAGCTACAATTGCAATCACATCACGGCATCCGTCTGCATGTATCTTGTCTTGCACGTTCAAGCTTGGACAGCAACAGTTGCAACCACATCATCACTTACAGCAGAAGAAGGTAGGTCATCAAACCAGATGCTGCATGTGTCTAAACAGTGGGAGACTGTATGCTGCAGGGATTGTACAAACAGATGGTAGAAACCTTTAGGAATCTGGGGGTGGAGGCTGTCCCCGGGGTGGGTCACCCTTTTGACCCCAACTTCCATGAAGCCATTGTGTCAGAGCCCAATGATGACGTACCAGATGGCACAGTCTTGCAAGAATTTAGGAAGGGCTTCCAATGCGGGGACCGCCTCATACGACCAGCAATGGTCAAGGTACACACCCTTCAACTCAACACTTCCTTTTTACACACCTCAAAACATCTCCACAATGTAATAACCCTGTTTTTACTGTCCCCTGACGTTTCCGAGTTTAGATTTTCAGTGTAGGGATGACCATTATGAATTGAAATAGATGTTTTGGGATTGAAAAGAGCCGTCATTCAATAGCAGAAGGGCCGAGGGAAGCTTGGGAGCTCCTCGAGCTTCTCCATATTGACTTGCCTATATGCATGGTCTTTTCACTTCTGTTGTGAGGCTGAATGTCTGCATGCATCGTTTGTGCATTTTGCACGATTGATGCTGTGTTTTGACGTCAGCAGTTCTTGTATCGTTCCACCCTGTACTCATAGGTCAGGCTGTGCTTATAATGTCCTGCAATTGGCAACCTTTTCCTGCTATGCAAGCGACCATCACATGGCTCATTCGCTCCCTATTGTGCGGCCCATTTGCAAACAGCAGTCTACAGCAATGCAGTCCTTGTTGCATGTCATGAGGTGGGAAGTTGGTTTTTCAGGTGTCTTCAAGTGACATACAGCC
>JAABUK010001548.1_pt1 | contig 43327 bp, 40 predicted proteins | sample 5559141 | NCBI WGS metagenome assembly JAABUK01 (sample SAMN10711869, study PRJNA513367) | rock metagenome | isolation source: Antarctica rocks | place: Antarctica: Victoria Land, Pudding Butte nord | collected 2016-01-03 | reverse complement strand
CACCCCACAACCCCAACCCCAACCGACAGCTCCGAATCAAACAACAAGAAATCTCGCCAACACAAAAACCAACAAAAGCACAGCCCAAAGATAAACCCCCACAATCACCAAAACAACCATTCTTGCTCCAGCAAACGCAACGGATGGTAAAGGAGTATCAAGTCAATTAGTAGCGGATATGAGGTAGACTTTCATATAACAGGGTCGTGCGCAATCGAGGTATCATGAATATGTTCAATAAGCCATGTAATTCTCTAGCTAAAGCTCGGCACCAAGCCAAGTATGTTCTCTGCAGAGACACCGGGCCCGTCCATTGCCTCACATCAAGATATCTTCTGCCCCATCCTCCTCGCACATCCATTGCTTTCTCCATATCGTGCCCTCCATTTTTATTGACGAAGACCATCAAGACGCCCATTAAGATATATTGCCAGCAAAAAATCAAGCATCAAGTATCAAGCCCAGTATGCAAACTAGTTGCTGTCCAGGATAAAAAGGGTCTTCCGAACACATGCCAGCCGGTTCAATGATCCAGGTAACAAGTGACGGAGACAAAAGAAGCGGAAATTACAATCTTGTAATGTAAGGACAGTCGCAAGAGTCATAAGATAGCGTCCCGAAGCCGGTATGGACGTGGTTGCTGATCAGCAAGTCGTAAAAGGCGTGCAGTATTTGGATATGGCCGTACTGTATGTGCCAGTAAATGCAAGGTGGTCGAAGGTCTGCCCAAGGATCTACCGGGGCGGAGCAACTCCATTTACTCACAGCCACAAGGGGATGGTGCTCTAGAAGACGGCGCTCTTACGCTTCTCGGCATTGGTAAGTACTAACAGTGGAGTCTTGCGCTCGTCCATCTTGACCTCTACCATGCCATCCTCGCTGCTGAGGCTTGCCGTTGTGAATGGGGTGCCCGTTGAGTTCCTATCACGCGAACGTGCCTTCATTTCTTTCCGCTCAGATCCAATGGGACTTGGCCGGCCAGAGCTCTCGCTTCGGCTACCAACGCTATCGCTGTCGTTGTCGGAACTCGAGATCGAGAAGGTGATGTCACATTCGCTTGATGGAGTCCCCACAGTATCGATCGAATTGCTACCGCGAGAAGCAGCACGACGATCTAAGCCAGCGCGGACCAGGTTGTGCACGGCACGACGACGCTGACGGGTGACGAAGTTCTTGCTGCCCTCGTGCTTCGAGGTTGGCTTATCGACGAGCTCTTCCAGCGAAGGGGGACCACGGGGCTGACGGACGGGATGGTCACCAGCGCGGTTCTGACCTGGCCCGAAGGTGCCCGTCATTGGAGTTTGAGGAAAGCCTGCGGTTTTTGGTACGCTGCTCTTTGGCCCATCGGAAAATTTCATCGCGTTTCCAGTGACCGAGGACAAACCCTTTGAGTGACCTCGACGAAATGCGTTCGCTGATGGTGGTGGAAGGGGATTTACAATGAGTGCGGGTGATGAAGTTGACTTTGGCGGGGACAACTTCGGGGGAGAGCTGCTCTGAGCGCGAGCTTCCACAATTTTCTCAACAGGTGGTGGAGACACTTGAGCACGGAATGTGGGCGTGATTGGAGGTGGGGACTGGCTCAGCTCATGATTGGGAATTGGAGCCTGAGGAGCATTCTGCTGGTGAGCACCATTATCGACCACATACCCTTGCTGACCAGTCATGGGATTGTAGACAGTGTATACACCCGGGGTTCCAGGTACTGGTGAGATAATCGGTTGCATACCATTGTGGAGCTGCTGGTTGTAGAACCCATTGGTTGGTGCCATAGATTGAAAGAACTGTTGCTGCTGCTGCTGGCCCATACCGCTGCTTAGACCCAAGTTTTGCATCTGTTGCTGCGCGGCCGTCAGGTTCGCTAACTGTTGCTGCAGACGCAATTGTTGTTGAGCGAGATATTGCTTGGTCGCCATCAGCTCTGCATATTGCGCAGGATCCATATTTACATCCTCCTGTTCATCCTCGAACTGAATTGTAGGTGGTGCAAGAATTTCTGGCAGAGCATGCATCTGGCCGTTCCCATTCATGGCATAGCGCTGATTCTGTGGGAAACCACCCCCCACGGCGGCCGTCTGAGGCATACCACGCCCGTAATGACTGTTGCTGGCTTGCCCATTGAGTCTTACCGGCTCAAGTTGGAACGGTGCTTGAGCCTGAGTTGGTGGGGCCGACGAAGGGAAGGTTGGAGACTTGGGAGCCGTTCTCAATCCAGCTAGCAAATGAGAACGGCTGGTCCTCGGAGCTGGACTGGCATCCTGCTGGCGCATCTCTTTGATGGTGGAGATGTTGGTGGGAGGAGCCATGCTGAGATGCTTGACCTGAGATGCCCGTCTGCCACCAAAGCCAGATACAGGAAGGCCAATGCCATGCTCAAAAGAGTTGTGGGGGTTGTAGGTCATTTGAGCGAGGCCACCGGCATTGAGACTCATGTTGGCTGATACGATGGGTGTTGGCACTTGTAAGCTGCGTCGTCTTGGGTAGTGGAGTCGGTCAGTGTAGGTCAAATTGATGTCAGTTCTGTGTGAAGGCGGCTACAGTCCTTTCGGTTTGCTTCGAGCTAGTTGAGGTTTCGATGGAGGCGTGCCTTAGGTGGATTCGGTCTTATCGATGCAATGTGTAAGGATTTTGAAGGACCTATCGAAGGCGAGTGTCCAATGTCAACAGGACAGTGTAGATGAGGCAAAGAGTTTGACTTTCTGTTCCAAGAAATCCAATGTCAGTGGGTGGAGAGACGTGAGAGTTGAAGCTCGGACCTTTTAAAACTCTGTACGACCTCGGTGAAGTGAAGTTGAATGATTGGCAGGAGTGAATGTTGAGGTTGGGTGTTAATGAAAGGCAGGCACGAATCGTTGTAGCCTAAGAGTGAGGTGGATGTGAATGCCGGGAGGTGGGTGACGTTGGTCGATGAGGTAGCCCGTCTTGTTGTTGCCCAGCAAACCACAAGAAGTAGCGACCTAGAAGATATGCAGCAGGTACCCAGCTCTCGGGGAAGACGTTGGGGAGATCGTTCTTTGGGTTGATTATGGAAGCTGTATGATCCTGGGCGCGTGTAAGAGCACCGAGAAGCTTAGAGCACGGCAGGAAAGGCGATGGTGAGAGAAGGATAGATGCGGAAGTTGTTGGGTATAGGGTATAGTATTAATTAAAGGGTGATGGGTAAAAGATCAAAGATAGTCTGAGTTTATAAGTATGGTAAATGGCGAACAAGGTGTCGTCAGTGGTCGGCCGCACGAGAAGGAAAGAGAAGAGCTGTGCAAAGGTGATGAGACAAGAAGGATGATGCTGATGTGGATGGAGAGATGGAGGGGTGAAAAGACTGACTGTAGTAGCGAGATACGAAGTACACCAGAGACTGCTGCCAAGGGGCCACCAGGGGGGATAGAGCTCTGTCCCGGCATTGATTGGCCGTCAAGGACGACTGCTAAGCTCCTTTGGGGGCTAGACCAGTGTGAATCGGCAGGCTAGTAGAGGGGCAAATTGCCAACCCCAAGCTCAGGACCGTTGATTCGACGCCCAAACGGGACGGTTATGGCATGCATCTTTTGCATCAAGGCCACTTCTCGATGCCCATTCGATATCTGTCTTTCGGCTACTCCCTTGTCCCTACAACCCCTCGAGTTCTCACCGCTCTTCCCGCTCATCACATTTCGTGCTCATAGCGAGTGATAGCACAACAGCACATGGTTTAATACCCCGCATCTACGGAGTATTCCTGACTACAATTGCTATGGTGTCGCTTGTCGTGTTCTAAAAAGAGCTTCTGTAAGCGCCCACAGGCTCGGAGCGATTCCAGTCTGTGCAGCACCCCTTGCCCTTCCTCCCGCGATATCAAGCCACAAAGTGGGGCCAGAGGACCATTCATCGTCTAAAAGGCCGTGGACGTGGGCTGCTGTAGACCAGTCGTTCCAAATCTTGTTGGCTTTAACTCTGCTTCACAGGGCTCAGACCAGCGCGTGATCTTCCTTCGATGTTTGATTATGGGTAGGCACAGGCTTGAAACAAATCCGGAGTGCCCCAGCGGGCCACTTTGTCCATTAGAAATCTGCGCAAGTCGCATGCGCCCGTCTCGGAATCGCAAACCTGCAACAAGCGAGATTCCAAAAACAAGTTGTGAAACACGGTAGTTTCGCCCAGGCTGCGGCAAATGTTCGACGCTTTCGTTTTGGCAGTTTCATAACCCATCCTTCGCTGTCACAACATAACGTCATTCACCTGTTACACAATGCCTATGTGCCATTGTCATCTTGAGCCTGGCTCCTGATTAATCTCTTAAGCGCTGTGTCGAGACTGAGCTCTGTTTCACTAGTGCCAAAGCCTCGGATTTGCGGAGCGGAGGCCGCAGAATTAGCCCATGGAACAGGACCGTGGAAGTAAAGCGGATAGAGAGTGACGCTCGGTACCTGCTCGTTATGCAATAAAGTATACTTGACGAATTGTTGGAGTTGAATGATCGTGAGAGCCTATGGAGAGTGTGAGATTTGGTCATCATAGATTGTCAACTTGAAGAATCTCTCCTCTGTTGCACGTAGCTGGCAGATACATCAATAATAGATGCCACCAGATACTGCGTAGTGTGGTGGAAGCTGTCATGTGGACCGATCAAGTGGAGATCTTGAGTTCAAAGCCTGAGATATCATACGCAAGCCTTCACCTATGTAGACCATCAATCCCACACAGCAAGAGCTTCGGGGCGCTGATATGCATTGATCCGGGCAGGTATGTTTACCCAAATCAACTGAAGAGATGATTGGCAGCAATGAAAGAATCACACACGACGTTCACCGTTGATTGCATCGTCATTGCCGCCAACGGTCCAGTGACTGCGGTCGGAGCAGCTCCACTCTCTCCACCATTTACCTGCATGCACATATGTCCATGCCTTCTCGAGTACAGCTCACGATCATGTCTTGGCTTCGGTCTAGCTAGACATCCCAACGTGCTGACGTATGTTCTCGAGATCTCCTGCCTGCACTTGTCCTATGAATATGTGCAAAGATGTCCGACGAGAGTACTAGTACAGAGGGATCTCAGATAGTAGATTGGTGGAATGACTGCAATCGCGTACAGGCATAGCCTACGAGCGGTGACTCTAGGCTCAACCTAATGTCTGCAACATCTGAATCGCTTCCCCAGATACAGATCCGAGAGGAGTGAAAGGTGATTGGGCCACAATTCGAGCTTGAACCCGGCCTTTTGAGCTGGCCCAGCTAGGAAACATCGCAATCGATGGACAGATATCGTTTCATAGTGTACGATAATAGCGGTGTTTACCGCAAATAGGATCCTTTGGAGCGATGATTAGTAGGATTGATGCTTGCAAAATCCGCTGCATTCACTGCAGCCGGGACGTCTTCAACGGGAGGATCGACGAAACCCTCTCTGAATCAAGGCGAAAGGCTGCATGTTTGGCCTCGAACGGATTTCCAATTCAAATACCCGTACAATTGACGTCCGGTATCGCAAGATGGTGAAATATTTCCTGGCTGGAGGCTTCTCGTGGCAGCCGTGGAGTTGCAGTATGCAAGATCGCCGCTCGGATCTATCCTCTGTATACTGATCGACTCCATGTTTGAACCAACCATGATCCAAGCCCGATGGCAGAGTTGGAGTTGGATGAACGGGAAAGATGGGCATGAGGCACTAGCGTTATCAATCGACGCAGTGCTCTTATCGTAACCAACGAGATCTCTGCATTTTGAAAACGTCCCCTCAACGATAAGCCCGAAAGTCGTGCCGTGCAGCCTACAGACGCCAAATGTGCATGGTTCAGGGATGCGGCTCCTGACAGCTCCCATCGTTGATTTGGCCGACGCGTTGGTTGGGACTCTGGAGCGAGAACCCGCCAAGCCTGTGATGCCGTTTTGCATGTGTCGAGGCACCCCCACAGATCTGGTAATTGCTTTTTGAACATGTAAGAGTACCTCGACCTGCTGCTTACCTAGGCACTGCTTCTCTCTCACAGCCTGTCACTGTACCATCTCGTTGACAGCCATGGACGCCTTCACACCCCAGCAAACAATCGAGTTGGTATCAAGGATAGGATGCAAGAAGGTGCACATGAGATGGGACAAGCTCTTCTTCAACTCGTTCATGAGTGGACCTTTACTGGGATTTGGGTAAGCCATGCTGCTAAAAGCCCGATGCGCGTTCCCATGGGACATTGCATTTAGACGCCGGCATTCGGCTCTCATTCGGAGCCTATCATCACCTGGCTGATAGATGTGATAGCTGTGCGGTTGCTCTGTCCACTGAGACCAGCGAGTGGTACCAGGAAAATGCTCCAGGTCTGATAAGGACTATTGGCGCTTGCTTTTTTCCTGTGGGACTTATCATGATCGTGTTGTCCGGATCGGACTTGTTCACGAGCAACGTTATGGTCATACTCTGCTTTGCCAGACTGAAAGCCCAGATTCTGACCACTCACAGTTCATGACGACTGCTTTCCTGCATCGCCGATGTACAATCGTCGATCTGTTGATCAATTGGGTTGTCTCGTTCTTTGGCAACCTAGCTGGAATGCTCTTCTTCATGGCCATTATTACCGGTTGTGAGCAATATCGCTTGCTCGTGTCCTAGAGTTGCTGCTGACATAATTTCCAGACGGTGGGGTGTTTTCGATTCCAGCATATCGCAAGGAGGTTATCAATTTCGCAACAATGAAATGCCTCCTTCCACAATGGCATCAAATCTTTCTACGGGCTATTGGAGCGAATTGGCTTGTTTGCTTTGCTGTCTTCATCTCGATATCTTCTCGCGAGGTCTCGTCGAAGATAATTGCCATCTGGTGGCCGACCATGACATTCGTCGCGCTCGGATTAGACCACGTGATTGCGAACATGTACTTCATTCCAGTCGCAATCTTCTATGGTCACCCAGATATCGGAGTTGGCCTATATATCTGGAAATCCATGATACCAACAAGTACGTTGAAGGGTCTCTGCATGGCATAAACAAGTCCCCCGCCAAGTGTTGAACGAGGGGAAGCTGACGTGATTGTGCAGCACTTGGCAACATTCTTGGGGGTGGCCTCTTTGTTGGAGGGATATATTGGTACCTTTACCTGACAGGAGATGGAAGTGACACAATTATATTCGGTCTCGGTGGGCTCGATAGTGCAATGGAAGCTGGCGGACCAATGGGGCCTTCTCGCCGTCGATCGGTACCAGATTCGCAGGGGTCGCAGGACGAAAAGGTCATTGATGGGAAAGAAGCCGAGGAGGGTCATCCTAACCATGTCAACACACTGCCGTCTTCAGGAAAGCAGATGGGAAGTGGCATTGGAAGGGAGCTGAGCGCCGAGCATTATACCCATATGAAAGGCGAGCCATCACCTATCGAGGGACAAGCTGTCTAAGGGCTCCACCCTCTGTATTGGTCGCATTGGTTAGTGAAGCGAATTTCACTCCTTTCAAGTTGTGCTCTGACAATCAAGCTCATTAATATGTTTCAACCTATGCGCCCGGCGCTTATTTGCTACCACGAAATGAAAGTTAGTGTTGGGATGTTGGCAGTTAAACGCGTTTCACCACATCAGGGAAGGCCTTGTTGAACCAGACTAGACCCGATGATTCGACGGGAAGATGTACGAAGCTTCGGATTTGTTCCGCCCTGCACTAGAATAATCCAAGACACAGGAGAACAGAGTCGCAACATGTATTGTCGAATTTAAGCCGAGCCGGCGATGAGTGTCGTCTATCCAAGGTACTACTACATTGTTGATGAGTTGCACTTGGCTGGGGACCTTTCTTGCCCTCCTTCGTAGATATTCTGCCATAACTTATACATCAAGACTTATTTAACTAACCCAATTATAGAAGATTTCCGATGTCTGACTTCTTGATGCATATTATGCCCCGCAAGAGACTTTCATACATGTGCCAAGTGTACCGCTGGTTTGCTGCCCAACAGTCACAGACGATAACGCCAAGCAAGCTCATCGATTGATTTTTCGAGATGAGTGGTCCGTGCATGACCCCGGAATATTAAAGTACGAAGGGAATAAGGCGGGGTTGCGGCTATAAACACCAACCAATGCTGTGATGACGTTCATGTTGGGCTTAGCTCGAACGAGACTAGCACCAACTGCCCAGGAATTTGCAAGCGAAGGATTTCAGGCCAAGATGAAAACGCAGAACATCCCGCCTCCCAAATGGGCGGTGTGCAGGCGGCCTAAAATTGGCCTCAGCCTTGTGCAATATATATCCCTGTTTGTCTGAGGCTGTGGCCTTCCTTTGAAAGGCCAGGCTGGCCACAATGCGCACACTCCCCTCTTTCCTTCCTTTTCCCTTCAACAGTCTCCATTCCCAGAGGAGAGGCAAAAGTTGTAGATCTCGATGGGAGTGCTGAGGGCCAAGTGGAAAAAGGGGGATTCGTGACGACGGAATACCAAGCACGCGGCCGAGCAAGGATAAGGACGGGGTACCTAGTTCCGAGGTTCCTAGGGTACCAGCGGTGTGGGTGGTGGCTTTATGTTGTGCAGCAGCAGTGATGAAATGCTCCTATAAGCGCTCGCGGCGTCACGAGATGCGGAGCTGGTCCAGGGTGTGCTTCATCTTGCGCAAAACCGGGCAGCGAATGTTCCGGGCATGCATGTCACTGTCAGCTATCGAATTGGGTCATGCAATGAGGAATTGCAATGTTAGCGGGGTGGTGTGCGATCGCGATCACTTCTCTTCTGGGAGGTGTGTGTGTGCGCCACCTGTCGGGACGACGGCAGCCGGCTTCGAGCGGAGCAAGATGTCAGGGTGTCACTGGTGTCAAGGTCTGTCGCGGTGTCAGGAACCTCAAAGTCAATTTAGAACTATGGAAAAGGCTCCCTCTGCTCTGATGGAGAAGGTCCACAAAGCGACAGCTCACAACTAGAATAGCAGGTCAAGGCGAGTTCTTATGGGAGGATGCAGTCATGCGGCCTTGGCGGAGAGCCTGCATCATGCACGTAAGCCGTAAATAATCGGAGGATGAGGCTGGACCAGGCGGAGTCGTCCAGTCATCCAAGCGGAAGCATCCTCCTACGAGTACTTGCAAATACATCTGTTCCCCTCATGTCTATATCCATCCTGAGACACCTCACATTGCATTTTGCAGACGAGTAACAAGGCGACGGGGCTTCCCTCTTTACTGCCTTGGTCGTGAAGCTAAAATCCCCCAAAGCTAATTCTTGTGTCAACCGTTTCGACCGCGCAACTTCTTTTTTGGCAAGGCGATCCAACCCCCAGCAAATTTGCCTCTCTCCTTTACGCACAACCATCCTCAATTCGCGCGCCCTTCCTCATACCATACCTCCTCAGAACCCGCTGGCTCTCCAATTGCTGCAAGCACCTCCTCTTGCTACTTGATCGGCGCTGCACCCTGCACGCGCGTCTGTATGACTGGGCAGTGCGAGCTAGGTACCCTCAACCCTCACGCGAGCACCAACTCGTCAGCGGCCATGGAGCGACAGTGACATCGCGGCCGTGCATGTATGTGACTGCGGCCACCGACATACCTCCCAGTCAAGTCAGAAAGCTTGTCGTACCCTTGGAATTTGCCAAGATGGAGCGTATCCATAAGTTACCTCTTCGACTCCCGCGCAACTAGAACCTCTCCCAAGTCCCTTGATGAAACACTCGAAACACTCGAAGCTCCTGCACCTCGAGAACGAAGCGATCCAGTGAATTGGCCGCCAGGCTCCTTCATCATGGCTCCCTCCGCGACATCTTCACCAGCTATGATGAACGGTAATGGATGCTGGCCATCTCCTGCACCACCGATAATATCTACGAAAACCACAAACAAGTTCTTAATCAGCACCTCTGTCCCGTTGACCGTGACACCTGCTACAGCACTCACCCCTAATGGAACCCCGTCAACCTCAAGCCCTTCCACCATCTCTTTACAGTCGTCGCCCGAAGGTCCTCGAGGACGCAACCTCCCTCTCGATTTCTCCCCAACACCACTGCAACTTCCCGAGAACGCTCTCCATACCCCACCAACACCACAAAACTTTCACAGCGCCATGAGCGAGGCCATCACTGCCAGCAAGTCCCCTGGGCTCATACGCCGGCTATCAAGGGGCGCTGCGAATAGACTGCGTCGTCGACAGTCCTCGAATCACCTGTCCAATCGTGATCGCAGCTCTGGTCCTGTCATGTTGCGCCGTCGAAGCAACAGCAAGAACGACGTTGATTTGGAGACAGGCATGGGGGACAAGGATTTCGAAGCGGACATTGAGGATGTCCAGGAAGACCCCGAGCCTGTCCAAGGACAAGTGGGGCTGGGACTGGCCGTGAATGGTATGAGTGGCATTAGCCTTGAAGACGGAACTGCCAGTCTCCGACCGTCGTTGACTGAAGGCGGCATGGCTCCCATTGTGCCCTTGATCCTCCGTAAAGGAACCACACTCACCAAAGTCACAAAAAATAAGAGGAAGCCTCTTCACCTTGTCCTCAACACGGAGTCTGCCAAGGTGTCTTGGGACCCAACTAATCTGTCGAAACAGTTCTACATCGATGACATACACCAGATCCGCCTTCAGAGCGACGCCAGGCATTATCGTGAAGAGTTTGGAATACTACCTGAATCGGAGAGTCGATGGTTCACCATCATCTATGCCGATCACGGTCGAGCGAAAGGGCGGCCATTCAAGACAATGCATCTAATTGCGCCAAACCAAATCTTGTTCGAACTGTGGACATCTACTCTGGACGACCTTCAACGATATCGTCATGAGCTCATGAATGGAATAGCAGGATCCCGTCTAAATGAGAAGACTCTGAAAGGTCACTGGAAGTATGAGATGGCCAAATTGTTCGTCGGCCGAGACCATGAAGAGCACGAAGAGTATCTGAACTTTGCGGGTGTTGAGAAACTTTGTCACAGTTTCCACATACACTGCTCCAAAAATATGTTTCGTGCACAATTCGAAAAGTCTGACAAAAATGCAAGTGGGTTTCTCAACTTTCTCGATTTCAAAGATTTCATCCGGCGATTGAAGCAGCGCAACGACATCAAAGACATCTACAAGTCGATCAACTCAAATGCCAACGCAGGTCTCCCTCTTCACGATTTCCTTCGGTTTCTACAGCAGACTCAAGGCATTGACGTGGAGGCCTACCGTCATCACTGGGTCAAAGTCTTCAACAAGTATATACGGCAGGCCAACAACAGTCAATCTCCCCAAGACGCAGTAGAAGATCCGTTGATTCGCATGGATTTTGCGGCTTTCTCCGACTTCCTCTGCTCTGACGATAACAACGTCCAGAATTTCAGAATATCAGAGGTGAAGTTTGACAAGCCGCTAAATGAGTACTTCATCTCAAGCTCTCACAACACCTACCTTATGGGGCGACAAGTTGCAGGAAGCTCCAGTCCTGAAGCATATATCAGAGCACTACAGCGTGGTTGTCGCTGTGTGGAGATCGATTGTTGGGATGGTCCGGAGGGACGCCCGATTGTGATGCATGGGCGGACACTGACGTCGAGCGTTTCGTTCGCGGATTGCATTTCGGTCATTGGGAAATACGCATTTTGGGCTTCGCCTTACCCCCTCATCTTGTCTCTCGAGGTTCACTGCAAACCAGAACAACAGCAGGCCATGGTCGATATTATGATTGATGGACTAGGAGAGCAACTCGTTCGCGGGCCATTGATGACGAACGTATTCCAGCTTCCTTCGCCTGAGGAACTTCGCAATCGGATTTTGGTCAAGGTAAAATCAGGGGAGGATCCAGGGTCCAGATTAGATGTACCTCCTGGCCGCCGCGACACACCAAACATTCGTCGCGATCGCAGTTTTAGCTCTCCATGGTCTCGGCCTCAGGTGCTAGATAATGCCGGCGTTCCGCCTACTTCACTGGGGCCTAGCCCTACATCCACAAGCCCTCCAGAGCATGCTTCATATTGGCCGACTGGCATAGGCTCGATGACCACGACGAGCATCAGCAGCGGAACCGAAGATAGCGATAACGGCGGATGTAACGATGCCAAATACCCGAAGAAGAAGTCCCCTAAAAAGCGCACAAGTAAGATCACAAAAGCCCTAGGTAGCCTTGGTGTATACACCCAAGGTCTCTCATTCAACAATTTCACGGCACCGGAAAGCAAGACATTCAACCATATCTTTTCCATCGCCGAGAAAGGGTTCAGAACTATCTGCCACAATCCGGACATGAAAGCACAGCTCGAAAAGCATAACATGCGCCACCTCATGCGTGTGTACCCATCCGGATGGCGAGTATCATCGTCCAATCCAGATCCATTACTCTTTTGGAGACGGGGGGTTCAGATGGTGGCACTGAATTGGCAAACGTACGATCTTCCGATGCAGATGAACGAAGCAATGTTTGCATGTGGCTCTGATAAGCTTGGATATGTGCTGAAGCCGAGGGAGTTGAGAGAGTCAATGTCGATACAAGAAGAGATATCCGAACCCTCTATCCACGGTCTTGGCAAGGTTCAGAAGAAGCGGATCCAGTTCTCGATTGAAGTGATCTCAGCGCAACAACTACCACGGCCTCGAGGCATAGCCCCAGACGCGACGTTGGATCCTTACATTGAGATTGAGATGTTCTGTGCCGAAGACAAGAGTAAAGGCATTGCCACAGGTGAGGGTGGCCATGATGCTTCAGCCTCCGATGGCATGTTCGGCATCGGAGCACCACATAGAACGCGCACTCACGTGGTGCAAGCGAACGGTTTCAACCCTGTCTTCAATGAGAACATCAAGTTGTCGCTGGACACTAAATACCCAAGCTTGGTCTTTGTAAGATGGACCGTGTGGAACTCGCCAGATGGACGAAATCACGTTACCAACCCCAACGCAAGCCCGTTGGCTACCTTTACGGCGAAGCTTAGCAGTCTCGAAGAAGGTTATCGTCACCTGCGCCTCTTTGACCACAATGGAGATCAATTCAATTGTGCCACCTTATTTTGCAAGATCCAAAAGGAAGAACCCGTGACGATAGAGAAAGAGGACCCAATGCCCGAGACGGGGGGAATTCTCAAGCGAGGGTTCAACAAAGCTGCCTTCAAGCGCACCATGTCCGTGGAGAAGAGGGACAGGAAGGCAAGCACCACGAGCACGACGAAGAGTACGAGCGGCGAGAAGTCAAGCGAAGGGGCTTGAGGGGAAGGAGCAGCAGCAGCAGCAAACGTTCAGCATGTCACTCCGGAGTTCCAAGGATCATGATGGCGATGATGATACCCGATTTCGTGTTTATGGAAAGGCGCATTTACGAAACAAGACATGTTATCAATAGACAGTGCAGGCAAAGCCTTGATGGTCACACGTTTGCAATTCGACAACCTTTACTTCGACATTCGTTACCAGCAGGACATGGTTATTCGGCTTTAATGTGCATTTATTATTCCACGACTTGTACTCATAGACTTACCCGATGCTCTAGCTGGCCCTGGGTCCTTTATTGGAGAATCGGATGACGATTTGTTATATAGACACGAAAGGTGTGGAGGCATTTTGGGCTGATGACATACTCGCATAGCACCACTGCGGTGAGATACTTTAGATAGCAATTCAACTGAAGTTGACTGAATTCTGCCGTCTCTCTGCGTACTAATCAATTGGTCAATTTCAAGGCTTTTGACATTTGGTACCTATTGATACATGCAGTTCACGACTTTCTGACATGAGTGAGGTGGTGATATGCGAGCGTTGGCCCTGTAAAGCTAGGCTGCTAGATGGCTTCGACAGTCTCCCCGCGTCTGACTGCACTCTCCGTCACACCCCCTCAGCTAAGCCCTTCAATGATCCTGCAGCTGTCCCATTGGTTTTACCTCCGCCTTGTTGTTCTTCAGCACTGCCGATGACCCAACAAGCACAAAGCAGGTGGGGAAGATGCAGCCCAGAAAGTCTATAAGCTCCACGTACCTGCCCGCCATGGCGCTCTTCGAGAGTCAATCCTATCATCATGGCTTACTTATTACTTGCAGGCCTCGCTGCCACAGCAGCTCTACTCGTAGCATCACCTTGCTCCGCAGGCAAGACGAGCTACAATGGCTTGGCTCTTACGCCCCAGATGGGCTGGGACAACTGGAACGCTTTCGGGTGCAAGATCAATGAGGAATTACTTCTCAGCACCGCCCAGAAGATTGTAGACTTTGGTCTGAGGGACCTTGGTCAGCCTCTTCCCATCCATGTATTGCACATTGATGAAAGGAGCTGCTGATGGGCAGTCTTGAACCAGGATACTACTATATCATCCTCGACGACTGCTGGTCTGACGGCAGGACATCAAATGGCACGCTCAAGCCGAATGTTACCGCATTCCCACATGGGATGCCATATATCGCGGATCAGTTGCATGGCATGGGACTTGGCTTTGGCATGTACTCGAGCGCGGGAAGATACACTTGCGCGCAATATGAAGCAAGCTTGGGGATGGAGAAGCAGGATGCGCAGACCTTTGCTGATTGGGGCGTCGGTGAGCATGCCCTCCTGGAGCAAGAGGGGTTGATACTGATTCAAAGGGAAACAGACTACTTGAAGTACGACAATTGCTACAATGAAGGTCAAGAAGGAACTGCTCTCATCTCGTACACCCGATACAAAGCCATGTCAGACGCTCTCAATGCGACTGGCCGACCAATCCTGTACTCTCTGTGCAACTGGGGTCAAGATCATCCCTGGGACTGGGCTCAAACTATCGCCAATTCATGGCGAATGAGCGGCGATGTATATGATTCCTTTGACCGTCCTGATGCACGCTGTCCTTGCGATACGTATGAGTGCTCAAATCCTGGCTACCATTGCTCGGTCACCAATATACTCAACAAAGCGGCTTCCACCCTTCACAAAAGTCAGCCGGGCGCTTGGAACGATCTGGACATGCTAGAGGTGGGCAACAGTGGTATGTCAGACGATGAGTATATTACTCATTTCAGCATGTGGTGAGTACAAATATCTTGCCATATGTATCTACGAGATCTCCTGGCTAACGAACCGCGCTCAGGGCATTAGCAAAGAGTCCTCTCATAATGGGTACGGACATGACAACGATGACACCGCAAACGCTTTCCATCTATTCCAATCCTGCCATCATCGCCATCAACCAAGACGCACTCGGCACGCCAGCCGTCCGAGTCTGGCAATCTCCCGCACAACCCCAAAACGAAACTTACTCCGTAGATGCTTACACCGCCAGCGAAACCTCCTTCTGGACCGTACAACTTGACGGCGGCGACTATGCCGTTGCCTTCGTGAACGCCGGACCCACTCCCACATCAATGACAGCGACAATAAACGACGTCTTCATCGATCTCATCACCACAGGAAACAACGCCCCGGTACCCCAGCTGACGCAAACATGGGACGTCTACGATCTTTGGGCGAACCGGATGAGCGATGCCACCGCTGAAGCTATCATCAGCGGGAACATGACCATGGCCACAAATGCCACGAGCGAGAGCAATTCTACCTCTACGCTACCAATTCAGACGTACAATAGCACTTTGCTAAGCTATACAGCTGGATTAGAAGCGAACAACACGGCGCTTTTGGGCGTCAAAACAAACACGCTTGCGCCGATGGGAACGTTGAGTGCGACAGTGCCGAGTCATGGTACTGTGGTTTACAGACTGAGATCTCACGGGAAGAGTGCGATGAGGAAGAGGGATGAGTTGTAAACGAAGGCATCCCGGCTTAGCAATGTTACTCGATTGAAGCAGGGATACAAAAGACGATATGTACATCGTAAATAATAGGGGTATCCGATCGCGCCTGCTAGCACCTATTCTATCCGACAACTTTTCTGTCCAATGCTAAACTCCCTCTCTGCTCTCTATTCTGTCTTTCCTTGCGCCTACGAAGACACCGCATCTAGGACTTGTCGTCTGCAACAGATCTCGGCGTGGAAGAGCTGCCGAGCAAGTGCTGGCGGCTGTGAGGCTAGATACATCGGCGATTGACAAACCGGCTGCCTTTTCCCCTGCGAGTGAAAGAGTCGGTCTCGTTACTCAAGCTTTGATTTCATGATATTGTATTTGTTTTGTATAACTTTAGGGGATGGTATGGCATGTTATGTGTTCACTGATGTCTGCTTGAATTGGATGTTCAGGGGGGACTAGAATAGCCTCCAGCGTCTGAGTCTTAATATACTCCCCAGAATCGCCATCCCCGCTGTTACCACTTATATCCTACGATCGGACGGGCGGCAGTACGTTGGCGCATATATGGCTATGAAGCCCTATGCGCATTTCATGCTTTGAGTCCTACAAGATATGATCTCAAATCATGGTACCAGCACATACAGGCACTTAGCATTAGTTTTCTCGTAGCCATAACACCTCTGATGCATCAAGGTTGTAATTCGCACTATGAGACTAAGCCTGATCGCGACGTGGTGCTTTCTCATCGTGGCGTCTGCGGTCAGCTCATTTCCGATCTCCATGCCGTTGAACTCGTCGTACTCAACGAATGGAGTAGGAAGCGTCACCGTTTGTCCGGGATAGACTTGATGAACTCGATCGAGAAATTCGTGCGGTAATCGCTAGAGGAACAGTAGACGCTTTGACCAGTCAGTATAGACAGCTCTGATTTCAAGGGGATTTGTGGTTTGGTTTGTGGAAGCGGAAGATGAAGAGATTGAATTATTGAGGGTCAAGGTTGATGGTGTCAGTATAGTTAAGCTAATGCGGGTAAGTTGCTGAGTATGACATGTTTCAGCAATGTATGTTGTAGTAGCTGACTCGAAAAAAAGATCGATATCCAACCCGATGATATAGTCATTCAGCGGCAAGATGTCGACGCCGCTGATTCCGATAGTTTCACCGCTCCTGCCAATGGTTCCTCGCTAATTCTCGAATTGGTAAGAACAGTGGCAAGGCAGAGAAATGTAGCTAGACTATAAAAATAACCAAGAATTCCAACTCCACGCTTCTGCATCTTTCGTTCAAGGCCTCTTTCCGTGCAATATCTCCTGCAGCCAAATAGCGTCTAATAGTAAACAATAGATTTGTTAGAATCTGGACCCCCTAGTATATATCATCTCCTGCCATATTTGTATACCACTCTCCTCCAAATCAAAACCCATTCCATGATTCGTATATGAATTAGACGTACTCATTTGCCCAAATGCACATCAGTACCAAGAACATGTTGAAGATCATGATTCCGACCCTTGAATACTTTCGCCTCGCAGACGATCCTTTCTAGCATGCTTTCCTACCAAATTCCAAAGCCTCATCCAAAGAAAGTATCTCGTAACTTCTTTTATGAATGTTGCTTCATCAGGATCGAACCGGCTTCACCCACATAGCAGAAGCTCCAAAGCTCATGGACGATAATGCGTGACAGCGCCAGAGGCCGAATCGATATATGAAAAGAATAGCCACGCTTCCAACAACTATAATGCTGCGATAACAGCCCACAGATGGGAATCAGAACAAGTAAGAGAGAAAAACGAGGAATAGGTCTTCACAGCGCGACAATTGCCATCACGCCTACTACTCCGATCCTCGTGTCCCTCGTGTCCTTTCAACATTTGCCGCTTTCCGTCCCACACGCGTTGCTGGCTGCCCCGTTCGACTTTCGAAAGCCAAGTTGGATTTCAATTTCTGTATACATGGCTAGAAACCGATACCCCACTGCGTGTACTCTTGGTGTGACACTTGTTTCTGGAGAGGATAGAGTACCTGGCACAGGGACATTGAAGCTATGGTCGCTGCTTTGTAATGGATGCCTTGTACTTGGCGAGCTCATGCTGCGTAGCAAGCTTATAAGGGTGATCTTCGGGCAGCTTTTCTTCAACTCTAACGACGTGTTCAAGTAGCTCTACTGCCTTATCGATTTGCCCATTAGCTCTATAAGCTCTGGCAAGCTCATGCTGCGAAGTAAGCTTATCAGGGTGATCTTTAGGCAGCTTTTCGTCGACTCTAACGACATGTTTAAGTAGCTCTACTGCCTTATCGATTTGCCCATTAGCTTTATAAGCTCCAGCGAGTTCATGCTGCGAAGCAAGCTTATGAGGGTGATCTTCGACTAGCCTTTCTTCTTCGACTTTAATGATATATTTAAGTAACTTTATTGCCTTATCGATCTGCCTATTTGCCACGTAAGCTCTGGCGAGCTCGTGCTGTAAAGCAAGCCGGACCGGATGGTCTTCCGCTAGCGCTTGAGCTCGACTGTCATCAACTTCTCTTAAGACCTCAAGGGCCTCTGTATACTTCCCTTGCCGCATGAATACTCGCCCAGTGAGTGCTTTGATTGGTAGTATCATTGGCTGATCGGCTACGTCTGTCTTTTGCAGCCTCAATGCTATGCATTGAACAAGAGAACTAAGTAAGCTGTCCTCAAACATAGCATCGAGAGCGTGCGCAAATGGGAGAAGTAGCTGAGCAGCTTCAACATCAGACATTCTCTGTGTGGCCTTCTCGAAATCGTGGCTCACACAGGCTCGCATGTGAGGGTGGAGGGAGACAAGAAAAGGACGATAATTATAGTCATTCTGACATGAAAGCGCGAGTATCGTCGCAGCTGACTGCCACGCTGCGCACCAATCTTGGTCATCTTGCCGCTCTTTAGCCCATGCGTGTACTAAAGGATGCGCGGAGATGGTGATGGAACTGCCGTCCTCGTGCATGGTGATAAGCGATAGAGATTCCAAGGTCAAACATGCTTTGCGCCATCGCATGCGGCCTCCATGATCTGACCACCCCTGCTGGGCATAATCTGGCAGCATCGCGACATGGCGCACAGATAAAGACAAGCTCATCTCATGTCTGCTGAGCCCCTCATCGTGGAGCTCCGAGGTATATTCGGAAGCCATCTGAAATATTGTCTCCGATATTCCGTTGTTGTGCATAAATGCAACGGTGTGAAGAAAGTCCAACGCATCCAAATGCTCCTGGTTTTCGGAGTTTTGGAGATACTCTGCGGAAACTTCGAATGTCGCGTACACATTGCCATAAGTTGACGTCATTTGCTGGGAGTGGAATGTGAGAAGCTGCCGCTTCTGCTGCTCGAAGACGGTCGGATACTGCTCGAGAGTACACAACCTGGACCTAATATACGCGCCTGCTTGGATTATTGCAAGTGTATGTGATCCAAGAGTTTGGACAACGGCTATAGCAGCATCCGCTTTCTCCTTCCACAGGTCCTCTGGTATCAGAGTAGCCCGAAGTAGGAGTTCTCGGGCAAGGTCAGGCTCGAGGCCCTCCAACGTTTCGCTTCCCACGGTCTGATGTAAAATGCACTCTGGATTGCGCGTAGTGAGCAAGATATCGCCTCGCCTACCCTGCGGCTTATATCTGGAGTAGTCAATCGCTGGATTGTCGGCATTATCGATAATCAGAAGCCACCGCTGGCTATTGCAGGCTAGCCATGACTTTACATTCTCAACGCTCGGCTCAGCTACACCGCATCGTCTCCCGATGTCGATATATCCCTGTTCGGCAGTGGCCATGCTGCTAGCGTCAAGCCAAAAAATCCTCCAGTACCTAGCTTGTCAGCACGATGACGGCAAGATATCGGATCTCACGTACTCATCATGGTCTTCTGCAAATTTCAGACAGACTTCGCTCTTGCCTGTACCACCCAGTCCGATGATAACAAAAGTCCTCTGCCGTGTCGGAGGTGTCAAAGGATCAATTGAGAATACTCGAGCAAGGCGCTCACCAAGCTCTCCACGTCCGGTATAGAGTGGGCTGGCGGCACGGGGAATTATCCGTAGCTTGGTTGCTTTATAATCTGTGAGCGTATATGAAGCTGTTAGAATAGTCGTTGATTTTGTAGTGAATCAAAGCACTGCATTGTTGGCGGACAAGGATGCTTCTCATATTATGAGAATACTGACTGGTAGAGTCGGGCCATGCCGTTGCTTTGGAGTCTTGTAATGTGGATCTCGAATAGATTTAGAGTATACTAGAGCTGGGAGGACTAACTGAAGACTGTATTATGATCATTTCCTTGAACCATCGGGCTGTTACAAGCACGAGTGTCACCCAAATGATTCGAGGCTTGTTCAACCATGGTACCTGACATAAGCTTTTCCCTGTCGACCAACTTGGTACTCAGGCCAGTGGATGGATTCTCTCGGCGATCCGTGATGTGTTCTAAACCTAATGAGTATAGAAAATCAGCTGTTGAGGTATTAACACGTTGAGCTATGCACTAGTCGAAGGAACGGACAGAAGACCATATAATTCTAGGCGCTAGACGGGGTGAATAAACTTGCCAACGCCACCTAATGTTGAATAATTTGCGGATATGAATAAGCTCGATCTAACCTGATTGTAGCTCACTGCTACGTGCTTCATCGGCTGACAATTTCCAGCGCAGAAGTTCACCTAGGATGGCGTCGTAACCTCGATCTGCCCGATTTGGGAACTTCGTCATGTCCTACCATAGTTAGCAGCGCGTAAACTCAATGGTATCACCCCGAATACCATGTGATTTGCATGGATTCCATAACAGTTATAGCCCGGAATCTCGGCGGAACGCAAGGGCACAATCTAGACGAATCAGGACCAGCATCTTCTGGAGCATATCATCGATCGTCATACCTCTCCCACCCCAATCACAGGGAGCTCTTCATAAAAACAAGTGATTTCGATTGCAGTTTCTTCATCCTTCCTCAGCCTTAGGATACTGTGAAAGTCCTTTTGTACGACACGCAGCATTTCAGATCCTGGCTTCAATATCCCCACAATATCTTTATTCGCTCGTCGGAGGATATCAGCCATCTGCGTCCCAAGGTGTGCCCATGATCCGAGATCAGCCCCATGATGCGGAACTCCTATGAAAACGATTCCAGCCGTGCAGCGCTCGACCTGGTGAAGATGTCTCTCTGCGGCATTTCTTGAGTGGCGTAGAGCGTACTCAACAACAAGTCCACCGAGACTATGAGCAACGAATAGAATCTTTCTACTTTCCGTATTTGTTCGCTCTCGCTTTCGAACGAGTTCGCCGACCATGTTCTCAGCATGGTTGCTGAGCCGACTGTTTGATGTAGGGTTCCAGAATCCGACGATATCTGCATCATAGCCGAAGCTTAGGATCCGTACATCCGGTATATCTTGTCTTAGAAGCTCGCCTGGCCAGTGTACCTTCGTATCTTTGTGAAGCCAGGTGTCATATGCATTACCTGTCAATCCGTGCACAAATACGATATCGACACTTGCGCGGCTGTTTCCATCGTGTAGCACATTGACACCATAATTATAGCCTTCTCTGATGGCCGCTAGAGGAGCCGGTGCATTTGTAGCAGTCGACGCCGGACTAATCGTCTGCGACGGTTGGGCAGGTGGGTCTTGAGGCGTGGAGGCTTGTGAGGAGTACCCGCGGGACGGCAGAGGTGATTGTGAACTCAAATTTCTTGACCGGAATAATTCTTTGAAACCGGGAGGCATCTCTGTTCCATGCTTTGCAATCTTGGAGATGAAAAAGGTGAGATAGATTTGAGCAATGTATTTGCAGCCTTGTACCCCGCCTCAGCCCATGCGTAGAGGGGAGCAGTATTCGTCTGATTGGCTGGAACGATCGACGACCTATTTCAAAGTCGCCAGTGATAACATGGTATTTTTTCATCACGGCTACACTATATGATGCGTCTTGAAGAATCAGGCTCGTCGCAAGACGCCAGTTGGAAACGAAAGCCAGGATTGTGAAGAATGGGTACAAAAGCCAAGCAACTGCAAAGCGTCTGCATGGAGCATGGATGATAGAGATAGCAAATACCCTCATCTAAAGCAGCCTTCATCTATCTAGGCCAGGCGCTGGTAATCCTCGAAGAATGTCGAGCTACGTTTCAAGCGCTCGCAGCGTGTCTCGTCTACGCCACTAAACATATGCACCGTATCAAATGGATCGAAAGACTCTCAAGTCTTAGGAGCCAAGCCAATCAGCGGTCCCAGAGGCGGTTCTTTCAGGTCGCCCAATTTGCACTTGGACACAGCTTCAGCAACCGTGACACTTGAGTGTGCGTCGAGCCCTCACAGCCAGATAAGAGTCAGCTTCAAGACGCCAAGGAAAGAGCAGGCGTACGTAGGACACTATGATACAATGCACGTGGAAGAAAGCACGTTACAAAGTCACTGTACCTGCTTCGCGCCCATTGTCTATCCGGGAGGTAAATCGTATAAGCGTAAAGGATGACTACATTAGCAAGGTAGGACGAACGCAGTAATTCCTCCAGAAATCCAACGGCGCTGGTCACATGCTGTCTAGCAGGCGAGGCACCGCTGTGTCCCTTAGACCACTCGGCTCTACGAACATGTAGTCTTCCTCCTCTATCACTTCATTTCAGCCTCAGTAGTCCTTAGCTGTTGTTGGATATCTGCGACCGGCTGCTCCACCTTATACCTGTCTTTGATCGCAGTGATAAACCCTCCTTTTGACACCTTTCCCCATTATGATAAGCATAATCTGCGGATCAAGGATAGCAATGGATACTGTATCTACACTAGCGGGTTGCTTCGAGATCAGAAACTCCAAAGGTGCGAAGCGTATGTGTACCAAGAAATGGAGGAGGAGCACGAAAGAAGCGTCCAACTGGACTCTTTCCACCGCCTCCTGGTGATAACAAGGGCCAAGCCATGGATCTGGAATAAAAATCAACTTATGGTTGAAGCAGCTATACTCATGGTCAAAGGCTCCGATGATCCCGTACGGTCTTCATCAACACCCTCTCATCCATATGTTCCAGTACCCGAAATGATGAAAGAGCCACGAGCCGAGCTAGACGCCAATCTCCCGTTGGGAATTCGTGGTTCCTCAAAATGACGAACGTCAAGAATCTCTATTATCTCCGCGCCTGCATCGATGAAAGCCTCCGCGTCCGCCCCGCGCTGCGTACGGACTTCCTCGTTTGTAATCGCAGTCGTGTGTTTCGCAGCGATGAGGTTTGATATCTTTGATATCTTTAGCGACTGATAGATGCGAGCCTATGGACCTGAAAGCATCATGTACCTTCTTCCCCAGATTCCTTGGCAGATCCTGCATTGTCCCCTGCTATTTCTGACGTCTTTGGTGGTTGAACGTGGGCAGATAATTGCGGCTGTCCATTCTCATCACTGGTCGCAGACGGATCCATGGCGAGAGAAGTTGTGAAGTGGCTGAATCACAGGAATGTAGTCTGTCGGTTTGGGGAAGGTAAAGAAATCGCGAGTGAGAGGGAGCTCATATAGTGACCAACATGACGACGACATGGGTCAGGAAGGAGGCACGATAACGCCATTTACTGCTCGACGAACGGAGTGATTCGGAAGTGTGACCTTCCACTCGACTGGTCACGAGCTCTTTCCCCGCTGTCGAGAGGTCGACATTCAATGATACATCGGCGATGTCCTCCCCACCGCATTTGGTTTCTGCGCTGGCACCGCCAGATCCCCTTCTTGGCGCTACTATTTGTCTCGAGTTGGGCAAAACTTGACGAGGTTTTTGGTCCGTCCCTCTACCAAATCGACATGACATTGTGCATGATCCCATAACAGGATCAGAGGTGAAACAACCCAACCTCAATTGCCAGACTCTAAGAAGCATGTTGTCCAACGGGTTGATTGTTAGCGTCTTGGCACTTTTCTGGCGGGGTCCTCACCAAAAGAATCCCTGTCGCGCTAACACAAAACCCCCTGGACCAATTTACAACGGTACAACATAGTACTGGTCGGAAAGACTTCTACAATGGAGAGATTGTTAGAGACTCTTGTGTTCGGGCACCTCCGCTTTACTCTTCAGTACACAACAGCAAGATCTAGCGCTGCTACAACCTACTTTATAATTTCGCTACTACCTCAATCTCCAATATCTTCCCATCTCCACCCTCCATAATACGTACCGCACCACAGCGAAATGCTCCTGCAAGAAGGCCGTGTGCTGGCTAGCTTGAAAACTAAACACCCAGCATCCACTGCCATTCAGACACGACAGAGGTAGCTATGTAGCATTATTCCCAACGACACCATTCGTAGAAAATTACCATAACTTTCCCCTTTTCAGGCCAAACACCGTTTTCCTAATAACCTCGCCACCATCTAAGGTCCTGGCACGTTCTGCTTATCCAAGGCCAAAACGACACATACGTAACGTCTCCACAACGAAAAAAAAAGCGCCTGTGCGTAAGAGCTGCTGCACACCGAATCTCTCTCCCTCTCCCCCTCACAGCCAAATACCACAACAAGAATAGTAAAAAGCATAACCCCCAACCATGACACCATGCTTCTCCTCTACGAACACAAACAGACTCCCACCCCCCACTCCTCCAACAGTAACAACTAGACTGACATCCAAATACCATAATATTCTTGTATGCAGAAATCATCAATCATAAAACCCCACCAAGCAGTGGCGCATGGCGTACACCATCTGGGATCCGAATATCCATGGAAGGGAAGGACCAGGAAGGTGTTAACGTCATTGAAGAGGAAAAGGATGGCATTATAAGTAGCAAGCATTCGTTGGACTATTGATTAGACCTCTTTCTTTGGCTACGGATCATGGATGGGGAAGGGTTTTCGGTCGATGGGTGGTTGGAAGGGAAGGATTTGTAGGCTTCCGTGCAAAATTCGTAGTAGTGTTGAGTGGAGTGGAGTGGAGAAGACTGAGGTTATGCGGTTCGATGTCGTTTAGATAGGTACGCATGGGTTCTCGGCGCAATGTAGGAAACTGGTTGAGAAGGGTTTGCTGCGTGGAGAAAGTGATAGCTGGACGTTTTTGAGAAGTACCGGGGAGTAACGGTGATAAAGAAGACTTGCGCGGAGAGAATATGTTCTATAGTTGATTTTATGTTAGCTGGATTTTGTGTTTATGTTTATCTTGTGGCATTACACAGGTCCGCTTTGTGGAATGAGTTCCTCTTCGTGGAATTACGTATCCTCGTCGCGTGCCTTCACTACGCCTTTCCGGTAGCTTGCGGCACCCCATTCGTGAGGCTGCCGTATGGCACAGCAGAGTATTTTCCATCTACACAAACGAACGGGTCAGCACTCTTCCATCAAGGCGTGCAAACGTGTCATGGAGCATATGCGGAATACACTCGCTCGCTCTTGAACCACATCCCATATGCCATCAAGGTCTAAAAGGAGTGGTACTTGTATCGAAAGAGAGACTCACTGCAAGAATAGTCATACGTTGCGTTCTTCAGACTCTGGCTCTGGATCTGAATGAACGTTTGCAGCTCACACCACCCATCCGTCCTTTGGCCACACGCCGTAAAACTGGCGCCGAGAGGAACGGTGCGCTGGCTGATAAGGAAATGGACGTATGAGGTTGGCGGGCCGGCTGTATAGGCGTTACTGGACTGCGTCCGGTTGGCAGCTACAGGTTGTGGGGCATTGATAATCTCAATGTCGAGACGGGCGCCGAAAGGCGTGGTGCGCGAAACTATAAGTTGTTGATTCGGAGGTGGACCCGAGGTGGGGAGGACAGGCGCGAACTGAGTGAGGCCAAAAGCGGTGTAGATAGCGGCCATATTGGTGTCGTGGGAGAAGTCAAAGTAGAGGGTTTGGTCGAGAGGGAAAGTGACGGTATTGTTGTCGAGAGTAATATTGTCTTGTGCGGTAACTGATGTTATGGTATGGTGTGTCAAGCGGGCTAGGAATTCTTCTACATAGCCAATACCGACGGCACGGCCAGTCGGCGACTCAAAGTAGTTGTTGCCTGCGAAAGAAAGGTCGATTGAGTATTCAAAGCCTAGCCACTCCTGGTAGGTAAAAAGATCGCAGAAGGAAGAGTAACCGAAGGCTACCGTTTCGTAAGGGCAAAGGGTTTGCGCACTAGAAGCGGGTTAGGTCGCCTGGGGACGAAATCGAAGCTAGGAAACTTACTTGTAAACATCAGATATGTTCCAAGTGAAGTGCGGAGACAAGGCATTGAACCTTGCGGTAGCATTCTTCAGATAGGTGTTCTCCCAGATGATGCTAGCATTAGTGCCACCGGCGGACACCGCGCGATTGGAGTTATTGCAATTGTCATAGCCAGCCAAGCTAACGTTAAAGCCATCCTGCTCAATGATGACCTCCAAAGTAGCATTATTGGTCCATTCCAGCCCAAAGAACCCTGCCATAAAGTATTCCGCGCTCTTGAGCATACGGTCTTGGGTTGTAGTCCTGGCGATGATCTTGGAGTTGGGATTATAAAGATGGCCGTAATCATAGTAGTGTAGAACCCCTGAATCAAACAATTCCTGACGTCCAACTGGGACCAAAATCTCGGCACCCAGCCCGTATGACCAGGAATTCAGGAATGCCAAATCTCCAGTGAAACCAGTAACAGATCCATTCTTGATCAGTGCTGACAAAGCAGAGCCGAATTTCTGTACACCGGCACCAGTAGTAGGATAGCGACTCCCATGGCGGTGAAGAACATGTACCTGACTAATGTTCGCTTCGGCTGGCAGAGGGTATTCATTCACGCCGAATCCAGTGGGATTGGGGAAGTAGGGGCTCAGCTGGCCCATGAGTTGGAAGATGGTTGCATTCTGGGTGTTGCCCACGATTGGGAGAGCGGTCTCAAGAGGAGTGTTGGGGACGAAAGATCTCGATGCACCAAATGGAGCTGGGTTGCTCTCAGCGAGGAAAGGCGTACGCCCTGTGGCAGTGGGACCTGTGCGCTTATCAGCAATTGACACTGTCTATGATGATTGGAAAGAATGTGTACCAGCATATATCTCTGGCGTCGTCTGGAAGTACTGAGGTACCTGGGTGCTGCTGCTCGACGTGGAAGTTGCCGGCTTTTCGACCACAGCAGAACGCACAACGGCGACGGCGCCAGCGAGCAGGCTCATCAAAAGGACGTACATGATTACAGCGAATACTCTCGTGCGTATTGGATGCTTGTACGGGTGAAGCTTGTGTGTGATTGTCTTCGGACCCAGCTCTTCTTCTGTGGCCGGGTCGCTGGGTATTGGGGTAAGATGCTGCAGCTCGAGCTCGTCCTCGGATGGAGTATCGAGCTTGTGGTACTCATAGCCCATTTCGGCCATGATGCAGTATCACCTTCCTTTTTCCGCTTCATCGCTCTGCACGTGGTGAGGCTGGTAGACATGATTGAACGCTTTGCCGGTGTTGTGCAAGGTACTCGGGGCCTGGACGTCTCAATGTGGCCATCTTCATGACGCCGGGTGGGTGCGTGTGGTAGGCCAGGCGATTTGGAGTGGGGCCGCCTTTGGAGCCAATGAGGTGGCTGGGATGCGAATCATGTACCCCTCTCAGCGCTGCGAGATCGATCGCATCATCGCAATGGGTAGAAAACGGGGGCGCAAGGTTGAGAACGAAGATAATCGCAGGTATTTGATAACACCTTGAAAGACGACGGCCCGCTTTCCCAATGAAGCTGGTTCATAAGCCTCAACCTCGTGGCACGCCGAACTCACAATATGCCTGGACCAAAACAACCAACGTAGACAGCTGCTGCTTACTGCTTGGAACGTTATCTACTTGGCCCAAATCACATGTCGGTTCTCATCTAATTTCAGATGTATCGAGCTCAGGAGGAGGTTACACGTCTAAAACTGTTATCATACACATTCAACTAATATAATTTTCAGTTCAAGTGTCACTGCGTCTTTTCACCCTCCTTCTCGAGAAGTTCCAGATAGTGCCTAGTTACATCAATCACCTGCTCCTCATAATTCCTGAACTTGATACCCAGGACTTCCTCCGTCCTACTACTATCAAATAGCAACCTTTTCGTCGGCTGACTTCCATTAACAGGCAGACGTCCATCTTTCACGGCTTCCGGGAAATGCTTCTTGACGACATCGATAGATTCGCCCCATGTGTTTCCCTCAACACCACCAGACATCATTCCAAAGTTCTGATTGCCTTGCACCTTTGGGTCGAGGGCCAGCACGTGCACTTTTGCTACGTCGTCGCTGTGGATCGTGGCGCCTGGGTTTGCAAAATTGCTTGATACTCCCAGGACTGGCCCAAAAGCGACCCCGTTCGTGCCGTTGGTAATTTCCTTAGGGCTGGCAATAAGTTCACTTCTACCAATAAAGAAGCTCGGCATGATGTTGACAACGTCGAAATGTGGGTTCTCGTCCTTCACAAAAGCGACTAAAAGATTGACGTCAACATTGCCACTACAAAGGGGAATAATCATGTAAATACGCACTTGTAGCATTAAGGGCGTTTGTCTTGGACGCAGCGTATGCTTGGAAAGAATGCTCAAATGGAGCGTGTTGGTTGGGAATGCGGTTGTCAGCCGTGAAGATCGTTTCCGACTGATCCCTGATGAAATCGTTCCAGGGTATGACGGCGATGATAGACGAAGTGATGACGATACGCTTCACCGTGGGAGCCCTGAGGGCAGACCTGAGAATTCCAGTCGTTCCTTTTACAGCAGGTGCAATAACGTCGCGCTCATAGTCATCACTTTCGAAGGCAATAGGTGATGCGATATGGAGGATGTATCCTACATCTCTTACGGCCTCGTCGTAGGCTCCATCTGCAATGATATCGGGTACGAAGACAATTTGGAGTCTTTTGCCTGGGGCAAGAGCTTTCGTCGAAGCTGCCGTGAGGATAGTCTCCGCTTTCGCATGTGAACGGACTGCAGCACGCACATTGTAGCCAGCTTCAAGGGCGTTGATGACGGCGCGGTAGCCCATATGGCCGGACGCGCCGGTGATGAGAAGAAGATTGCCAGACATTGTGTCCGATAATGGCTTTAAGCCTGTGGTCCTGCGGAGGACGAGGATCAGAGAGACTCGGCAGTGTATATAGGGTCTATTGTGAGTTGGATGCGGTAGTGGTAAGTAGAATGGCTGGATTCGAAATCGAATGGGTACGATAGACTGCAAGACCGATGGGAGGAATAATCTGGTTTTTATATCTTTGAGCCTCAAAGAGACCGTGCTGAAGCTTACATATCCCATGCAAAAAGTTTGCCGGTGTATGTATGTATTCAATAACACGCTCTGGAACAGCGGCGTGATCACTATTCAGATATAAAATCATCTTTCCAAGGCTGAGCGCTCAGTAATCGACCCATAGATCCGTGATTTTCTCTTGTTGCACCATGACAAAACAAGAGGATGACATATTTGATAATGACATAATGAATGGAATTACGAGGAAGAAGAAGACTGTAGGAATATGACAGTGGCCGACGAAAGGTCAGATCGACGATGGAAAGGCAACGTAAGCTGGTAACGTGGAATTTGCAGTTGTCTGACTCAACAAGATGTCAAGGACGGAGTATTACAAAGCAATAATGCCATACTTCCCATCAAGTATTCAGGCAGGAGAAGAGTACTGAGAAGTCCTTCTGTAGGCTATCATCATAAGGAGTGGATGTTTTGCGATCTGATACCAAAAATTGACGTGAGCCTCTGCACTGGGGCTGTTATATTGGAAATTCTTTGGGACCGACCAAGACGACTATTCTATTGCGAGGACCATCTCTGGTATTGTCAGCTTCAGGGAATCTCTATGTGACGTGTGCATTTGGAACACCCTTCTCATCCGACCTTGGCCCTGTCGTGCGTGTCAAGAGATCAGAAGGGGACGAGGGTCGGTCAAATATGCGTGGCCGATGTCCTTTCCAGAATTACGGGAAGCATCGGCTTATTTGCCGAGATATTGCCTGCTTTGTCATCATGAGCTGACCGTTTCATCGTCATAATTTGTTGTCCCGTCACCCGAGGACAGTATTCCCACATCCTATTACTTCGACAACGATGAGATGCCTAGCTTGACCGGCGCAATGCCAGACTTACCCTCTCACGCCTCACCTATTTACTCGCCTCGACCCCATATTGGGAGACAAGTGCCCGATTTTGACCTTGACCATGACGCCCTGGAGTTCCCACCCCCTCCAACGATCCTCAGTCCCGCCTTCACACCTCCCTCTACCCCCGGCTCCGAGACTCCTTCTCAAAAAGAACCGAAGTCGGTACCCGTCAATACCATCTCTCAAAAACCTCCAAAACTCCTCGACACCTTACCGGAAGTCAATTGCGTCGTTCGCGCTCGAATACCGACGGTAACAGGCTCAGAAATGTTCTTGCACCTCTACCAGAATAATGTCGACGACAAAGAGCATCTGGCGATCGTATTTGGTCCAAACATACGCTCAAGGTCACTTGACGCTCCGCGACCTGGTGAGACAGAAATGGATCGTATGATACGTGGGGCTTACACAGGAAGATTACATCCTGGAAGAATATCGAGTCGGTACGATTCACAGCCTTCAAATTTGCGGAATGACGCATCTGCAACGCTACCAATTGACCACACTGCTCTGACTGCGCCTCTTGTAAGAATTCACTCCGAATGCTATACGGGCGAGACAGCTTGGTCAGCCCGATGCGACTGTGGGGAGCAATTGGATGAAGCGGCCAGGCTTATGTCTCTTCCATCTTCGCCCGGCGGCGTGATAGTATATCTGCGACAGGAAGGCCGAGGGATAGGATTGGGTGAAAAGCTCAAGGCGTATAATTTACAAGATCTGGGCAACGATACCGTGGAAGCCAACCTTCTGCTACGGCACCCAGCTGATGCACGAAGTTATGGACTCGCGACTGCGATGCTACTGGACCTAGGATTTGGGGGAGATGCTGGCATCAAACTTCTGACGAATAACCCGGATAAAGTGCGCGCAGTGGAAGGCCCGAATCGCGAGGTTGTTGTTAAGGAAAGGGTAGCTATGGTGCCTCTAGCGTGGAAGACTGGCGGTAAGAGGGGAATCCACAGCGACGAGATCGAAGGATATTTACGAACCAAAATTGGGAAGATGGGACACATGATCGGATGAGAGCACTTTGGAATATGCATATTATATAGCACAGCGAAGGCGTTGTGGGATCGGTCCTGATGTACAGTGTAATTGTACATTTGCCGCAGCGCATCTAGAATAGATATTCGCGATCCGTCGACTGCAGGCGGATCGTACTCGGCTTCGTTCAATCCAGAGCCTTCTTTGGACGCAAGAATTATCAAGGTACACGCACATTGGGATGTAGTCTTGATGCTTGAGATAATTACCCCCAATGAGGCTCGCCAGCCCCAATTTGTGGTAGATTAAGAGTCCCCGAGCCGCCGAGAGATGGCCCCACCTGAATCATGGACTGCATACCACTGGAGCCCTACTGACTCCTGTAGCCAACGTCAGCACCAGTCATACTCCCAAACCGTGCAAGGGCACGCGGACCGGGTACTTGAATGGACAGCGGCTCTAATTCTCGGCACTATTCGGTGCAGCAGTCAGTTCCCAGCAATGGCATTCCTTCGGCCACTTCCCCTACGAGCTCTTCTGCGGCCACCAAGAAGCGCCGCACTGCTTCCACCTCTACCTCAGGAGGTGCCTCCGGATCGCGAGGTGTAGCCAATCTCACGCCTGATCAATTGGCGAAGAAGAGGGCCAATGACAGGGAGGCGCAAAGGGCGATCAGAGAGCGGACAAAGATCCAGATCGATGGGTTGGAGAGAAGAATACAGGAATTGACGAGTCAGCAGCCTTATCAAGAGTTGCAACATGCCGTCCGTCAGAAAGAGCTGGTAGAGGCTGAAAACGATGAGATCAAGAAGAAGCTGAAATCCATATTGAGCCTCCTGCAGCCATTGGTCGCTGGGCAGCCTCCAGCCAGTGGGACTGGGTTGATAGGTACTTTCCTCCTATGGGACTCACATGAGGCACTGCTGACCTCTGAAGATCCAATGCTTGCCCCACGCCGGGAAACGATTCGACCAGCACCAATCCTCACCTCAGGACTAAATCTTGGACCTCACACACCTAGCTATGGCGACCCTCGCAGTGCTACATCGGCGACGTCGGCCTACACAGCAGCTACACTACCACAACAAAAGCACTCGCCTCCCTCAATTCATCACTCGACGTACACTTCTCAGCCCAATGCATTCGCGCCGGTAAACGTTCTTGAACGTCGACATAGCAATGCCTCACATCTTTCTCGGACATCAGATGAAAAGCTAGATCTAGGCTATCTACTCCACAGTCATCAAGACAGCCAAAAGGGAAGAGAGCCGTTCGGTAATGACAGAACGCTCTCGCTGCCATCATGCTCTACACTGCCTATGCATACCCTCAGTCCGTTCCAGAATGGCGATGCTTTCAGCATGTCATTGTTAGCACATGTAGTGCCGGTGCGTAACGTCCGACCAACATGCCCTCTGGATGGACTTCTAATGGACTTCCTCGCTGAGCGCCGACAACAAGCAGAGAAGGGCATGTCGAGTAAAGAGCTCATTGGGCCAGCTTATCCGAGTGTGGCGTCTCTGCTTCACCCTACACGGAGCCAAATGTCGCATCCCCTGTCCAAGGTGTTTACAGACATGCTTGGCACGTTTCCGGATCTCGCCACTCTACCAGAGCAAGTCGCTGTATTGTAAGCATCCACACCCTGGTTCTCCCACCAACCATTCAGTTCGCTTCTTCTTTCGCCTTCTACCCCTCCTTATTGACCATTTGCAGATACATAATGTTCCTGATCATGCGCTGGCAAATCTCGCCAACCCTCGAAACCTACGATCGCCTACCGGACTGGGTAACCCCACGCCCATCCCAATTGATAACGCCGCACCCCGCCTGGGTCGATCATCTCCCCTGGCCACGCATGCGCGAGTTTCTTGTACGTCAATACACGTCTGTCCCTTTCGACGAATTCTTCATCCCGTATACCACTACTCTATCGCTGAATTGGCCATATGAGGCTAGAGATACGCTGTTGACGATGCCGGGAACGGACGAGCTGAGTATCAATCCAGTGTTTGAACGGCATTTGATGGATTTGGGAAATTGGTCACTGGGACCGGCGTTCGCGAGAGCACATCCGAGCTTGGCTGAGACTTGTACTATCAAGAATGAGGGGGAGAGGAGGAGGTGAGGCGATTTGGAGTGAGGCCGTGATCCTTCTCAGGGTTGTTTTGCATTCTTGTTGTATATGGTTAGGAATTGCGGTTTTCGAGAGCGGTGGCCACGAGCTGGCTTGTGGAGTTCTCGTCCTGAACGATATACGGGAAGGCTAGTTGGTCGAAAAGCATTTTGGGAGAACATGGTGTACACGTGGTAGAATCCTACTGTAAATCGGAAGGAAGTATGCTGGATAGCATTTATGGAGGATACGATGTACATTTTGGCAATGTCGTGGGAAGGGTCTATTGGTCAAAAGCATCTCGGAGCATATGGGCATTGACCCGGCGGCAATCTAGCATTTTACTTAAGTACTCACGAATCCATTTTCCCACATTCCTTTCAACATGTCACATTTCCACCCTAGCCATACCAGACCTAGCGATAGCCATTTCTCGCACCATACCTTAAGATTCAAAAACATCGCACAGTTCCTACTGTTACACCCCATACAAACTAAAACACGGCTCATTTCGAGCCTCCTTCATTCGGCGTGTAAGGCCTTCCGGCTCCTGGAAACAACTCTCGCGCTTGCCGACCCCCGCTAAAACCCTCCGATGTTTCGAAGTGTGCGGCATGTTTGGGAAAGATTTGAGACAGGGTTGTGTTATCGGGCTGGAGTTTGAGTTTTAGAGGGGGTGGGGGTGGGAGTGAGCTTGTGCTAGTATCCTGCGAGCTCATGCTAATTATTGAAGACTGAGTTCATGTTCATGATCAGTGATCATCGGCAATCGATCATGAGCAAACCATCTTGACAGCCACATTCAAAATTGGCTCTCGATCAATGGTATCGATAGCTTCTAGCTTATTGATTATCAGTGCTCGAGAAAGCTCCATCCGGCTCACAAGATATCAAAATAATGAATAAATGATTTGAGTACGAATACACCTTGTCACTCAACAGAAAAAGGAATCCCATCCATAATAACCTTCCCCCCAACCTGCAGCACAACCTGGATCCAAGGAGAGCCGTACTGATTCCCAGCTAGCGGCCCAGTCACCACCCCAGTGAAAGCCGCCGTATTGCCCGACCTCACCCTATTCAGAAACTGAGTAGCCAACAATTCCACCAACGACCATGGGATCGTCTGTGGCCCTCTTCCATTCGTTAGAATATCGCCTCGTATCTGGAAGGCTAGCGATACGGCGCCTATTCCAAAGTCATACGCATTCCGTTCCACGCCCCCTGAAGCCGCTTTGGCTGCTGCTCCTGTTGCGACGCTGGTGAGGAACTTAGCTAACTCCTCTGCTGCGGCTTGTTTGTTGGTTGCGCTGTTCAAGAGGAGGGCGGCGGATGTGAGGACCATTTTCCACGCGCCGAGGTTGTTGTAATAGGTGATGAACCCCCTTTTTGGGAGGGTGCTAAGGGCGGTGTCATGGTTGCCATGTGGGACTATTTCCATGCCAGGTGCTTGTGGAATCTCATAGTTGAAGGTGGACGAAAGGGATCGACTGTTTATGGGATTTGCAAGCGTTGGTAGAGAGTGAAAGTAGAGGATGATAGAGAAGAACAGAGAGAGACGCCCAAACAGCGTCGTATACCGAGGGGATTTCATGTCTCTTCCAAGTAAAAAGGACAGCCTCCGAGAGTGAGATACAAGTTCTTCGTTCAGTAAGAAAGAGAGAGAGGCATGATTGGAACAACAATATGGGGGAGGAGAGTGTCGAGACCTTTGTAGTCTTATCCGATTTGAAATTGCCACAAGTCAGCTCCAGGATCAGTCAAGATAGGCGCTTTAGTATATGCGGAGATTTAATAACCTCGTGTCGGAGGATTCGGCGCGAGTAATGTCGGGTATACCTGATAGTGGGACTCGCATAACCCCCCCGTGCCCCCATGTTTGATGGCTCCCAATTTGAGGTTCAATAAACCTTGGCGGCTTGTCGCGTCCGTAATTTCTACCAATTGGTCCCTCCACATCTACATCTGTCACTCCTAAGACTCTTACCCTTGTACACAATCTCTGTCAGAACAGCCTAGCAACCCCCAGACCCATTAATACATTTTTCAATACTTCGATAACTATGAGGTGTGTCCTGAAGCCTAATCCCTTTGATTGCATATCAATATGTGGCTTTGGTCCTTCCTCAGGATGGGCGACTTAGCTGGCAATAAGACCTTCATAGCTGGCTGCTCTCCGAAATATCACCTAGACGGCCCGCCACCGTATACAAGGGTAGTAGCATGTTTCTCAATGTAATCGATGAGCTTTGGTGAAGCCTACCTGTCGATTCATCATTGTTTGTGCCGCCTTTCCTGCACTTACCAACAGCATTTCGACTACAGTCCTTCACTTGGGCATTGCGAAGCATTTACTTACACAATTGCAAAAGCCGTATTGGCAAGAACCTAAGCGCGAGCTATGGAAGCATTTCCTACACTTTCGCAGAACGATTGGGCCAATTCGTGGCTTGGATGTAGACATCTGAGCCGCAAAGGTGGGGACGGCTGATGAGCTATTCATAGGCAGGCCTTTGCCCCTTGTCATCTCTTCGGACAATAAGCAATGGTAATAGCAGGTTCAATATACGTGGCCTTTGTTGCAAAAGAGCAACAAGTCTCGGCGCATAATCGGCAAGCACACTAGCCGCCGTTTCGGCTGTCTGTAACACTGGTGGATCAAGCCTCAGAATTTTGATATTTGACAAGATGACTTCTTCATAAGCCTCCGCCGTGCTCCAGCCATGAAGGTGTCAATTTTTCATGCCACTGTTCTGCAGCTGTCCCTTTCGTTAATCCTGAGGACTGCTTTGATTGACCATGATACCCATTTCATTCGGCTTTCATCTTACGATTTACTCACTAGTGTTGATATTTGCTCGCATTCATGATTGTATAGCAGATACTACAGGGAATTCGCTTTCCGGAGGTCTTGCTGGGACTTTGCTTGGCGAAGGCTTCACAGCCGGAGGTTCTACCGAGATTGGGGACAATCTCGTACCAGCCAATGCAGAGCCTTCCCTCAGTATTACATGTGTCGGGGACAGCTATGCCTACAATCTACCCGTCAGCGCCGGCTTCGACACAAGCCACATCACCATGCAGCAGCTCTGCGCAAAGACACAGTTCAACGGCGGTCAGCCAGGCCAGCACATCGGCGGATGGTGTGACTACAGTCGTTATCACCCCAAGGTAGTCTTCGATCTTACGGCACCTGCTCAAGTGAATCCAGTCCTTGCGAACCCTCGAGTCATGACAGCGTGCCAGTACCGCTGCTTTTGTAATTATGGCTTGGGAGCCAACGCAATCCAGCCCACAGGCCCGGTGGCTCTCGAAGCGACATGGAGGTCTGACCAAACGTACGAGATGACGGTTGACGTACTCAAAGACTTTGATGAGCCTTCATGGAGCAATAACGTGATCGCAGCCCAGTTCGGCACTCCTCAGAGCGATGGCTTGGAGGTTGATGTACCGCTGTCATCGCACAGGGGGGCAAAAGGCGCGTTGCCCGTTAGAGTTACGGAAGTCCTCACCATGAGCCAGCAAGTCTACGAAAAGAACAAATCCACGCTTGCGCACGCCACGTTCATGAGCATGAATGAGGACAATCAGATCGAATGCTCAGGCGTCCGGCCGCCTTGGCCACTCCCTGCTCCTTTCACCATGGGCATGTTCCCAGATCTTACGCACCTGTGTGCGGTAGAATTTTCTGGCGGATCGGCCAGAGCAAATGCAGGAGGATATTGCCACCGCTCCGATCTCCCCGGCGGCGGCGTCTCCCGCACAGTCTGGTTTTCTGACGAACTGACCCCCCGTCACGAATGGACCTGGGGCGGACCAAATTTTTTCGCCTCCGCCGCGATCCGGACCTGGTGCCGGATGAGATGTAGATGCAAGAAGTCCCCCTCGAAAACGGATCCATTGAAGCAACTACTGGGTTCTACAGTCTGGAATATCATCGCCAGCCAGAACATAGCAGCGAACCCGGACGGCTCAATGACTATCCAAGGAACGAATTCTCAGCAAAGCGAACAGCAAGTCCTCCCTGCGCAACCGGGTGCAAATCGGCTCCATGGTATTGCAGCAGGGACTTGCGGGCCGGATAAATTGCAATTCTGTCCATCGACTTGGCCCACGGAGATACTGGGGGACATCAAACAGATGCTCACCCCGCCCAACGCCACCGAGATCATTGCTCCACCAGCCAGCCCGCCGACCAAGGATTTCACGACTTGTGGTCGCTATTGCAGCAAGCAAAAGGACTGCGGGCCGGGTGATAGTCAGAGGGACTGTTTCTGCGGCCTCCCTTCACCAAAGGATGCGTATACATTGGGACTGGATCCAATTTCTCCAGTATCTGTGTGTCTGGTATTGGCTCTCACAGTCGCTGGGATCAGTGGAAGAGACGTTCCGGTGCTCGAAGGCGGTTTTGCAGCTCCAGCGCCAGCACCAGCTTTACAGTACCTGGACGAACGGGGCGAGGCTTACCAATGTCCGTGCAATTCTACATATATTTCGAGCAGCTGTTGTGGGGTAAAGGATGGGATGGTTTGGCTTGAATAGAACATATGATACCCACTAGACTACCATTCGACCAGTAATAGGTTGTTGCATTTGAACGCCCGCAAAGGTCTTGAGACCCCGTCCCTTTCTGATCCCGCGGAAAGGTCGACATGTGCACTTGTGTTGGGATATTTGTCATTTGTAGCAATATATCTATGTGCATGCAGAATCGAAAAGAAGAACATAGCCTTTGCGAATTCAAGAAGGGTCGTCACAGATCACGAGCGCATAGAGAATCGCCATGGATAATTCAACCCACAATGCAGACTGGAAACCTCCATTTGGCACTGGCCGGAGGAAGAGAAGTCATCACTAATAGTATTCACAAGATAAGTAGGGTCTTCGTGCCAGCGTCAAGCAGAGAAATACGATTGGTGGACGCTCTGATGATGTTTCTAGTGCCTTGGCAAGCCGATTGTCGCCGCCACCGGGTCGCCGACTAATTCGAACAGCCTAACCGCATGGAGAACGCTTCCGCTGTCCGAATTGTGTTGCGACCCGCGAGGTTGGTAGCGGTATACTTTTCTTGTATGCAGGCTTCCTTCCTTCTGTATCTACAAATCGATCTAGAATGAGGAACGCGCGCAACGACAACCAACCGTCGCATGTATCGTGCATCCAATTGCTTCTTTCTGTTGCTGTATTGCAGCAGCATCACCGCATCAGTCATGTCGAGCGCAGTGCCGCAGCTGACGCCCCCAAATCTTACGTGAGATCCTTGCTGTCGTCGGGACTTTCGATCCGCGGTGATTGGGAATCTATCTCGCTCATTACTGGTGTAGCGATCTGGTTCCTCGTCATAGCTATGTGGCATCTCTGAATGTGACAGTCGCACATTAGCCAGTCCGCCGCTGGCTTCGCATATGGTCCAATGGCGAGATTCAGCCCTCTCGATACTAGGATTGATTCGTTGGATTCTAATGTGATTAATGTGACCTTAGGCTAAGAAATGCATGGCATTCGCTTTTAGATTGGAAGTGCATCCCATCCTGCTTTTGCAGCTGAACTTTGTTCTTATCGAGGATCTATTGAGTAGTCCCTGCCAGCTCTGTGCCATTAGACCAGGTTTCGCGCACAGGACAATCTCCCCTACTGAAGGCGATGCATATCCGAATTGATGGGCTTTACACCCAAGGGGCTCAGGATATATCAGGAAACTTTCCATGTCTCCATGCCGGGTTTGTGGTGGTGCGCACTCTGGCAAAGTGTGACCAGGCCGTCTTGTGTACCTGGCGGGTACTTTCCTCCACCAACTATTGTACCTCCGTACCTCTACTTTGGACTAATACTGCATTCCCGACTTTCATTCTACGTTCCAGGCCTTCTCTCTTAAGCGAAGGATTATGGCACAGCCGAGGCGGAAATCTCTGCTTTACTACTTGAATTCTCTCTTTCGCAAGCCGAGGATGGGATTCTCTGTTTTTGTGCTTCCACCACTCCACCCCAGCACCAGATGGTAGAATGTCGCCCCACCTTCCCAACCATGTGTCTAGCAGGGCTCATGATATTATCGTCGCCTGCATCGTTGGTCCGATAATTGCCACAATTATCGTTGGTATCAGAGTCTGGACGAGAGTGGTTGTCACCCATAACCTGGGATGGGACGATTATGCGACCATGGTTACTTTGCCGTTCTGTATAGGTTTCAGCGTTGTGCTTGGAGTTTCCACGCGGTATGGAATGGGTCTTCATCTCTGGGATGTAAGCTCAATTTCGGAACTGTTGGTCCAGTTTAGCGTCGGCTCTTCCACATATATTCTCCGTAGAGGATATCCTTCCAGCGCCCTTCGACTCTCTAGACCAGTTTCTTCGCATGGTTATGTCTCTCGATATAGGATTGCTGACTCCAATATCGATAGATGACACCGGAGCTGATATCTGACCACTCTGAAGTACGACTACTCGTTTCTGAGACAGACCCCATGAAGCTGGCTGACGAACCCCGTCACAGTGGATTTTCATCTCTTCGGCCTTCTATCTGATCAGCATTCTCGGCTACAGACTGGCCCTTCTGCTAATGTATCTTCGACTGTTCGGATCGAACAAACGCTTCAAATATGCAACTTGGGCTGTATTATTCTTCGTTACTGGCTATCTATCTTGTAATATCATCACATTAATCTTCGGCTGCACACCAATCACAAAGTATTGGAAGCCTGACGAGCCTGGCCACTGCATCGTTCTTGGCAAGGCTGACCACGCATATGGATCAATGAACGTAGTTTCAGATGTGTTGCTGTTTCTTCTGCCTTTACCCATGGTGTGGCGACTGCAACTGTCCCGGAGGGAAAAGCTAGGACTGTGTCTGGTCTTCATGAGCGGAATCTTGTATGCCCCCCGCCAACAAACGACTTTTATGGGCAAGAAGGCTAACATCTTCCCAGCAACTGCGCGGTAACCACCCTCCGATTCGCCCTTCTAGTCGAGAACCTCAACGCTCCCGACACGGCATGGCTGGACGCAAGGACCTTCCTCCTGACGTAAGACCATGCACTCCTTCCCCCAAATCTCGACGCTGACTCTGCACAGTGTCGTCGAGATCAACACCGGTCTCATATGCGGCTGCACGCCCATACTGAAACCCTTCTTCAGACACATCTTCTCCAAACCCCCACCAATGCAATCGCGGCAGAACTCCGTCGCGCAACCTGGCTCGATATGGGTGGGCAAATCTCCCGATGACCAGAGCGGGTGGAATTACAGGTGTATTGTTGAGTTGGAGCGTGGAAGGGTCGTCACTAATGATAAGACTTTAGTCCGAGAGATTGAACTCTAGTCCACGCGATATAATGAGTTGAGGGAGATTTGAAGGCTTGCTTGGGTATTATTGGGGTTAGTGGGAGGTTTTTGTTGTGCACTGAGACGGATAGGTGGAGCTCTCGGGTTAATGAACAGCTTAGACTATCCTTGTGGTTCAACACGATACCTGCCTCAAATCTACCTCGCCAACATCTGTTGTTGGAAAACGAGACACTTCAAGCAATCACTGTGGTTGGGTTATGATTCCCTGAAGAGAGAAGGGTTATCTATCGAAATCTACTCAACCATCCATAACAGCGCCCAAACCCGCAACCCCATCACGGAGACCAAAGCTTTGACTCTCAACTACCAACATATATGCAATCAGAGGAAAATTGCGATTACATATGTATGTTACATGCCGAGAACCTCTTGCAACGTCATAAATGTTGCACCCTCACCTCACTAATTCCTACAAAAAAGGGCCCAATGGTCCCCCAATACCTGCATTTGGCTTCATTGACCGATACTGTGCACTCCCCAGACAATCCTGTCATTTTTATGATTCGAATCACGTTGCCTACTTGCTTACAAGCGTCACATATCTCTCAAGTACCTTGTTGATAGCCAGCCCTCTTCTCAAAATCATATTTACATTGAGGGATCTTAACAGATCCATATCTATGACTCCTCTAAGCTCATCAGAAGTGCGGGAAGGGAGTGGGAGGGGGTTAATGGACTAGTTGTTCAAAGCCGGATGTTTTTTCGAGGAATGGAGGTGTTGCGTTTCTGACTCAGGGAGGTATATTGACTTTGATCATGCTCGAGGGTTATGTGTAGTTCTACGGTGTAGATTGAGTTGCTTATTTTCGGGATTGGGACTTTGTGGAGGAGTAGGTTTGTGATTGAAGCTTCATAAGGATAGAATGATCGCTAGTAGGCAGGAAGGTGATAGGAGGTATCTTTCTACAAGTGTTTGGTAGGAAGGCTGAGTGTTGCTTGTTGAGGGTCTCAGCATTGGGAGGAGCATCCTTTTCTATCTGAGTATATTGAGTGGTTGTTTTGAAATTCTTATACTGCTTCGCCCGAAATGGTAATTTGGTGTAATGTGTTCATATACTGGTTCTGTACGACTGTTCGTACGTGTCTGGCTGAATGGTAGATATACCAGGGTTGTTAAAGCGACGAGACTCAGAGTAATTCTCACGCGAATGTCGGCGTTGGTGCATGCACTCAGGCCACTATGACGTGTAAAGGGCCACCTTAAGGGTGTTCAAAAATAATATTAGGCTATGCACCTAATTCTATTAGGAACCTAGCTAGAATCATCTTCCTGAGCTCACATGCCATAATCAACGGCGAGCGATTGGTATGTAAAGTAACCGCATTAAGATCGGCCCCGTTGTCGACTAGGTACTGTAACAGGACTTTTCCAGTCTCGTTGTCGAGATTGCCATTGATGACGCAGTGAACCGGGAGGAATCCCTCTTCGGTAGTGGCTGATGTTACCGAAGCCCCTGCGTGGACAAGCTGTTGGACAATATCTATATATCCTTTGAGGCAGGCAAGGTGCAGCGGTTGATAACCTTGCTTATCTCGAGACTGCGTTGACTGACCTCCCTCGAGTAAGAAGCCCACTATATCGGGTTGATTCTTGGTAATGGCTTGAAAAATTGGAGAGGAGAGACTCGGCGTGGGAGGAAATGCGTCCGCCAAACAAATCCCATAGCGTACTAAGAGGCGCACGCGAGTAAGATTTCCCCGAGCGAGTGCGATGTCGATGGGCCGATGACGTGCTGCCTCTTCAGCATCAGAAGATCCATGTATATCAGTGCTCCTCATCAAGAGTCCTTCGGCTAGGAATGTATCGTCCTTCAGGCAGGCCAAAAGCAAACAATCTTGTTTCAATTTATCCATCGCTTCCTCCACACCAGGGTACCCTACCATAAGAGTATCTCCATTCTCTGTCATGCTGTATACTCTAAACTCCGACCAATGATCAAGTATGTCAAAGAAAGTAGTCTTGTCCTTGGAGACTGCCTGTCCTATCAGGAATCCAGAAGGGAAAGGGTCGTGTTGACACAGTAGGCATGATATCCGTTTTAATACCGCGGTGCGGCAGGCAAACATGATACTTGACCTAAAATTGTCCTGAGAGAGGTCCCAACTATTCTCGGCGTCAACAGCGGTTACTAAAATTGTTCGTAAAAACGCTTCAGGAGGGGGCAAATCCCAGGAAGCGTCTTTGACCTCCTTATCGAGCCTTACAAGTTCTTGTAACAGAAACCCAAGTCGATTTTTCTTGGGAGAACTGCGTGGCTGATGGACCCAAGGCGGCTCTACGTTGTTCATGATAGCCGCACTTCCACCCATGTGTTGCCTTGTCGAATGCTCGATCCAACCGGGGACGCTGAAAAAGTGGGCGTCGCATTGCCTGCAACTCTTGATCTGATGGCCGTGAAGAGTCTGTAGGTGGCGCTGGTGCTCAATTTGTTTGGTGAATCGTTCGCAACACTTGATACAAACTAGCGGCGGTAATGGCTCAGGATTAAGGGCAGGTGAATCATCGGTATCACGTTGTAATTCAGTCGAATCCGTCCCTTTCCCCAACTGCAAACATAACATAGACGACTTTTGGTCATCAAGAGCATTTCTATAAGGCCCGGTTGGCCTGGATAAAGAGGTCATGTCCGCAAGCTTTGGGGGGTTTAACAGAGCTTTCGGCCGGAAATTCCTCTTGTAAACAGCCGCAGTGAATAGCTGGTCCTCAAAACTAAGCCTCTTATATTCCAGCTCAGCGCTCTCCGTAGAGACGAGGCTATCTCTGTCTCGTATTGAAGTGGATTCTCTAGACATGACAATGGTCCAGGCACTCGATTCCGCCTTACGGAAGACTTCGGTCTTTTCCAAAAGTGTCTCTCGCTGGATCGAGAGTGATGGTCTGGGAAACGGGGGTCTGTCAGTCGCATCTTCCTGAGACATGCTAGCAGAAGATACGTACAATTCCATTAGATTTACCAAGCACGTCATCGCAGTCAGCTGTCTTGTTATCCTATCCTGATGAGTCTTAATCACACCGCTATTCCACATGATCTTCACCTTCTCACGGAATCCTGGATCCTGTTCCATACTCATAACCGAAGCTAAATCAGCTTCGAGGGACGCAACAACCACGGAACCCAAATGCAGAGTCGATTCAACTTGATGGTAGATGTCTTCATCGATGCGGGCCTCTGATAGCTCTACTATCGCCTGTATCCGTTTGAGTACGATTTCGATCA
>JAABUK010001547.1_pt1 | contig 43337 bp, 27 predicted proteins | sample 5559141 | NCBI WGS metagenome assembly JAABUK01 (sample SAMN10711869, study PRJNA513367) | rock metagenome | isolation source: Antarctica rocks | place: Antarctica: Victoria Land, Pudding Butte nord | collected 2016-01-03 | reverse complement strand
TGAAGGGTGCCGGTGCGGCGCTCAAGGAACTGGGATTTGCTTAGATTCGCCGTCGTCCCGCTTATACTCACGCCCGTCATCCTTTGTGCGCAATCGCTCAGCGGCATCATAGACATTCACGTTCATTCGGATCCGGATAGCGTTCCTCGCAAGATCGATGCGCTCGATCTTGCGAGGGAAGCGAAGCGTGCCGGTATGGGTGGCTTGGTTCTAAAGAATCACTACGAATCTACGGCGGCCATTGCGTATCTGATTCGAAAGGAAGTTCCGGGAATTGAGATCTTCGGTGGCGTGGACCTGAACCTGAGTGTCGGGGGCATGAATCCCGCCGCCGTGGAACACATGTCCAAAATGAAAGGTGGATTCGGCAAGGTAGTTTGGATGGGTTCCTTCGATGAAGAGGCCCAAGTCCGCTACTCCAAAGAGAATCGGCCGTCGGTTGCGGTATCGAAAGATGGCCAACTTCTTCCGGAGGTGAAGCAGGTAATCGCAGTGATTGCGAAACATGATCTGGTAATGGAAACAGGGCATCCTACCGCAGTGGAAGCGCTCATGCTGATCCAGGAAGCCGTTCGGCAGGGCGTGAAACGAATTGTGGTCACTCACGCCATGATCGCGCCCATCCATATGAAGCTTGCGCAGATGCAGGAAGCAGCAAAGGCAGGAGCGTACGTGGAGTTCGTCTATAACGGCCTGATTGGGCCGTACAAGGAATTCACTTTCGCCGATTATGCCGCGGCAATCCGGGGCATCGGCGTGGAACATGCCATTCTTTCAAGCGATCTGGGACAGGTGAAGAACCCGCTCCCTATAGAAGGTTGGAAGCTCTACCTGCAGGGCATGAAGAAAGAAGGCTTCAGCGACGCCGAGTTAGCCACAATGACTAAGCTGAATCCAGCTACACTTTTGGGCATTTCCGGAACAAGTAAGTAAAAAGGAGAAGGAATGAGCGTTTCACGACGTGGTTTTATAGGCTCGGCGGCACTGGCAGCAGCAAGCGGATACGCTGCCGAAGGGAAAAACACGCTTCCGAAAAGAACTCTCGGGCGCACCGGCATACCTGTGTCGCAGTTGGCTTTCGGTGGCGGCAGCCGGTTTTTGATGTATCGCGAGGAAGACAAGGCGGTGGAAGCTGTCCACCGCGCGCTCGACATGGGAATCACTTATCTCGATACGGCGTTCGCGTATGGGCAAGGTCTAAGTGAATCACGGATCGGCAAAGTAATGGCTACCCGTCGCAAAGAAGTCTTCCTCGCCACGAAGATGCAGGAGCGAAATGGTGAAAAGGTGCAGGCCATTATCGAAGCCAGCCTGAAACGCCTGCAGACGGATCAACTGGATCTGATCCACATTCACGAACTGAAAGGCGAAGACGATCTGGCGCGCATTGAAGCGAAAGACGGAATCCTCAACACACTGATAAAACTTCGCGATCAGAAAGTAACAAAATTTATCGGCATCACTTGTCACAATGACCCGACGGTCTTGAAGACAGCACTGGAACGTCACGATTTCGATTGCGTGCAAATGGCTCTGAATGCCGCTCTTGCGGGAATGAAGTCAGGAAAGAATGCGGCTGGCGCTTCCGCGATGATCATCAACCCTGATATAAAGGCCAGCTTTGAGACAGTCGCCCTGCCGGTGGCCAAGCGCAAAAACATGGGAATCATCGCGATGAAAGCGTTTGCCGCCGATGGCTTGGCCGGACAGGCGACGCCCGAAAAGCTGCTCTACTATGCGTTATCGCTGCCCGTGTCTACTGTTTCTGTAGGCATGCCCACGCTCGACTTGATCGCGGAAAACACGAAGATGGCCCGCGCCTTCAAGCCTCTCACCCAGGCGGAGATGACTTCGATGAGCGATTCCCTTTCCAGCAAAAACAAGGTCGCGCTCGATCACTATTTCCATCATCATCGCGATGAGTTTGAGGTTGCATAGAGAGTTGAATGTGTAGGTGGTTCTGACCGGTACGGCTGCGCTAACCGTCGCACAAACGGCGGACCTGCCGAAGCAAAAGGCCAATCAGGTAATCGATATCCAGATTGGCGCCATCTCGTGCCTTGATGAGGGAACGGACAAAGTTCCGGATATACTCCGCAAAAAGACCAGCGTGAACACGTTGTTCCTTGCCACCTTTACTTATGGCAATGGCACTACCAGCCATCAGCTCGAGGGACATCCTTTTTTCTGACCACGGTGTAAGACAGTACGACAAAAAGTTTTTGCGACCCCACACGCGCAGTTTTACAAGAACACACTCGTTAAACACACAAAGGCTCCGGATCATGGCATTCTGGACATCCTGAAGCCGGATTACGTGTACCGGGAAACAAAGCGCTGTGTTGACGGCACAAAGATGGAAATCTGGCCTGGCATCGATGTGGATATTTCCAACATAAATGTCGAGTACAGTCAGTGCACGCAGCCGGTGATTATAAAAGTCACCAAGGCCATACCGCGGCGGGGCGCAAGGGCTCGTCATTTCCCGGAAATACTCAGAGATAAAGCTAGCCAACCTGACAGCTGTCGGCAATGCATTTCGGGAAATGAAGCTTACCTGATTAATATGGTGGCCTGAGCCTAACCTGCTCTGCCCGGTGAGATTGTTCAACGATAACCTGCCGGAGTTGCGCGATTGCTGAGTCTGCGTCATCCGTGCGGCCCAGCCGTCGGAGTACGATTGCTAAATGGCTTAAGGCCGTGCGATCCTCGCTATCTTGCTCGTGCGCGATATGGAATTGTTGAAGAGCCTTCTGGTAGTCGCCTGCTTGCTCATAGAGTTTGCCCAACAGGTTATGAGCTCTGGTGAATTCCGGCTTGGCCTTGGTCGATGCATCGAGTGCCATCCGTGCTTCTTCATATTGGGGCGTCTCCGGTTTGACCTGCTCGCTCATAATTGCCTGCGCTAACAGGTAGTTCAGCATGGGGTCGTCCGGCTTTCTTTTTAACCGGTCACGAAGCATAGGCACGGCCAGATCGGGCCGCTGGGCTTCGGTATACAGTAATCCCAAACCCGCGGCACCGTATTCGTGAATGCTGTCCAGGCTGTTTGCCAAATCGAACTCCGCAGCCGCCTGCTGAGCGTTTCCTAGCTGTGCTTGAATTGCACCGCTCAATGAGTGCAGCCGAGCGGAGCCGGGCACTTGCTTGAGCCCGATGGCCACAACCTCCACGGCCATTTTTATTGCATTCTGTTCAACGTAAATGGTCCCGAGATCGACATAATTTCGATCATCGCGGGGCGCAAGCTGCGCGGCTCTGCGGAGGTGCTCGGTTGCCGGAATGAGCTGCCTGCCGGCTGCTTCCGCAGAAGCAATCAGATTGAGAGTGTCCGCCTGGGCGTTGGGGTCTTGAGCTAATGGCTTCAGCGTGTTTATGGCATCCGCGGGACGCCGCGCTAACAGTTGAGCATTCCCAAGATTGAATCGCGCATCTGAACTGTCCGGAGTCTTGGCCAGAATCTTTTCGAATACATCGACAGCCTGCTCCGCGCGTTGAGCTTTCAGCAGGCAAGCGCCGTAGATCGGAAACGCTTGATCGTTACTCTCGATTTCCGCCAAGCTCTGCTCGAAATGCCTTAAAGCCAACGCGCAATCTCCTTGTTCAAACGCAAGCACGCCGGCCATTGCGTTTGCTACCGTGTTACCCGGGGAAATCTCAATCAGCCGAGCCAGGAAGGCGCTAGCTCTTGGATCACGGGAACGATAGCCGGCTTCGACCGCGCCCTGAAGCGCCGGCAGGAAATTTGGCGAGTACTTCAACGCTTTCTCGAACGCGCCGATACTCTCTCGATCACGTCTGAGACCTGCGAGTGCCATGCCACGGGCTGTCAGGCTTCTGACGTCGTCAGGATGCTGAACCAAAAGAGCATCAGATAAAGTCAGCGCATCCTGGTATCGCTTCGACTGCAAGGCCTCGGGAAGCGAATCGGCTCTACAAAGGCTGACGGCCGCCAGAAATATGGCCGCTCTAATACTGGATTCGCAGACCAAAGGTGACTGACCTCGGGAGGCTCTGCGTGGTGGATCTTCCAAATAATCCACTAGAAAGATCACTGACGGGAAGACCCAGATTCACGCGGTTGAAAAGGTTGAAGATTTCTCCGCGGAGTTGGATTGTGGCACCTTCTCTCACGAACCAGGGCACATGCGCCGTCTTGACAACATTTAGGTTTAAATTGGCCAGTCCGGGTCCAGTAAACGTGTTTCGGCCCAGATCACCTTGATGTCCCAAAGCGGGTGTGGGGAAAGCCGAAGCCGGGAACAATCCTCGTATGTAGTCGCTGCGTGAAACAGAGACCTTGTTGCCGAACGTAGGCGTATTCGGGGAGTCATAATTGAATCCATCTCCGTTGAAGTCGCCTTTCGGGTAGGGCGCGGTAGTAATGACGCTGTACGGCAGACCTCCCTGAAAAATCGCGATCGCCGCAAGATTCCAGCCGCCCAAAACATGCGAGCCTACTCCGTTTCGGAACAAAGAAGGAACTTCATAAACACTGTCGAGAGTCAACCGCTTGCTCACGTTGAAATCGGAGACTGCGTGCTGCGAAGCGTAGTCACTGGCGTCGCGCACATTCTGCCCCCCGCCCACACCGTTGTCATTGCTCGATGTGAGATCGGTGCCTTTTCCAAAGGTAAAAATTCCTTTAGCGGAAAGGCCTTTCGAGAAATGTTTGCTGAGCAGGACGGTCCCGTAGTTGGCATCGGAGTAACCGATGCTCCGGCCATACGTGATCGGCCCAAAATTTGGATTCAACCGGGTCAGTGTTCCATTGTGCTGCAACAGGTCTCCGGCATACCTGTTCGCGTTAGTTTGCAAATAAAGGTGATCCGAGTGATTAGCCAGGTAATCTACCTGCAGAACAAGCGAATCCGTCAGCCGTCGCGAAATGCTGACATTCCAAACCTGAACTGTAGGTGGATCGATCGAAGGAGATAGCCCTTTGACGCTGATCGGCGTTCCCACCAACCCTCCCGCAGGGTTGAGCTGGAACTGCAAGCCGGGAGGAAGAGGAAAGGAAAGTCCGTTTGGAGTTCCCAAGGCGAAGTTTAATTTCTGTCCATTGCGGATATCGAGAGCTACTGAACCAAATGGCGGGTTGGTTGAGACGACATACGAGAGGTCACCGATTCGATTCAGATAAATGCCGTATCCGCCCCGAACCGCTGACTTACCGTCCCCGAAGATATCCCACCCAAAGCCCAAGCGCGGCATGAAGCCCTGTGGACGATTAGTAGTTACCAACCCATCCTTCGTGCTACGGATGAAGCCGTTGGCGATCTGTTCATTGAAGGTGGCGCCAGCACCGGGAGCAAAAAATCTGGACGGCGTACCACCCTGGCCAATCTGGGCCAGATGCCCAAAGTATTCGTACCGTAATCCCATGTTCAGGGTAAAGTTTTTGCGGACCTTCCAGTCGTCTTGAGCGAAGACGCCGAAATACGTCATGTGGACTTTGGTGTAAACATTCTGGGCAAGAAGGCCGGTTCGCGTGTCGATCACCGGGCCGCTCTGGGTCAGAGGCATATCCTGCGCGAAATCGAGAGCGTTTCCGAACGTGAAGGTTGGACGGGCATAGCTGGGCGTGAAATTATCCAGATCATGCTGGCGATCGACACTGGCACCGAAGCGGAAACTGTGATTCGCGTGCAGATACGACAGAACCTCGTTCCAATTGTAATTCGCATGGACCCAGCCGATTTGGTTTTGACTGAAGCTCTGCATGCCGGTGATAGAAACACTGGGCAAGGCCGGGTTGGTAGAGGGCGGGGTCTTACCGTCCACGCGAACCAGAGTCATCGACGCCTCATTGAGCAGATTAGGCGTGAGCGTATGTGTCCAATTTACCTTGCCGTACATGCCATAATTTGCCTGAATGATTCGTTGCGCAGGGCGCGGGTTGGCTGACTGCGCTTGCGACTCGTTATTGAAATAGTTGAGGAAAAGGCGGTCTTTCTGGCCGAAGTATTGATCCAGGCGGGTGTTCCATTGGTGCGCTGGACGCGTAACTGTTTCGTTCACCACGCTGGTGCCGAGAATCGGCGTGGCGCTGGACAGTGTGGCGGGAAGGCCGAAGCGCGCCGTAGCAGCTAATTGGCCGGCTGTCACGAACCCGCTGGTGGGGTAAGCGCCAATCGGTGCCGTGGTCAGAATTCTTGTAGAAACGTTGTTTGGATAGAAGGCCTTGAGGTAATCCACAAACGGTTGAGTCTCCGCGGTGACCACGTCAGTCTGGGAAGCCGAAGAGCTCAGCCGGTAGTACGATCCGAACAGAAAGGTGCGGTCTTTGATAGCCGGTCCTCCAATCACGCCGCCGAACTCGTTTCGACGGAAGACAGGAACCGATTTCTGAAAAATAGTGCGGCTGGTGAACCTGTTGTTGGTGTGAAATTCTGAAAGAGTTCCATGTATCTGATTTGTGCCGGACTTCGTGTAGACCTCAATGAGGGCTCCGCTATTGCGGCCGCGTTCTGCCGTGAAGGTAGCGGCCGCCACCCGCACTTCCTGGACTGTGTCCGGCTGCGGAGTCAAATTGGCGATGCCATCCCGTGAGTTTCCATTCACGCTGGAACCATCCACCTGGTACTCATTGGTTTCTTGGCGCTGCCCGGCGGAGTTGATTTGGAAGCCAGGCTGAGTTTGGAAGCTGTCCTGACCGGCATTGCCGGATGCGCCTCCGCCGAAGAGGACTCCGGATCCGGTAACTCCTGGGGCGATAAATGAAACTCCGCCGTAGATATTTCTTCCCAACATCGGCGCCACTTCGATGGTTTTCTGCGAAACAACGCTTGCCACGGAGCTCTTGCCCGTTTCAATGGCTTCGACATTGGCGGAGACCTCGACCGCCACCTTTTGTTCCCCCACGACCAACCTTGGATAGATTGTCCGTAACTGGTTGGCATCAATCTGTAGATCCGTCTGAATATATCGTTCGAATCCGGGTAACCGCACCTCCACCCGATAAGTCCCAGGCGCTAAATCAGAGACGCGGAAGTACCCGCTTCCGCTGGCAGTCACTTCCCTGACGATTTGGGTGGCTTGGTTTGTGATTGTGACTTGGGCTCCTGATATTGCCGAGCCGGATTGATCGACCACAGTCGCTTCAATCCCGCTTGTATATTGGGCCTTCAGGAGCGACGCCGCTGCCAAGAGCAGCCATACACAGCAAGTTCGTATCATTTGCAATCTCCACATACTGCTGGCGGCGAACCGCCCAGCACAACAGAAGTAATATATCTGGTGCGTACAGCCAATACAATGCTTCGCAAGAAACGTGTCGCGGCCACATGAGGAGTGTCCGGTTAGAGCCAAGTAGAAATGTCCTCTTGACTGAAAGCGGGAGAACTGCTGGATCGAAGCGGGACCAATGGCATTATCGACACGAGACCGCGATCGGCTGAAAGTGCAGCGCCCGGCAGGACACGATATGATGCGCTTTTGCGCAGGAGGCTAACAATGAATCGAGCGTGCCGTGCCTTGGTGTTTTGTTTCGGAGCGGTGTTGCGGGCCCAGAGTCTTGGCCTCTTCGAATCGGGTTCAGATGTGGGAGAGACGCCACAGAAAGGTAAAAGCGCATGGAACCAAGCTTCTGGTGAATACAGCGTCACGGGCGGCGGAGCAAACATCTGGGGTTCCGCGGACGCCTTCTACTTCGTGTACAAAAAGCTATCGGGCGATGTGGCCGTTACGGCCGATGTTCGCTTTTTAGGAACCGGTGCCGTCGCGCATCGGAAAGCGGTGTTGATGGTTCGCCAGAGCCTGGACGCGGCGTCGGCTTACGCGGATGTAGCGGTGCACGGGGACGGGCTGACTTCGCTCCAATATCGCCCGACGACGGCCGCTAAGACAGAAGAAATTCGATCGGAACTGAAAGGGCCCGTGCGAATCCATATCGAGAAGCGCGGCGACCGGTTCACGGTGCTGGCTGGTACTCCGGGCGAGGAGTTGAAGCCTGCAGGGCCAGCGACTCTTAGCCTTCACGACCCCGTCTACGTGGGCTTGGGAGTTGGTTCGCATGACGCGAACGTTTTAGAAACCGCTGTATTTTCCAATGTTAAAGTGGAGCCCCTCATGGCGCAGGCAGCGCAAGTGCGGACTCGTTATGGCAGCAAGGTTTCCGTGTACGACTTGCGGGACCATTCGGTAAAAGTTGTTTATCAGACGGATGCAACGTTTGAAGCGCCGAACTGGTCTCTCGATGGATCTTACTTGCTATCGAATTCAGGTGGGCGGCTGTATCGCATTGCGCTGGACCCAAATCAGAAGTCTGACCCGGTCCCGATCGGGTTGGACGTTTCGCTGCGTTGCAATAACGACCACGGCTTCTCGCCGGACGGGAAACAGATCGCCTTCTCGGCGTCATCACCGACAGCGCGGCAGTCACAGGTCTACGTTGCTTCCGCAGACGGATCGAACTCGCGGCTAGTGGTTGCACCGATGCCGAGCTATTTTCACGGATGGTCACCCGACGGGCGCTATCTTGCGGTGATTGGCCAGAGGGCAGGAAACTTCGATATCTTTCGGGTTCCGGCTTTAGGGGGCGCGGAGGAGCGGCTGACCGTGAGCCCCGGTTACGACGATGGCGCGGACTACTCTGCGGATGGCAAGTGGATCTATTTCAATTCCAATCGCTCCGGAAGCTGGGACATCTGGCGCATTCCGCCCGACGGAGCGGGACCTGATGACAGGAAGGCCCAACAGGTGACCAGCGATGAGCGGGAAGACTGGTTCCCCCATCCTTCTCCGGACGGCAAGCACCTGGTGTTTCTCTCATTCCCGAAAGGGACGTCGGGACATAACGAAAAGCTGGACGTGGAACTGCGGATGACCTCGATGCCTGGCGCAATAGAGAAAGCCGAAACGCCCCGTACGCTGCTTAAATTCTTCGGAGGGCAGGGGACGATTAATGTGAACTCTTGGTCGCCTGATTCGACGCGCTTCGCATTTGTGGAATACGTCCCGTGACTCGTCTGGGATCGGCAAGAATGATCGCAATTTCAAGCATCGTCAAAAGACAAAGCCGAAAGGTACCTCATCAGCTTGCGAAAATCTGATCCATTGCGGAAGAAAGCTTCTTCATTCCGTCCAGAGAATTTGCGCCACCTTGCTCTGCAATACCCCAACCCGTGTAACCCACGTCATCCAGTGCGGTCATCACCGCAGGCCAGTCATTGTCACCAGCAAGAAACGGCACGTCAAACCCCGAGTTTGGACCTTGTTTATCGCGCTTTGCACGGCTGAACTCTTTGATATGAAGCTTTACGATCCGCTTGCCCAAAATGCGGATCCATTGTTCGGGAAAACCGTAGTTGATTACATTCCCCACATCGAAGTGCCAGCCAACGGCAGGGCTGTCCAACTCGTCTACATACCGGCTCGCTTCTAAGGGGCTTAAAAGGAACTGATTCCAGACATTTTCGATTGCAATTTTGACGTTTAGTTCTTGGGCAAGCGGGAGCGCTTTGCGGATTTCTGCTTGCGATCGGGCGTAGGCATCGGCGTACGAGGTGCTCTTATTCACGACCGCAGGGACAAGTAGTACTGATGTCGCGCCATAGGCTTTGGCCTCGCGCAAAGATTGGAGCAAACCATCGAGACCAGCCTTGCGAACGGTCGCATCAGGATCAGAAAGCGGCTGCTTCCAATGCGTGGAGCAACAGACACTTGCCGCCTTCAGGCCGCTTGACGCAAACGCATCCAGCGTTTCGTTTTGTGGCATATGGCTCATCGGCTCAACTCCTTGAAAGCCGGCTTCTTTAACGGCCGTAAATTTCTGGAGAATGGAGCCGCCCATTTGAATGGTGGCGTACATAATCGCTTTCCGGATATCGCGAGTTTGTGCCAAGGCTGGCAAGGCCAATCCAGCGGCCCCGGTGAGAAGGAAATGTCGGCGGTTCACGCAATTCATCATATCCGAGTAAGATGTCTTTACATGATGCCAACAAGTCCAGAATCTTCCACATCACGCCGCGAACTATTGAAGGCTGGGGTGACGGGCGCCGCGCTCGCAACAGCGCCGGTGCTGCTTAAAGGAGCGCCTGCCGGGCAAGTTATAAAAGTAGGCCTGGTCGGTTGCGGAGGGCGTGGGACCGGTGCCGCGAACCAAGCTCTGCACGCGGACGATTACTCCGTGCTGACTGCGGTGGCAGATATCTCGCAGGAACGAATCGATGCTTGTCTCGACACACTACGCCGCCAACAGGGTGCCAAGGCGGATATGAAAGTGGCCGTTGACAAACCGAAGCAGTTTATCGGATTGAACGCGTACGAACAATTGGTCCAGAGCGGTGTTGATGTCGTATTACTGGCAACGCCGCCTGGTTTCCGACCCGCACACCTGCGGGCGGCAATCAACGCCAACAAACATGTCTTTTGCGAGAAGCCAATTGCCACCGATGCCGTGGGCGTGCGCGATGTGCTGGAAACCGTTAAACTGGCAAAGCAAAAGAATTTAAACCTGGTTGCAGGGTTTTGCTGGCGTTATGCAAACCAGATTATTGCAACCTTTGACCAGATTCATAGTGGAGCGATCGGCAATCTGGTCGCTTACTATGCCACCTACTATACAAACCCGGTAAAGCCGATGCCGCCCGCTAGCACGCGTCCAGCAGACATGAGCGACATCGAATGGCAGATTAAGAACTGGTACAACTTTTCCTGGTTATGTGGAGATAGCATCGTGGAGCAAGCCGTCCATAGCGTGGATAAGATTGCGTGGGCGATGAAGGACCAACCGCCAGTCAGTTGCGTCGCTGTGGGTGGACGCCAGATCCCGGCGGAGGGCGGTAATATCTTCGATCACTTCGAGGTGAATTATCTTTATCCGAATGGCGTACGGGCATTTCTCGCGAACCGGCAGATGGAGGGTTGCTATAACGAAAACTCGGATTACATCTTAGGTACCGAAGGCACCTGCACAATTGGCCGCGGTCCTGCGCCGCGCATCACCGGTAAAACCAAGTGGACGTTCGAAGGCCAGAAGTACGACATGTACCAGAAAGAGCACGATGAACTGTTCGCCGCGATTCGCAAGGGCAAAGCCATCAATGACGGCGAGCGGATGGCAACTAGTACTCTGCTTGCCATGATGGGACGCATGGCAGCGTATACAGGCCAGGAGATCACCTGGGAACAAGCGCTCAACTCCCAAGAGAGGCTAACGCCGGAAACGATCGATTGGAAAGGTAGCTTTAAGACGCCTCCGACTCCCCAACCCGGAGTGACTAAATTCCGATGATTCTGGTGATTCTCCTGTTGTGCGCCGGGGTAATTTGGGGCGCGGAGAGCTTCCCGGCTGCCGCCCAACGCGCCTTGGAACAGAACTGTACGGCATGCCATGGCGCTATCAAACAGCTAGGCAATGTGCGGCTCGATTCGCGATCCGGTTTCGAGAAAGCTGGTGCAGCAAGTGTGCTGTTGTCAGTGGAATCCGGCGCCATGCCTCCTGGTGAAAAACTTTCGACCAGTGACTTCGCTTCCCTTCGAAAGTGGCTGAAGAGCGGGGCAGAGTGGCCGGCCGGAGTCGTCATCGCCACTGGCGGCGGAGGGTCCGGCGGCGCGGATAACTTAACGCTGGCGCGGCGGCTTTACGATCGTATTAAGTCTAGTCCGTCACTCGGCGGGCCGATGCACGCATATAAGATCACGATTCCAAGCACAGATGTCTCCTATGAAATGGTGCCCATTCCGGAGGGCGAGTTTCGCATGGGAACCCCGGATAAGGAAGCGGGCAATCGTAAGGATGAAGGTCCTGCTCACTCGGTTCGTATCGATCCGTTCTGGATGAGCGCTCATGAAGTGACCTGGGACGAGTACCGGCTTTTTATGTTCGCGAAACAAGCGGGTGAAACAGCAATTAAAGACGATCAGGTGGATGCGGTGAGCCGTCCTACACGCCCCTATGTGGAGATGAGTTTCGGCATGGGCATCAACGGCTATCCGGCGATCAGCATGACGCAACATGCTGCGAACAAGTACGCAGAATGGCTCAGCGCCAAAACAGGGCAGTTCTATCGTCTTCCGACCGAAGCCGAGTGGGAGTATGCCTGCCGCGCTGGCTCGAAAGGATCATATCCGTGGGGCGACGACTCTTCTAGATTGGGTGAATACGCCTGGTTCACAGACAATTCAGATGGTAAGTATCAAAAAGTGGCTTCTAAGAAGCCGAATTCATGGGGCCTTCACGACATGCTGGGTAACGTAATGGAGTGGACGCTGGATCAGTATGCTCCATATGCGTCCGCGTCAGGGGTATTGACTAACCCGTGGGTGAAGGCAACGTCACCTTACCCGCAAGTAACGCGTGGTGGATCCTGGGCAGATAACGCCGAGAAGTGCCGGTGCGCCGCTCGCGTTGCATCCGAGCCTGCTTGGAAGCAGCAAGATCCTCAACTGCCCAAAAGTATCTGGTACCACACCGATGCCCAAGGGCTTGGATTCAGGCTTGTTCGTCCCGCCAAGATTCCCGACGCTGAAGCAATGTTTAAATACTGGAATAACGGTGTGGAACGCGACTTGTAGCCTGTTGTTGCTTTGCAGCCTTCTCTCCGCTAAAGAACGGATCGAAGCACTGGAGCCGCATATGGGCACTATGTTCCGGATCGTTCTCTATTCTGATCATTCGGAGCAGGCGCATTCCGCCATACGCGCTGCTTTTAACCGCGTGGCCCAACTTGATCGGGAACTGTCGGACTATAAACCCGATAGCGAGTTGAATCGTGTGTGCCTTGTGGCTATTGGTCACGACACCGTCATCTCGGATGATCTCTATTTTGTCTTGCAGTCAGCACAACACCTTGCTGAGCAGACGAACGGTGCTTTCGATGTCTCGATTGGACCCGTAGTGCGATTGTGGAGAAGAGCAAGGCAGACGAAACAGATGCCTGATCCGAGTGCACTATCTGCGGCCATGCAATTAGTTGGCTATCGGCATATCCATCTTGGGGAAAGAACTCTCCGGCTCGATATGCAAGGCATGCAGCTAGATCTAGGCGCCATCGCCAAAGGCTACGCCGCCGATGAGGCGCTTCGCCTTTTACGCGGCTTTGGATTCGCCGAAGCTCTGGTAGCCGCTAGCGGCGATATCTCAGTAGGCGACGCACCACCGCAAAAATCCGGTTGGGAGATTGGAGCTGATTCCTTCAAAGCGCCGAAAGACCATTTCACCCGGACCTTGACGCTCCACAATCAATCCGTTTCTACCTCGGGCGACACAGAACAATATGTTGAAATCGAGGGTTTGCGGTACTCGCACATCGTTGATCCTAAAACGGGGATTGGCTTACGCTATCGAAGTAGTGTGACGGTGATTGCGAACAAAGGGATCGATTCCGACAGCTTGGCAACAGCCGCCAGTGTCATTGCTGAGCAACAAGGCACAAGTAGGGCTCTCGCTCTGATTGATCGCTTCGGCGCAAAGGGCGTCATAACCGCAGAGCGCGACGGCAGGGTGACAGAGGGCGAGACTAAAGGTAGTCTGCCGTAAAAGCAGCCTGCGCATTGTTAAGATAAAGCGCATCGAGGAACTTACAGAGTGCTTGAAAATCTAAGCCGTCGGGAACTGCTGTTCGCGGGATTGGCAGCCAGAAGTGTCGGATCAGCGCAGTCTTCCCAGGGAAGCCGGCCTCAGTTAGGGGTCATCGCCCACGTGACTACTCAGTCTTCTCCGGAGCAGGCAATAGCGAAGGTGAATGCGTTTGGATTTTCTACGTGCCAGATTGCTGTGGGACCCGCCCCAGATGTTTTACTGGCTCCCCAGTTAAAGGCGGCACTTCTCAAAAACCAGGTGCAAGGAACAGCAATCATGACCTTGGGCCCAGGCCGAATGGTCTGGGATTTTTACTCGGGACCGAAAACGATCGGCATTGTCCCGCAGGCAACACGGGCTGCTCGCATGGATGCCTTGAAGCGTGCCTCCGATCTCGCGAAACTGGCTGGTGTGCCAGCGGTACACACACATTGCGGCTTTATCCCTGAAGATCCCGACGCCCCGCTCTATGCCGAAACGGTTGCGGCAATTCGAGACGTAGCGAATCACTGCAAGGCCAACGGGCAGATTTTTCTAATGGAAACCGGTCAGGAAACCCCTGTTACGATGTTGCGCGTGATTGAAGATGCCAGTACCGGAAATATTCGAGTGAACCTGGATACGGCGAACCTGATTCTTTATGGCAAGGGTGAACCAGTCGGGGCGCTTGATGTCCTCGGTAGGTATGTGAGCGGTCTTCACGCCAAAGATGGAATGTACCCGACTGAGCCTAAAACACTGGGGCGCGAGGTAGCGATCGGTAAGGGACGTGTGAACTTTCCCGCTGTCCTGAAGGCGCTTAAAGAACTGAGCTACACCGGGCCGATCACGATTGAAAGAGAGATTTCCGGACCACGGCAGGAAGCTGATATCCGGCAGTCAAAGCTCTTTCTGGAAAGACTGATTTCCGAAGCCTATAAATAAGGACTCTTCATGCCTAACTCCGTCACGATTCGTTTATGCATCATGATGTTTCTGAATTTCGTGATCTGGGGTTGCTGGTACGTCACGATCGGAACTTACCTGACGGCGACTCTCAAATTTTCCGGCACTCAGACCGGTGCAATTTTTGGGACGACGGCTCTAGCGTCTATGATCTCGCCTCTGATTGTGGGACGCATTGCCGACCGTTACTTTTCCACGGAACGTGTGCTCTCAGTGATCCACTTGCTGGGTGCCCTGCTGCTTTACTTAGTGACGCTCGTAACTAACTTCCAAGCGGTGTATGTGCTGATGTTTCTTTATTGCCTTTTGTTTTTCCCCACTTTGGCGCTCACCACCGCAATTACTTTGAAGCATGTGCCTGACGCGAGGCGCTTTCCGTTAATTCGCGTGTTCGGCACTATTGGATGGATTGTCATCGGTCTTTGCATCGGAAGGCTGGGCATCGAAGCTTCAGTTACTCCATTTCTGATTGCTTCGGCATGCTCGGTGCTGATGGCTATTTTCTGCCTCTTTCTTCCTCACACGCCGCCATCTAATCAAAGTAGTAAATTTTCGGTGCGGGAGACTTTCGGCCTGGACGCTCTCGTGATGTTTAAAGATCGCGCCTATGCAGTCTTTCTGATTGCATCGGTTCTGGCCTGCATCCCTCTCACATTCTATTTCTCCTTCACAAATGCTTTCCTGAATGACGTTGGGGTGGCCAATGCCGCGGGAAAAATGACGCTGGGCCAGTTTTCTGAAGTATTTGTCATGCTGGCAATGCCGGTGATCTTCCGCAAACTCAGTGTAAGGGGAATTTTGCTGCTGGGTTTGGCAGCCTGGTCAGCTCGTTATGCGCTGCTGGCTTTCGGAAACTCCGCTGATCGGATGTGGATGTTTTATCTCGCGATTGTCCTCCACGGCGTGTGCTACGACTTCTTCTTTATGACGGGCCAGATGTACACGGACCAGGAAGCTCCGGCCGCCAGCAGAAATACTGCTCAAGGTCTTTATACGTTTATGACCTACGGCGTGGGGATGTTTATCGGTTCATTCTTGTCTGGCATTACCGTGGATCTCTTTTCCACTAAAACAGCAGACGGGATAACCAGGAACTGGAATAGCTTTTGGATCACGTCCAGCGTTGCGGCACTTGTACTGCTGCTTGTTTTTGCTTTCCTGTTCAAGAGCCGGCGGATGATTCAGAACAAAGAAGAGGCGGTCTTGACGGAGGTTGCCTGAGTTGCTTCCCAGGTCTGGCAATCGTCCGACGGTTACATCGCAACCCAAGCTCAAAAAGAAAGAGTTCCAACTGCTCCCAGAGTTCCTGAAGTTCATTGATAAGGACTGGCGAAGTACTATTCGTCGTGAACCCGCCGATGTTTATTGCTGCTTCGGCACAAATCCTATTCCCCAGGAAAACAGATGGTTTCATCTCCGGGTTGTGACTAGCACGTAAGGAGTCTCCACTTCCAGATCCGGGTACATGCGGCCAGCGCCATTACTTCCGATTGCTTCCACAAAGTACATCAGGTCCCATTTGGGATCGATAAATGAAGCTGGGATATGCCCGATGAAGGTTCCTGTTTTGGAGTCGAGTGCCATATCCGCCACTTGATAGTCTTCCACCTGATTCACGTGCCGATATCTGAGGCGAACAGATTTCGTGGCCGGAGGGTCGGCTATTCGGGCAGATATTACGAAATCGCGACCGGGGTAAGCCTGCTTCGCTGAAGATAAGTCAGCAACCGGCGGCTGAGAAGTTACCGAAATGGGCTTAGCATGTCGAGACTCCACTTTGCCGCCCGCTGCAACACGCTCCGCGAGTAGTTTCTCGAGATCTCGAGCGATGAGCACGTACTCCTCTTCCCAATGGCGGCTGAATCCCACAGCGTGAACACCGAAAGCCAGGTTCTTGTTATAGAGGTCACCAGCGGCATTCACCATTTCTTTCCAGGATTCCATCGCGTGCCGTTCCGAAGCGATCGCGTCATCAAAGCAGGCCACATTTCCAGACTGCTTGTAGAGGTTGTAACTGACGCCTGCCAGGAGCCGCGAAGAGTGATAGCGAGACAAGCCCGCAAGAATCTTCAGGTCCGTCGTGGTGGATAGAAATTCGTTGGCGGACCGATTGTCGATTGCCTTTTCCGCCAGCGCCACCTCAGCCAGGATGGCATCCGCGGTACTCGCGAACCAACGGCTGGTTTCCTCCGGGCGTCGCATTGCCGTATTGGTTCCAGCGAGAATGCTGCTGGCTTCTTCCCGCACGTTCATGAACTGCTGGGTATCGCTGCCGTCTTCGTTGGCATATTGCGGCAAGCTGCCCTGGCGGTTCATCTCGGCCCAGCCACGCGTCGTCGGAAAATTTTGATACAGGTAGCTGGAAGCCACGATACGCGGCAACACGTTGCTGGCGAGATGTAAACCCTTCTCCAGCTGCGGCCCCGCCACAGGACCGAAGCGTTTTTCAAACTCACGTGTCCAGACTGCCGGCTCGGCGTTGGGATTGTAAGTCAGGCGGCCCCAGACACGATAAAAATGCCAGTACCTTTCGAACTCGTAATCATAGTAACGATACTTGGGATTTAAAATCTCGAGGGGAGTTTCGTCTTGCGGCTCGCCCAGCATCTTGGTGGCGAGCATCTCATTCACCTCAAAGCTGTTCCCGTCATAAAGCCGTACACTGGACGCAAAGCGGCGAACATATTCAGGGTCCCCCCATAGCAGGAGGCGGGTGGTACCACCATTCCAGAGCTGCCAATGAATGCGATATCGCTGTGGATGCCGCAGTAAATCGGCATAGCCATGACGGCGCTCTTTCTGGTTTTGTATGTTGATGTGAGTTGGATGGAAAGGCATGCCCATCTGCTCCATCCAGTACTTGGTTGAAACGCGGGCCTTAAGCCCTAGATCTACCGCGTCATTGATGACGGCATCCGGAAGTTCTTTTGCGCGCAGGTCGAGTCGCATGCCCGGGTGATCGCGCTGAATAGCAGAGAAGACATCATGCCAGAAAGCCTGCATTTCCTCATGCTTCAGTCCGGATTCGTCATGCATACGGAATTGGATCGCGTCAATTTCGGGGAACCTTTCGACGAACGCGTGCAGAGCCGCCTTGGTGTATGCAGACAGGTTCTCAGTAGTAACACCGTAAACGAGACCGGGAACGCGCTTGCCCGCGTTGTCCGATGCGCCTGGAATGCCACCTGCTTGCACACCTCCGCGGTAAATGTGGTCCCAGATGCCGGCCGTCACCTCAATGCCGCGCTCATGCGCGATTCGGATCAACGCCTTGAAGGCTGCGGTATTTCTTGCTTGCTGCGCGGCCGTGATTCCCACCATATCTACACCTGCGAAACCGGGCGTGTTGAAGAAATACGGATAGAGCGGGGCCATGAACCCGCCGTCTTCGTAGCCAAAGATCACGACGAAACTATTCACGCGATCGGCTGCAAGCATATTGAAGTAGCGGGTCCAATACTTTTCGTCATAGAGCCGTTGTTCGAAGTAAGCGCGCTGCATGGTGTAGGTCGAGATACCGCGCTCGGTGATATACGGTGTTTCGGAAATTTCAGTGACGAATTGAAATGGGTTGGCGCTAGGGGAGGCGGAAACCTTCTCTGCCATATCGAGAGCGGCGTACATCAAGCCCCGGGAATCGCCGCCGGCAAGTACGATAGCTGGCTTAGCTCCAATCTGACCGCGCCAGACGGAGAGAGCTTCCGGCGTCTTCGGAAGCGCAACGCTGTTTCCTTTCAGGCTGCGAACCGCTGTTTCCGCAGCGTTTCCACCGACTATGATTTGGAGATCCGCGCCGGCAGCGGTGTTTGTGATTTCAAAACCCTTTGCTCGGAGAGAGTCAAGCAATACCGAGACACCATGGGCAGCAGGTGATTGCGAGCCCAAATCGCTGATGACCGCGACCTGTTGCGCAGCTTTCAATGGAAGCAAAGACAGGCACAGAAAACAAAAGGTGAGACCTGATCTTTGAAGTTGATTGTGCAATAAGAGTTCTCCGTTGCCGTGCCGATCAGTATTGCAAAGAGCCTTGATCTGGGATACGAACGCGGTACACCGAGGTCCGAGCCGTTACATACAAAGTCTTCAAGTCTGTATCGCCGAAGGCACAATTGGCCGGAGTCTCCGGAAATTCCATCATGCTGACGAATTTACCGGCTGGCGTGTAGATCGCAACACCCCGGCACGCGATGTACAGATTGCCGTTTGCCGCCACGCGCAATCCGTCAGGCGAGCCATCGATATCTTTGATGAATAATCGCTCTCGAGAGGCATTTCCGGCGTCATCTAAATCGTAAGCTAGTATCTTTCTTTCCTGGGAATCCGCAACATATAGTGTGCGACCGTCCGGCGTCAGTGCGACCCCGTTTGGACGTACCATTTTCGAGTTGACCAAGGAGAGCTTCCCTTGCGGAGTGACGTGGTACAGTCCGTTGAATCCCAGTTCTTGAGCTTCCAGGACCGCTTTGGAGGCGGGATCGGAAAAATAGACGTGGCCGTCACGCCGGACCACTACGTCGTTTGGGGAGTTTAGGCGCTTGCCCTGCCACTCCGATGCGATCACTGTGAGGCGACCGTCTTTCTCCATGCGAGTTACGCGACGGCCATCTCGCTCGCAGCTATATAACCGGCCCTCAATGTCCATTGTGTTGCCGTTTGCCGCGTTGGAATAATTTCGATAAATTTCAGCGTGGTTCGGCTCCGACGATTTCATAATTCGGGAGTTGTAAATATCGCTAAAGATCAGGAACCCTGCTTTTGCCCAAACCGGCCCTTCTACAAATCCGAAATCGCCGCCGAATTTTTCAATGCCAGAGGAAGACTTGAGCGAAGCCGGAGGCGGCCCATCGACCTGCAATTCAAGACGCCATTTCCACTCGTTTCCCGCTTGAAGCTTGACTAAGCCCTGGCCCAGGTTTAGGGAATTCTGAATACCGAAGAAAGGCTCCGGGCAGAAGTATCCAGTCTGAGGTCCGCCGAACACGTTAAAGCGAACTAGTGGTTCTGCAGCCGCTGAACTGGCTTGTTGCGTGAGACGAAGGGAAACTCCCTGGGGATCGACCAGCCGTGCATACGGCTGACTGCGATATCCGGCAAGTGGGATGGCAACCCGCGCGTCGAAAGCTCCCAGCGTCTCGGGAGTCTGAAAAGAGCGCGGCTTGGTTTCGCCGCTCAACACGCCTTTCGAGTTTCGCAGCAGTTGCACTGTGCTTGCGGTTTCAAATGTCATCTTTGCCGGATCGGTCCCTTTTACAAAAGGCAGATTGAAGGCAATATGGTTGCCGATGGAAAAGATCATCTCAGCAGTGTTCGTGGAGCCAGATTTGACGGTGTAGTCGATGGTGAGATGTCCGCCTGAAACTTCGTAGGTAGCACGCAATTGAAACGCGAACGGATATGCAACGCGCGTAGCGTCAGAATCCTTGAGTTCCAGCGTTACCCGGGCGCCGTTCTTATCGGCTGACCGGCTTACTTCAGTCCAGGGGAAATTGCGAGCGAACCCGTGGCAGGGCATGGTGTAGGATTTGCCAGCCACTTGATAAGGGCCGGGCCCACAACTGGTTTCTGGAACCGTCCCGACTGGATACTGAGCGCCCACTGCCGGCCAAAGTAAGGGACCTTTACCCTTGAAGCCAGAGCCGGGCGAGTAATCGCGCGCATGGTAGAGAAACTCGGTCCAATCTCCTTTCATCTTCACGCGGTAACTGCTCAGTTCCCCACCCTCCGTCGGCGCGACAGCAGCTTCCACACCGGCAACGCTATCGTGCAGAACGATCACTTGTGGCGTTCCCGGGCGTGCCGCAGGTTCGTCCGTAATTGCATAACGACTCTGAGCCGATAACGGTGGCACTTCAACGGTCAGGAGAAACAGCAAAGTAAGCCAGAGGAAGCACTTCATTTCGCACCGGGCTTTTTGGATTCAAAGAGACCAAAACTGACAATATCGGAAGCGGACGCAATGGCCACATATTGCCTCCCGTTTACGCCATAGGTAACAGGCTGCGAACTAATTTGCTGACCAGTATAGAAATGCCAAACTGCCTTCCCCGTCTTGGCGTCCATGGCCACAAACTCACCATTCAGTTCGCCGGAAAATATCAATCCACCGGCTGTGGAGAGTAGGCCGCCTCCGAATCCAGTCGACCCGATTCGCTCCGATTCCCAGCGCAATTTTCCTGTTGTTAAATCAAGCGCCCGGACATACACCTTCCAGGAATCGTCCCGGAGGTCGACATCTCCGGTGGCGCGGTATTGAAAGCCGCCGGGCCGGAAAGTCTCGGTCGATTTATTGGCCATGCCGCAGCCCTCCTGGGCGACAACGTAAAAGAGACCAGTATCCGGATTGTAGGCGGGCGATTGCCAATTTGCCGCGCCTATGGCCGCGGGACAAACTTTAGTGCCCTTCAAGCTCGGTTCGATTCCGGGAATGCGAAGAGGCCGGCCTTCGGGAGTCAAACCCGTGGCCCAGTTCAATTGATGAACGAAAGGCGCGCCTTGCAGAAATTTCCCGGTGACCCGATCAAGCAGGTAGTAGAAACCATTGCGGTCTGCGTGCGCCATCAGCTTGCGCATTTTTCCCTGATACATGGCGTCCACCAACACGGGAATTTCAACCGCATCCCAATCCATCGTGTCGTGAGGAGTGAACTGGAAATACCATTTCAACTTACCGGTATCGAGATCCAGCGCGACGACGGATTCAGTGTAAAGGTTGTCGCCCTTGCGGACGTCTCCATTAAAATCAGGCGCCGGATTCCCGATGCCCCAATAAAGCAGATTTAGTTCGGGGTCATAACTGCCGGTCAGCCAGGTGTCTCCGCCTCCGGTCTTCCACGAATCCCCCGCCCATGTTTCGGAGCCGGCTTCCCCCGGCTTCGGGATGGGGTTGAATCGCCACAGGCGCTCACCGGTCGTGGCGTCATATGCGTCCAGGAATCCGTTCAGCCCGTGGTCACTCGGCGCAATCCCGGCAATCACTTTCCCATTCACTACCAGGGGCGCGGCAGGCGACCAGTAACCGTCGCTGGCTTCGGCCAGCTTGGTTTCCCAAATGACATTTCCGCTGGCCGCATTCAGCGCGATCAGGTAAGCATCAGGCGTAGTGATGTAGACCTTGTCGTGCCACACGGCGACGCCGCGGTTCGGGCCTTTCTGGCGCGCAGGGATGCGGCGATAATCCCAAATCTGGCGCCCACTCCGTGCGTCAAGCGCGTAGACTTCATTTGGCTGGGTGACGTACATGACTCCGTCCACAACAATCGGGACGGTCTCCAGGTGAGTTGCTCCCGGGACATGGAAAACCCACTTCGGGACAAGGCCCTCTACTGTCGTAGTGTTGATCTGGTTCAGTGCGCTATGGCGGCGGCTGTCGTAACTGCCGTTGTAATGTAACCAGTTCGCCGAGTTCGCTTCACGAAGTTGAACGTCGCTCACCTGCGCGCTGAGTGCCAGCGCGCCATAAGTCACAATCGCGATTCCCTGGATCGTCATCGGCCCACCTCATTTTCACCTTGCTGCATTACTTTTACCTTGGTCCGAGCCTGGCTACTCAGCATGGCGACCAGATCACGGTATTGCTCCGGATTGAGACGCTTATCGAAATCATGCGGCATTAGGGAGTGCTCTCCATACGCAATGCTTCGCAGTTCCTGCCTGTCAAACATATGCAGCTTGCCGGTCTGATCCAGCAGTTGAATGGAGAAGGCATCGCTGTTCCGCGCCACGCCCTTCACCGTCTCGCCATTGAGGGTCGTCACAGTGACGGGGCGGTATCCATTCGGGATAGGCCTTTCTTTAGTGAGAGACTCCTCCAGTTTTTTAAGACTCACCTGAGCACCGATGCTGGACAGATCCGGGCCGATAGAGCCGCCCTGACCTCGAATCATATGGCACTGTACGCAACCACCCGCGCCTGTAAACACGGTCATGCCACCCTGCACGTTGCCCGGCACAATGTTGTCTGAGGCTGTACCGCGAATGTTACGAATAAAAGCCACAACCTTCCAGACCTCTGTATCCGGCAAACCGGACGAAGGCATAGCCGTCCCCGCAATTCCGTTCTTCACTGCCTCGAAGATGGCAGCCTCACTCAGCCGGAAGTAACGCCGGTTCGCATCAAGGGCAGGAGCACGGTCCCCCTCCCCACCATCCCGGCCGTGGCAGCCTGTGCAGGTTTTGTTGTATAGGCTCTGGCCTTCCGCGACAACTTTGAGCGAATCACCGAGCGGGTTTTTCGGCTTTTCCACTTGTGCCGGAACAGCCCATACTGCTATAACGCCAAGTGCCCAAACGTAAAAGAGCCGATTCATAGTTTAGAAGAAGACCTTGAGTGCCAGTTGCACGATGCGGGGATCACTTGCGCTAAGGATGTTGCCGAAGCCCGCGCCCGTTACTGTAGTCACCGGATTCAGAAATCGAGTGTGATTTAAAACGTTAAACAATTCGCCGCGAAATTGAACTTTAAACCGTTCGTTCACGGGGAAGTTCTTGAAAATTCCGGTATCCCAGTTAAAAAATCCCGGACCGGTAAACGCGCCTTTCCCTACGTTCCCAAATGCTCCTGACGCGGGCAGAGCGAAAGATGCTGCGTTCAGAAAACTGGTGCACGGAGCGGTGTTCGCGCAAGGACCGGTCTTATATACTTCCCCACCGGTGAACTGAGCCCGATCTTTGCCGATCCCGGTTAGGGATTGATCTTTCCCTACATATAGGGTCAACGGTCCACCCGATTGCGCGCTAATCACACCGGAGACCTCCCAACTGCCAGCAACAGCTTGTAAAACGCGATTCTTTCCCGAAAGAGACGGAGCCTGCCAAACGTACGAGCTTACAAACACATGGCGGTGGTCGAAATCCGATGGACCCCGGTCGTATTGCTGAAAATTGGGCAAAGTAATTGGCAGCGTATAAAAACCCGCTGTGCCAAAAGTAGCCGCATCGGTGCCTTGAGGCAGATTATCAAGACTCTTTGAGAACGTGTAATTCGCTGATATTGTGAATCCACGCGAAAGGCGCTTCTGCAGAGTAAACTGCGCTGACTGATACCAGGAATTACCAGATTGACTTGCCTGGTAAATGTTGCTGAAGCCTGAATAAAGACGGCGTTGATTGGTGCTCAGCGCACTGCCTGGGGTGTAAACGGCTGGATTCTCTTCCAACGTCACGGTTAAGTGATTTGCTCTGGATCCAACGTAGGCCACTCGCGCGAGCCAGTCATGCTGCAACTCCTGCTCAAGGGCTACATTCCAGCTATAGTTGACCGGAGTTGTGAACTTGCTATACGGGTCCCAACTGAAGACTTGCACTGGCGAAGAGAAGATTGAATTTGCCAGCGGCGGAAACTGTGCCGGGAACGGATTCGTGATGCCAAGATAAGGATTGCTGAAAGGGCCCTTCGGGGTGGTAAGTGAGACGGCACTGGCGTAAGGTGCGGCGCCAAGTTCGCGATTGTTGGAGAAGGCAGGAACGCGCGAGTCATAGAAGATACCCCCGCCGCCGCGCACGCTGGTTCGGCCGTTGCCAAACACGTCGTAAGCAAACCCTAAGCGCGGTGCAAAGTTCATGTAATCACCGGTGGTGCCGTATTCAGGCACTCCTTTATCTCCTGAAAACAGCAGTCCCGGGGGCGCGTTCGGGAACATGGTGGAGCGTACTCCCTGCGCAAAGAGTTTGGCTTGAAAGATCTCATTCTGGTGGAATGCATCGTGCCACACCTGAGAAGGCTCATACCGAAGCCCGTAATTCAGCGTCAGCCGGCTGCTGATCCGAAATGTGTCCTGCGCATAAACGTTCAGGATCAAGTAACGATTTTTAACATGTTGACCCCATGCCTGGCCAAATGTCCGCAGCTGTCCCAGTAGCAAATCTGCCAGCGCCGACCCTGTTGTGTCACCGGAAAAGCTGAAGCTACCGGGTTGCCCCAGAGAGTTCACCATGTTCAGGCGATCCCGTTCCACAAATCCTCCGAAAGCAAAGCTATGGCGGCCGTGGATCCAGCGAATGTCATCGGTCCACGAAAAGCTGGTGCGAGGAAAGATCGCGGTGGGATTATCTCCTGTGCCGAAATAACCGGAAACCGAAATGCTCTGGATCGTATTCACCGGCGGCTGGAAAATATTTACTCCGAAGTCACGTACAGTGGGTGTGTCTGACGGCGGTTGGCGGCTCGAGACGGTGCGAGCGAAACCGAACCGGAAGTCATTCAGTAAGTGCGGCCCGAAGATATGGATTTCCTGTAATACGGCATTCTTAGAAGTGATGGTGGAGCCATCTTTGTAAGCGGCAAGGTTACCGCCAAAGTCGGCTATTCCCTGATATCGGTTCGAGTTGTACCGGCCGGATAACCGGTCATTGGCCGAGATGCTATGATCCCCTCGCACAAGGTACTCATCGAAATCCTGAGCGATGGGCCGGCTAAAGAAAACCCCGCCATCGCCACCGGAATGCGGCAAGTACTTAGTTAACGCCACCGATGCGGAATCGAAACGGTTCACAGGAATCATGTTGCCCGGGAAGGGCTGGCCTGTTAAGGGATCTTTGATGGTCACAACCCTGCCAAGCGGGTTGTTCGGATTACCGGCTTGCAGCATCGCGGAAAAATCACCCGCAAGATTCGCATTGGTTGGAACAAACGCATGGAGGCCACCTTCGGTGCTGCGAATGCGCGTGCCCTGGTACCCACCGAAAAAAAATGTCCGATCTTTCAGTACCGGCCCGCCGAACGTGCCACCGTATTGGGCACGCTTGAGAGGGTCGCGAGCGGCTGCGAAAAAGTTGCGCGCGTTGAAGACAGCATTTCTCACAAACCCAAACGCGTCTCCGTGATATTCGTTGGTTCCGGATTTCGTCACGATGGAAACCACCCCACCGGCGTTCTGCCCGTACTCCGCGTTGTAATTACTTGTCTGGACGCTGAATTCCTGGAGCGCATCCGGAAACGGAAAAGGCTGGTTTACATTGCTCATTACATCCACGTTGGGCACGCCGTCCAGAAGGTAGCCAACCTGGTTCTCCCGAGAGCCATTCGTCGAAACCGTAACCGCTGCAGGGAACGTTTTTGTGGGACCCTGGTCGGCATTGTTCGAAGGTGCCGTCACTGCTCCCGCGACAAGCGTGGTCAACTGCGCGGCATTACGGCCGTTCAAAGGCAGTTCGATCATCCGCGATGAATCGATAACCTGACGCAGTGTTCCCGTCGTTGTATCCACCTGGGCGGCGCTCGCGTTCACTGTCACGCTTTCCGTTGTGGACCCGACGACCATCCTTACATTGATTGTGAGGCTCTGATTCGCCAGCAGTGTGATACCGGTTTGCCTGAACTTTTCAAAACCGGCATGCTCCACGCTGAGAATGTACTCCGCGGGGCGCAAGGAATTGAGAACGTAATATCCTTCTTGACTCGCCACGCTGGAGCGCGATAAGCCGGTTGCAATTTCGGTTGCGACCACGGTGGCCTGGGCCAGCGATGCGCCGGAGGGATCAGAAATGGCACCGCTGATAGTCCCGAAGCCCTGACCTAAGACCGAGGACGCTAGAGAAAACACTGAGCACAGCAGGTATAAAACAATTCGCGAGCGCATGGCGACCACTCCTCCCGGCTTCACGGCCGGCAATTGATTTAGGGTTTTATTACTTTCACGACGTAGTAACTAACAGAATGAGGGACCATTTTAAACCAGTGCGGCATACCGGCCGGTACGACAATCACGTCCCCCGCAGTGAGCTGATGAGTTTCGCCGTTCGTGATGTCGGAGCCCACAGATTGCCCGGGCTTAGTCGTTTTGCCGCCCACTATTGCTCCTCCGGTCACGAACGTTGCCTCCCCATCGATCACATGGATCACGTCTGTTTCCTTGTCATGCACTTCCACTTGGCCCGCCTTTTCGCGATGGTATCCTCCCACCGTAAAACCTGATCCGGACGCAATGGCTCCGCCTTTGCCCAGGGCGGCTGCTACTTTCTCATGTCCAACGTATGTAACAACGGCGGTAGGATCTGCCGCGTAGAGCGAAACACCTGCTATCAAAGTGGCTAGTGCTAAGTTGAGCTTCATTTGTTTTTCCGGTTGTAGTCCACAAGTTTCAAAATTCGGTTGTTATAGCTGTCGACGATGAACAAATCACCGGACTGATCGACGATCACGCCATGCGGTCGATTTAGTTGCGTGTCCCGCGGGTGCTGCGGCGAAAATTGATTGCCTGCCTGCCCGGTTCCCGCGATGGTAACGAGACTTCCGTCGCGCGATGAATACTTGCGAATCTGGTGATTTTCAGAGTCCGCGATAACTATGTTGTCATCCCAGTCGATGCAGAGATGCTTCGGTCCGTTCAGGTCCTGCGAAATGCTGGCGGGCTTGCTCGCGGGCTTGATGAGAGTGCGGATTTTCCCCTCACTGTCCACGGCACGCAATGCATTTCCACGCCTCTCTAAAACGTATAAGGTGCCGTGGGAATCGACCGCAACCGCCCGAGGATCCTGAAGAGGACTCTGGTTTGCGATCGCACCCTCTGCAGGGATGCCATCCTTCCCGTTACCCGCGACGGTGCTGATGACACCTGCCTTCAAATCGATCATGCGGACTCTGCGATTACCTAAATCAGCGACAAACAGCTTGTCTCCGGCTTTAGTAAGAGCAATTCCGAACACTCCATCGAAAGCGGCCTGTGTAGCGGGACCACCGTCTCCGCTGAAACCTTTTTCTCCGGTTCCGGCAAGGGTCGAGATGATTCCCGATTTGAGATCAACCTGACGAACCCGATTGTTCAAGGTATCCGCGATGTACATCTGATCGTTGGGTCCGATCAGCAGACCGTGCGGATCGTGCAAAGCGGCGGATTGGGCAGGTCCGCCATCTCCTCCATAACCTGAGGCGCCTGTACCTGCGAAGCGGCTTGCGGTTCCATCCCTGCCCAGCTTGGTAATCCTTTGTCCTTTGTACTCACAAATGTAGGAATTACCCGCGCTGTCGAACGCGATACCAAAGGGCTCCACCAGCGCAAGCTTTGCCCCAACCTGCTCTAAAGTGGCGGAAAAGCCTGAGCAACAGAAGATAACGAAGAGAAAACCAAGCAAGCTAGGCAAAAAGTTCCCGCACGGGTGTGCCGTGGTCTGTGATGGGTACCGGGCGTTGGCCGGAAAACAAATTCTTGCCGGGATTGATCCCAAGAGCGGTATGGATGGTCGCGTGGAAATCCGGTATCGATACGGGCCGGTCTACGATGGTGTTCCCTAATTCATCGGTCGCGCCAATCACTTGGCCGGTCCGCAAGCCGCCGCCTGCCAAAAGAGCGCTGAACGCTTTCGCATGATGACCCCGGCCACCGCCGCTATCGAACTCAGGCGGACGACCAAACTCAGTGGCAACTACCACCAGTGTGCGATCCAAAAGAGAAGTGGCTTTCAGATCCGCAATCAGAGTGGCCAGCGCCTTATCGAGATCTTGAATCAGCAGATGCTGCTTTAGCTGCCCGGCATTGTGCGTGTCCCAGCCCGAACCGTTCAGGAAGTTTAAGTTAAATGACACTTCGACAAACCGTACTCCGGATTGCACCAGGCGGCGCGCCAGTAAGCAGCGCTGCCCAAACTCGCCGCCATAACTGGCTCGAAGTGAAGAGGACTCGCGCTGAAGATCAAATACGCTGAGGAATTTCGGCCCAGCTAACTTGAAGCCCTGCTGGTTCACAGCAATCTGCGCTTCCACGGCGGCATCGTGCGGATGCTGCTTGGAATAGCCATCACTCAACTGCGCCAGAAGACTTTCGCGCCGGTCCTCGCGAACGGAGTCAACGTCCGGGGGACGCACCAAACCGCTTGGTCCGGTTTCGATCTGAGTGAGATAGATATATCCGTGCTTGGCCCCGAGGAAGCCGGGGTCCCGCATGATGTTGGGGTATCCCATCACAACATAAGCAGGTACTGTATCCGTCTTGGCGCCGAGTTCGTGAGACACGATGGAGCCGATCGAAGGATAGAGAATGGTCCCGCTCGGCTTGCGGCCCGTGTGAACCAGATTTGCCGCCGCTGCGTGTTCACTGGCAATATCGTGATTCAAGGAGCGGATTAGAGCGCAATGTTCCATTAGCGGCGCAGTTTGCTTCAGGTGCTCACATAGCTGCACCTTGGGTATCGCGGTATCGATGGAGTCGTAATATGAGCCAGCCTTGCCAGCGCCATCGCCGCGTATTTTTGGGTCGAAAGTATCCACGTGGGCGGCGCCGCCGCCAAGCCATAAAAAGATGCAAGCATCGGCCGTTCCTTTCAGAGGCGGCAATGCCGCGCCGAAAGTTTCCGATCCGCTAGCAACAACAGCCCCGGCAGTTACCGCTTTCATCCAATCGCGACGTGAAGTGATGTTCATAATATTTTCCTGATTTACGTATCGGTTACGGGACCAGCACGAACTCCGGTGAATTAAACATCGCCCACAACGCATCTTCATAGCGGATTCGGAAGTCCGCTTTCAAACGGCCGGTCGGTTCTTCACCCATGCGCTGATTGCGTTCTTCCTCCATGCGGATCAGCGTAGCTTCCGAACTCAAATGATTCGACCAGGAGACCCGGCTATCGCTCTTCATGCGAGCGGAACTGGCAGTGACACCGGCAACTTTACGGTTGGCATACACCGGCCCGAGCAGAGTTTCCAGGATTTGGCGCTCCCGCTGTTCCGGGGTGCGTGAGAACACGCGAAGGTAGGTTTCGTTTACCAGATTGGGTAGCGAGATATCCTGTAGCGCTAAGCCGGTGAATGCGCTTTCGTCGGATAAACGGATCAGGCGGGTGGCCAGGTTGCCATTCGCCAGAATCAGCGTCTGCATGGGCGAGGGGGCGTCGTCGCGCGCAGTGGTTGCATTTTGGCGAGATTGCCGCCAACCGAAGGTGGTCATCATATCGATTAGAGACTGCGCCATCGGCAAGGCAAGCGCCGGCCGGTCGCGCTCATTCGAAAGCGCGGTCATCTGCCAGGTACGCTCAGGCGTTCCCATATCGAGAAACTGTGTGGCAGGCCGGTCGCCGGCGGGATTCAGGTTCATTGGCTCGCAGAGGAAGCGTTTGCCCGCGCTGAGATGGAGTGAATCGACGAGTTCTTCCGCGGTCATCTTGCGGCGTGCAGGTCCGGCAAAGACTCGCGCACTTGCGTCCGCTCCAGCAACGACCGCCACGGACTGACGCTGGTACGCATGCGAGCTGAAAATCAGACGCGCGATGCGCTTCATGTCATAGCCGCCCGATACAAACTCCCGCGCTAAATATTGAAGCAGTTCCGGATGGGAAGGCTGCATGCGCGACCAATCGTCCACAGGCTCTACGATGCCTTCGCCCATGTAGTACTTCCAGATCCGGTTTACCGCCACTTGAGCAAAGCGCTCGTTCTGGGGAGCAGTCATTAGCGCAGCCAGTTCGTCGCGAGTGGGAACCGAGGAGTGGCTGGGCATTGCGTGCCCCAGTTCCGCATCGGCATGTTGAATCAGATTTTGAAACGGCCATTCGGGCGCGATAGATTCACCGGCCTTAAGAGAAATGGTAACTGCGGGGCGGCGGCCCCCGGCTCTCACAGGCACGGTGCTGGTGGTTGGAAGAATCAGAGGCTTGCCGTCCAGTAGCGCCCCCATGCTGAAAAGATCTTTCTGTTTGAAGGGTTGAAACGGGGCGTCATGACAGCGCGCGCAACCCAGTTTCTGACCCAGGAACGCCTGGGCCAGAATGTCCGCTTTTGCAGCCATTGGCGAATCGTTCAGTGTCGCCTGGGCGAATCCGGCTGGTCCCCCCAGAGTCTTGCTGCCCTCCATTTCGACGAGTTCCGTTACTATTCGATCAAAGGGAAGGCCATCGGTGAATGACTGATACAGCCACCACCGGAACGGGCCGGTGTTATTGAGATCCGGTTTGAGAATCCCGGGATTTTCCGCTAAAACATCTTGCCAGTAGCTCACCCAATGGTCTGCCCAGCTTGGGCTGCTCACCAGGCGATCGATCGCATGAGCGCGACGTACTTTTGGTGCCTCGGCGAGGTAGGCGCGAATCTCTGGAGCGGTAGGGATCAGGCCCGTAGCATCCAGAGAGACACGGCGCAGGAAGTCCAGATCCGAAGTTAATGCGGCGGGTGCGACTCCAGTTTTTTCAAGCTTCGCATTCAGAAAGCGATCAATCTCGTTGTAGCCGGGAAGTGAGCCGTTCACAGCAGGAACCGATATGGCCGGTGTTCGCGCAATCCATTGCCTGATAGCTTCGTGCCGCTGGTTCCACGCTGTGACAACATCCGCGCTCAGGGCGCGGCGGCGCTGTACGTCGTCGGCCTCATGACGCTTTTGCGTCTGAGTTACATACGTCTCCCACTCGTCATCCAGAAGGCGCGGGCTACCGTCAGGGCCGAGTAGCGATTCCACTTCTCCAGGCTTTCCGTAGCTGACAGAAAGCTCTCCAGGCGTGGGCATCAGGCCCTTTCCGCCTATCACCGCGACAATGGTAAAACGGTGAATCCCTGCCGCAAGTTGCTGCAGCACGACGGCGTCTTGATGCGGGTAAGGCGCCGCGCGAACCAGCAGTTTTTCCGTGGAGCGTGGCGGGGGCACAGGGTCGTCCCCGGAAGTATTCGGGGGCTGAGCTTTGGTATGTGCAATCTCGCGATCGTCAATCACAAACGTAGAGGCACCCCGAGCCCGCAACCGAAATTGATACGTGCCCGCCGCCAGTGTCCGTTCGTAAGTCGCGCGAAGCACGTACGGCGTGGAACGATCGAGCGGCAGAGCATTCGGTGAATATTTTGTGGGAATGCGAACGAACGCGAATGCAGCTTCCTGGTAGCGCTCTGTAGCTTGCCCTGAAGGCTTCAGTTCCGTTCCTTTTGGAAGGTTTTCGAAAAGCTCTACCTGAACCGGAAGGGAGGCGGCGGGAAGCTGAGAAAGCGTTCCCAAAAGAATTGCCAGCGCGGCGGGATTGCGGATTGAATAGCTCAAAATTCCTCCAGACACCGGGGCACCGGAATGTGGAAACGAGTATATCGTAAACGGTAACTAAACATCACGGCAGCCTGCGTTTCGTTCAAAAAGTCAACTTCATCGAAGCCTGCAGAATGCGCGGGTCGCTTGCTGTAGTAACCCGCCCGAAGTTAGCGGAGGAGAAGTTGGCTACGGGCAACCCGAAGTTTGGATGGTTAAAAAGATTAAACGCTTCTGCCCGGGCGTGTAGCGTAAGCCGTTCACGCAGGCGGAACTCCCGGCTCACCGACATATCCACATTGAAGAATCCGGGGCCTCGCAAGCTATTGTGGCCTGCGTTCCCATAAGTTCCAATGGGGTTTGGCGTGAACAAATTCGGATTCACGTATTGGTACAACTTGCCGTGATCGGAGCCTGTATAAGCAGTGGTCGAGATTACATTAGGACGATCGTTACCAACGCCTGTCAGCGAATTGTCTTTGCCTGTGACCGGGTTCACCGGCAGGCCGCTCTGGTACCGCACCAGCGGAGCGACACTCCAGTGGCTTAGCAGGTTGGAAAAAATTTGTGCGCCATCGAACCGGCTTACGTACACCCCGCTGAAATTAAACAGGTGAGGCGCGTCATAGGTGCAGGGGCCGTAATCCCCGCGTACGTTGGAGGGGTTCTGAACCACGCCCCCTCCTAACGAAGTGACAGGTGCAATACAAAGACACTTCGACCAGGTGTAATTGGCGAGAATCGTGTAATTTTGTGCAAAGCGGTGTTCGACCGACGCAAGCAGACCGTTATAGTTCGCGCTGATCCCATCATTTGCAACGACAAGGCTGGAATAATACTGGCCTGCTGCAGCATTTGCAAGGGACAACACACGCCTCGACTGGGTGTTACTGGTACTTGAACAGGGCTTTCCGGCGCAGTTTCCTGGAATATAGACTGCCGGATTTGTTTCATTCCCAATCCATAAGTGGGAAGTCTTGTTGCCCAGATAAGTAAGCGAGGCAACCCAGTTATCGGCAAAGCGATGTTGGACGCTGGCGTTCCATACCCCAACATTCGGAGGTTTGATGTTCGGCGGCAGAAATACTTCAGCGTTTGCCGGCGGAAACGCTATGTTTTTGCTTGTGGGCGGTAGTGGGAACGGATTGCCTCCGGGGACGCTGCCCCAAGGATTGCTGAACTGATATGGGCCGTTGGTGTTTGTCACTTGTGGACCGAACGGAGGATTTTGAGCAACCATTCGATAAGGAACAAATGTGGCCACTGAATCGTACAGGAGGCCGGCCCCGATGCGGAGTGTTGTCTTGCCGTTCCCGTCGGGATTGTAGACGAAGCCAAGGCGTGGAGAAAAGTTAGCGAGTCTCTTATTTGTGAAAGCGTTAGAAATTCCCGGGTCGCCATAGAAGAGAGATCCGGGGGGCGCGTTCACATACACTTGGCTTACTCTGCCAGCATCAAAGGCCGCGCGGGAGAATGTGCTGCCCCTGTTGAAGTGATCATATTCCGGGAACATCGGTTCCCAACGCAAGCCGAAGTTGACCACCATTCTCTGTGTCATATGAAATGTATCTTGCGCGTATAGCCCCACGACAGTTTGCCGCAGGTCGTTCAACTGCGGACCACTCTGGCTGAAAGAACTCAGCTTACCCAGTAAAAAGTCCAACAATGAATCGTTACTGTACTGGCCGGAGAAGTTAAACGCACCATTGTCCTGGTAGTGGTTGTTCTGAGTATCGCGAGTTCTAATCAGATCTACGCCAAAAGCAATCTGATGCTTGCCGCGCACCAGATCCACGTCGTCGGCTTCCTGGAAGCTAGTGATATTGAAGCTGCCGAGAGCGCACGTCCCGCAGCCCACGTTGAAACCGCCGTTGCCGACCGACACCTGCAGAAAGTTCTTGGTCCCTTGATACAGATTGGAGACTCCCAGTGCGGCGGCGCTTACCCCGCTCGCATTTGGGCCGCGGTCGTCACGCCTGCGTCCCACCGTTGCATGAAAAGAATTGATGGTTGAGGGGTTGATGGTGAAGGTGTGGCCTAGAACGAAGGTCTGAGCCCGCTCCTGATTGCCGGATGCGGAAGTGACTAGGATATCGTGGGGATCAAAAAATGCTGCTAGGCCATAGCCGTCAAGGAAGTAACGGCCATAGAGCGACTGGCGTGAATTGATGATCCAATCCACCCGCGCCACATACTGGGATTCATTGGATTGAACCGGTATGCCGTAAGCAGCTTTACCGCAAGGGTCTGCGGTGGTAGGCAGGTACTTGGCAAGAGCAAGAGACACGGGGTCGAAGCGGCTTGGGCTGATTTGCTGGTTTGGCAAAGGAAGGTTCGTGGTGGGATCGAGAATCACGCGAGCCACGCCTTTCGATTGGCAGCCTGGGCCATCGAGCGCGCTGAAATCGCCACGCAGGGCTGCCGCGGTGGGAACAAATGCATTGCTCGATGAGGGGTCCTGGCGGATATTAGATTGCTGAAACCCACCAAAAAAGAAAAGTTTGTCGCGAATAATTTTGCCGCCGAACGTGCCCCCGAACTGATTCCGCTTCAAGCTGTCCTGCCGCGGAGCGAAATAGTTAATTGCGTTCACCTTCCCGTTCCGGATGAACTCAAACAGTGAGCCGTGCCACAAGTTCGTTCCTGACTTGGTGACCGCATTGACCACGCCGCCCGGGTGCAAACCGTTGCGGGCCGGCAGAGTGCTGGTCTCAACGCTGAATTCCTGAAGTGCGTCAGGAAACGGAAATGGCATGTTGACGTTGGTGAAGCTATCGTTGTTATCTCCGCCATCCAGAAGATAGTTTGTTTCGTTCCCGGCGCTCCCAGCGATAGAGATGGACTGTGAACTGAAGAAGCTCTTGCTTCCCGTGTTAGTCCCATCGCTATGGTTTACGGCCGCGCCTGAAATGGTAATCAACTGAGTGGCATCGCGACCGTTCAAGGGCAGCTCGACAATGCGCTGCTGATCGACCACTTGTGAAATGGTGTTTTGCTGTGTTTGCAGCATTGCGGCATTAGCCTGCACCTCCACCCGTTCCGAAACAGAGCCCACCTTCATGTTGAAATTGATTTGGACCTGGTCCCCTACTCTCAGGAGAATGCCGCTCTGCACGTAAGTCTGAAAGCCGGGTAACGTAGCCTCCAGCGTATAGGCACCGACGGGTAGACTCTGAATCGTATATGACCCTTCCGTATTGCTTACTGCCGGGTAGGCGGCTCCCGTCTCCACGCCGGTCATTCTAATTTGGACACCCACCATCTGGGCGCCCTGTTCATCCGCAACACGCCCCGTTAGGGACGCGATAGATACCGCTTGGGCCTGCAACCCCGTAGCGGTTCCAAGAAATATCAGCGTTATCAACAAACTGCTATTCAGAATTTGAGCCAACTTCGTGGTCGATATCGTAAGGCCTCCAGGTGTTCCCACCTGGGCATAGATTGTATATCGAGCCGCGTTGCGCGTCCCGTGCCTCAGCGCTCCGGGGAACATAGCACGGCTATTTGTTGTCTTTCGGTTGAATCCATGATTCAGCCGGGATTGTAGCTCTGAACACCTGATCGGCTACTCGCACATCGTTGATCTAAACCGAGAATTGGCTTACGCTATCGAAGTAGTGTGACGGTGATTGCGAATAAAGAGATCGATTCCGACAATTTGGCGATAGCAACCAGTGTGATTGCTGAGCAACAGGGCACAAGCAGGGCTCTCTCTGTGATTGAATGCTTCGGTGCAAAGGGCGTTGTGATCGCGGAGCAAGACGGCAGGGTGACAGAGAGCGAAACCACAGTAAGTCTGCAATGAAAGCAGCCTTCTCGCATATCGGCCCGTCCATCTTTTTGGTTCTGCTGCTTGGAGTGCTCTGTGTCTATCCTCAAGAGCCAGGTAAGCCAGCTCGCATCTGTTTCCAGGATGTCGCGGCCCAAAGCGGGTTGCAGTTTGTACTGGAAAACAGTCCGACTCCAGAAAAGCGTCTCATTGAGACGATGCCAGGTGGGGTGGCTGCTTTTGACTTCGATGGCGATGGCCGCACCGACATCTTCTTCACCAACGGCGCTGAAGTGCCCTCCTTGCAGAAAAACAGCACGCGCTATTCCAACCGGCTCTTTCACAACGAAGGCAATCTGAAATTTCGAGATGTGACGGCTGGCTCCGGCCTTTCAGGCGACGGATACTCCATGGGTGTCGCGGTCGGCGACTTCGATAACGATGGCAAAGCCGATATCTTCGTCGCGGGTGTTCAACGAAACAAGCTCTACCGAAACATGGGAAACGGGAAATTCGAGGACGTGACCGCCCGAGCGGGCATCAAGAGCGATCAATGGAGCGTCGCCGCCGGATGGCTCGATTTCGACAACGATGGTTTACTGGATTTGTTCGTGATCAACTACGGGGCCTGGAGTGTAGATACCAATCGGTTCTGTGGAGATTCATCTGCTGGGTTACGCGTTTATTGCCATCCGAAATACTTCGAACCCAGGCCGAATCAGTTGTACCGCAATCGCGGTGACGGGACATTTGAAGATGTGTCCGAGAAGTCGGGTATCGCCAAGCATCACGGACGAGGCATGAGCGTGTCCTTTGCCGATTACGACAATGACGGTTTACTGGATGCTTTTGTCACCAACGATAACCATCCCAACTTCCTCTTTCATAACCTAGGGAAAGGACATTTCGAGGAGGTAGCTTTGCTGGCCGGAGTCGCTCTGCTTGACCATGGCAAAGCGGTCGCGAGTATGGGTACTGACTTTCGCGATTACGATAATGACGGGCTTCCCGATATCGTGGTGACCGCGCTCAATGGTGAAACATTCCCCATCTTCCACAACGACGGCCACGGCAGCTTTCACGATGCGACCTACTCAACACATGTTGCGAAGCTCAGTGCATCTCATTCGGGGTGGGCCGCGGGTTGGTACGACTTCAATAATGATGGATGGAAAGATGTGTTTTCGGCCAATTCGCATGTAAATGATGTAGTAGAGAAGGTGGAGGCTGCTGTTTACAAACAGTCCAATACTGTTTTCACCAACCTGGGCAACGGGGTTTTTACGGAGACGTTTTGTCCTGAGTTGGAGAAAGCGCGCAAGGCACACCGCGGCGCAGCCTTCGCTGATCTGGATGGGGATGGAAAGATTGATGTGGTTGCATCCGCTCTGGGTGAACCAGCGGAGCTGTGGCACAACATTACAGATCACGCGGGGCACTGGCTGAACGTAAAGTTGAAAGGCACCAGAAGCAACCGGGACGGTATTGGCGCCTCTCTCCGCATAGGGAGCCAGATAAATCAAATGACCAGCGCTTCCGGTTACGCCAGCTCCACTCATGCCGGCGTGCACTTCGGTTTAGGAACTCAGTCCACCGTACAAAAGCTTGAGATCTTCTGGCCCAGCGGACGTAGGCAAACTCTGGAAAATGTTAAAGCGGATCGTGTCCTTACAGTTGAGGAGCCGTGATCACGGCTTCTTTCTCCAGTTTGTGTTCTTCCGCTTCCGAGCGGCTTCTAATTTCCTGATATTTGGCTATCATACGTTGAGCCTTTTCGGTCTCGCCTGAGGCCTGGTAAACACGCGCAAGTTGGTAGTGCAAGCTGCCATCATCGTCGGACGGGAGAGCTGCCTGAAGATGAGGAATCGCCTCCGAGGTTTTCCCCAAACGAGCATAGATTAAACCGAGCGCGGAATGAGCGGGCAGCATCGCCGGCTTTAACTTAAGAGCAGTAGTTAGATACGGGATCGCCTCTTCTAATCTTTCTAGATGGAACAGGCAATCTCCCGCAAAGAACTGAAAATCCGCAGCGCTCACGTCCCGCTTTGAAAGCCTCTCAATCGCGGGTAAGGCGTGTTCGAAATCGTGGGCAAGATACAGCGCTTTCGCCAGTTCTTTATCGAGAGGGGAATCCTGGGGAGCAAGCGCGAGCGCGGAGCGCCATTCAGAGACGGCTTCAAGATACTGCCCATGACTTTCGAAAATTTCCGCTTTCAGGGCGTGCGATTCGATCGACTCCGGAAGCTTACCGAGTGTCGAGAAAGCTTGGACGGCAAGGTAGTTGTACGCGCGTGACCGGACGTAGGCGGAATGGGAAGAGGCGGCATCCAGCAGCCTTCCCGCCGCCAAATCGCATTCTCTTTTGTCGTGAATGCAATTTGGGCCAGCCAATGCCGTCTCCCGCAACTCTTCAACTTCGGCCCACTCGGCGTGCTCCGTGGCTCGATATATTGTGGCGAGGGCTGCATGAGCACCACTCAGATTGGGCTGCTTTTTCAGCGCTTGCTGGTAAAAGAAAAACGCGCTGCGATACTGACGCTGGCCGATACGGGATTCGCCGACCAGTGCAAGCCATTCGGCGGAACCTTCCGCCGTTCGATTCAGCTCCTCAAACGCGTGCTTCGATAACAACTCATAAACTTGTCCGGACCCGAACCATGCTTTGGGCGAATCGGGTGTCAAGCTAGTTAGCTTTCGGTACTGGACGGAAGCTTCCTTCAATCTTGATGAGGCAAGTAACGCTTGGGCAAGCAAACCGCGCGCATTCACATTGTCGGGATGAAGGTTTACCAATTTCATTAGCGGCGGCACGGATTTGGCCCCGTCCCCGATTTCAAGTAGTGAAGCTCCCAAAGACAGCAGTGCCGGCTCATTGTTCGGTTCCGCTTTAAGAACTTGCTCAAATTGAGGAATAGCTTTTTGATTCATCCCCGACATCTGCAGTGCCAGGCCGAGGTTCAAGCGCAGCCCTGTGTTGCGGGGCAACGCGCGGCATAGTTGTTCATAAATCGGGACGGCATCTGTAAACCGACCTGCACCCATCAGTTCTTTAGCTTGATGGGATTTGGAGGCAAGCTCGTCAGACTGCGCGGACAGTGCGGCTGAGAAAAGAAAAAGGGCGGCTCGCAATGCGAACCGCCCTGGAACTGCTGGATGCATAATTTGCTAGAAGCCCAACCTCAATCCGAATCGTAATTGCCGTTCTCCAAAGGCACTAGTGATACGAAGAAAGTTGGAGTTGGTTACGTTGTTGCTTGCCACGCCGCCGAAATGGGCATTATTCGGAAGATTAAAAGCCTCCGCCCGGAACGATAAAACCACGCGCTCTGTAAAAGGGAAATTCCGAAAAAGGCTAAGATCGGTATTCCACACGCCAGGGTTACGGAGAATGTTCCGGCCCGTCGATCCGAAAGTAGCGGCAGCGGTGGGCGCGGCGAAAGCCGTGGGGTCATAATAGCGTGTGCCTGGTCCGACATCGCCGAGCCGCACGACGTCGCTCTTCACCTGGTTTGCAGTCTGCGTGTTGCCAGGAGCGTTCAATGAGTTACCTGGCGCAGCCACCGTGAACGGCGTCCCGGTATACGCGGACATTACCCCGTTTACCTGCCATCCACCAATTACGCGGGACACGATTCCATCGTTCAGGTAAGCTTTGCCTTTACCAACCGGGAGCTCATAAACCCATCCCACCTGGAAGACCTGAGTCCGATCGTATCCGGCAACAGCGCGATTGCGCTTAAAGGCCGGACCCCAATTCCAGCCAACGCCAGCCCAGCCATCGTCATCCGTCATGTTTATAGCTTTCGAATAAGTGTAGGCGCCCTTGATCAGTAATCCTTTAGAGAATTGCTTATTCAAACTGGTCTGCAGGGAATGGTAATTCGCGCTAAGGTAGCCATCCCACATATTGGTGGCTATTCGGCGCCCGAACTGCGCTGCGTAAGGCCGACCCGCATTACCGGCACCAGGCGCGGCCGCATTGATATCCAGGTCGGCGAATTGATGGGTTGTTTGAGTCCCGACATAAGCAACGGTACCCACAAGATCCGCCATCAGCCGGCGTTCCACCGTGAAGTTCCAGCTTTGGATGTAGCCGCGATGAATCTCGCCCGGATACGGGCTGCGCATGTCGGCAACTGCGGGAAGGGTCACAATGCCGGTGGAAAGATCGGGACCTGAAACAGCAGGAATGCCATCCTCTAATCTTCCAACGGCAGAGTACGCATTAAGCTGGTTGAAATCGAAGTTTACCGTCAATGGATAAAATCCGCGCAACGGGCGGGAAAAAGGCAGGGGGTCGAAGTTCAGCCCGTAGCCGGTTCGAATCACGGTACTGTCGTCAAGCCGGTAAGCGATACCGATACGGGGAGCGAACAGTTTATGACTCACTGTCACGCCCGTATTCTTCGGGACGTTGCCGCGTCCTCCGAGATACACAAGATTAGTCGCAGGATCCAGGCGCTCGATTCCTTTTCCGCCCGCGCGAGTCATCAGTGGGTAGAATTCGTATCGCAACCCCAAGTTGACGGTCATCTTCCGCGAGACCTGCCAGCGGTCGCGCGCGTACCCGCCAAACTGCCACTCGCGAGGTGTCATGAGAATGTATTGCAAGCTCTTTTGTTCCTCAACCGGCAACCCGAGCAGAAAAGCCGCATACGTGTTGTATTGATCTCCGTTTCCATTCGGTCCCAGAGATGTCGGGCCGCTATCGAATTGCAAAGCTCCCCGAGGACCGGCTCCCAATTCCGGTTGAAAATGATTCATCCGGTGCAGCACTCCGTCGAACCCAAAACGCAGTTCGTGCGCGCCCTTTGTCCAGCTTAGGTTGTGGCTGGTCGTGAAGCTCTCTTCGGTACGGAATGCGGGCATCCAGTTTGGAACACCCATGTTGTTGTAAGGCGCGCCCGGAAACTGGATGTTGGGAAAGCCACTTTGCGTCTGATCCGGCCCGTTCAACCCAGGTATACCGAGTTGCGTGCCGAAGTTCGTTCCATAATCCTGGCCCTTCACAACTTGTTCCATGCGCTGATAGCCAAAAACACCATCGATCAGCACGCTCGGCGAGACAACGTACGTGTGACCCAGAGATCCGTTGTTGATTTTCGTATCGCCCAACCCGGGGTCCGAACCAGGCGCTGGACCTCCAGCTACACCGAAGATTCCCGCGCCACCGACGATGGCACCGAGGTGGCCATACTTTGCGAACAGTGAGTGACGTTCATTTCGGTTATAGTTCGCTTTAACGTCGATATAATCCCGATCAAACTTCGGCACGGCGGAAGCGAAATAATTATTCGCCGCACCGGCCAGGTTAGCGCGGGGAAAATAGTTTTGCAGTTTCTGGGCGATTGAACTGATACGGTCTCCCGGTATGATATTTCCTGGGAACGGCTGACGGCCGCTGCCGTCCGGATTGCCTGTCCGGGGATCATAAATGATTGTTGGGTACGCGCTGAAATTGCCGGTCCGTATGTCGTCTGTCGGAACAGAATACCGGCCTACCGCACCCTGGCGCTGTCGCGTACGATCGAAGCTGCCGAAGTAAAATAGCTTATTCTTTAAAATCGGCCCGCCCAGCGTACCTCCAAAGTTGTTGTAAATACTAAGAGGCTTGTCCACTCCCGGCGCTTGAAAAAAGTTACGGGCTTTCAGGTGTTGATCGTCGTGAAATTCAAATAAGCTCCCGTGGAGTTGATTAGTGCCTGACTTCGTGATTACAGTAATCGAAGATCCGCCCGCCATGCCCTGTTCCGCATCAGCGGCAGACGTCGTGACGTTCACGGTGTCCACCATCTCCGCAGGCACAACGTACCCGGCATGGTGAGGTAGCCAGAGATTGATGCTTGCCGCGCCATCGATCCGCGTGGAGTTATTGTTTGCGTTCGTGCCGTTCACATTGGTCCGGAGAGAGCGGTTTGGCGTATCCGTGGCAGAGTTCTGGAATGATGCCGGTGTTGCTCCAGGCACCAGATTGATCAGGCTCTGATAGTTCCGATAACCGGGAAGCGGCATGTTCGAAACGGCCCTGGCGTTAATTGTGCTGTGACTATCGGATTTGTCAGTCTGCAACAGAGTCGCGCTCGATTCCACCGTGACCTGTTCGCCAACGGAACCGATCTCCAGCTTTGCGTTAACTCGGCTTACCGTATTCGCGGAGACATCGACATTCTTCAGAGATTCGCCGCGGAACCCGCTCGCCGCTATCCGAAGATCGTAAAGCCCCGGTTGCAGGTCGGCTATTTGATATCGGCCACCTTGATCGGTTTTGGTGACGTGAGTCTGACCCGTAGCTTTGTTGGTTGCGGTCACCTCCGCGTCAGGAACGGATCCAGCACTGGGGTCTTCCACAATTCCCACTAGCGAGCCGTAGAGAACCTGGGCGTCCAGAGTCTTGATTGGGGAAACTGCAGCTGCGAAAATCGCGAGCAACAAGCATGCCTTCGAATTCATAAGCGAGAAACTCCTTGAGCGGTTATAACGCGTATTGAGCACAAGGTCAATGTTTGGTGTAACTATTTGTAGGCGATTTTCGTCAACCCACCCCCGCGGAGTATTTTGGACACTTTCGCCTGCAACTCTCCCACAGAATAGTTCCCTAACTGCCAACCGGACATCTCTACTTGGCCCGATTCCTACATTCTTGACAAATCCTAAAATTAGACTTAGTCTAATTTAGTGGACGTTGAGGAAATCAAAGACTCCCTCAAGCAAAGCGGTTTGCGTTGTACCCCGCAGCGGTACGCCGTGATGGCGTGCCTGATGAATCATCGCGGACACCCAACGGCTGCTGAGATCTTTGAAAGTGTCAATTGTTTGGACCCACGCTGTTCCAGGGCTACTACCTATAATAATCTGCGGGATTTGGTGCAGTTCGGTCTTGTGCGGGAAGTGGCAGTCGAAGGGCGCGCTGCGCGGTTCGATGCCAGGGATATCCGGCACCACCATTTCATTTGCGATCGCTGCGGAGTTGTGGAAGATATAGCTTGGTACGACCTGCCATCTCCATCCCCAACAACCCTGGGCAAGCGCAGTCTTCGCGAATCCGAACTCATTTTTAGAGGGCTTTGCGAGAGATGCTGTTCCCGGCGCTCCCCTCGTAGTGCGTCGCAAACTGGTGATGTAGACGCTAAAGCATTGCAACCGAGCGGGTCCTTTCGTGATTCGCTGAATCGACTATCAAGGAAGAAATGAATATGGAGAACATAGATACCCCTACAATCAAAACCCCTGGCTCCGCTCATATAGAGCACGAGCCCAAAGCCGGAAGCCAGTGTCCGTTTCTCGGCGCTTCGAACCAAGCCTCTGCTGGGGCATGGACGAATGAGGACTGGTGGCCGAATCAGTTAAATCTCAAGATTCTGCACCAACATTCGAAACTGTCGAGTCCGATGGGAGAGGAATTCGATTACGCCAAGGAGTTCAAGACTCTTGACCTCCATGCCGTCATCAAGGATCTTCATGCGCTGATGACGTCTTCGCAGCCATGGTGGCCCGCAGACTATGGCCACTACGGACCGTTCTTCATTCGAATGTCCTGGCATTCTGCAGGAACGTATCGGATCGCAGACGGTCGCGGCGGCGCCGGGTCAGGCACGCAGCGCTTCGCTCCGCTAAATAGCTGGCCCGACAACGCGAACCTGGATAAAGCACGCCGGCTACTCTGGCCCATCAAGCAGAAATATGGCCGGAAGCTTTCTTGGGCTGACCTGATTGTTCTCACCGGCAATGTTGCATTGGAATCCATGGGCTTTAAGACCTTTGGTTTTGGCGGTGGCCGTGCCGACGTTTGGGAGCCGCCGCAGGATATTTACTGGGGTCCGGAGACCAAGTGGCTTGGTGACGAGCGGTATAAGAGCGATCGCCAACTCGATCAGCCTCTCGGTGCTGTTCAAATGGGTTTGATTTACGTTAATCCCGAGGGACCAAACGGCAACCCGGATCCCCTGGCTGCCGCTCGCGACATCCGGGAAACGTTTGGCCGGATGGCTATGAATGACGAGGAGACCTTTGCGCTAATAGCGGGCGGGCATACCTTTGGGAAAGCGCATGGCGCTGCCGATCCTTCCAACTACGTAGGCCGTGAACCGGAAGGCGCCGGTATTGAAGAGCAAGGATTAGGTTGGAAGAACACGTACCAGAATGGTAATGGCGCCCACACCATCACAAG
>JAABUK010001546.1_pt1 | contig 43337 bp, 44 predicted proteins | sample 5559141 | NCBI WGS metagenome assembly JAABUK01 (sample SAMN10711869, study PRJNA513367) | rock metagenome | isolation source: Antarctica rocks | place: Antarctica: Victoria Land, Pudding Butte nord | collected 2016-01-03 | reverse complement strand
TGCTTTGAGCCTGTTTTGCAGGGCAACACTGAACAATGGGGATTGCATTTTGCCTTGAGCAGAGCTGCACTGCATTTGTGCTGGCTCACTTTACACCTGCATGAAGAGCAAAACTCCATAGGTGTAACTGCAGTGACACACTGCCTGCTTTGAGCCTGTTTTGCAGAGCCAATCAGGATTAAAAAAGCCAATCAGGACAACCCGGCGACCACACTACAAACGATTGCAACAAGCCTCTTAGAGTGCGGGTGTCGTGGTAGAAAGACGTGAGAAAGCGGGTACGCAGCAAACCCGCCCTACCAACATGCCAAGTCATGTTAATAGTTCGGAAGCACCAGACGCCGCAGGTGCTTTGCAGAGCAGCACCGAACAGTGGAGATTGCATTTTGCCTTGAGCAGAGCTGCACTGCATTTGTGCTGGCTCACTGCACACCTGTATGAAGAGCAAAACTGCATAGGTGTAATTGCAGTGACACACTGCCTGCTTTGAGCCTGTTTTGCAGAGCAACACCGAACAATGGGGATTGCATTTTGCCCTGAACAAAGGCTGCACTGCATTCTTGCTGGCTCACTGCACACCTGCATGAAGAGCAAAACTCCATAGGTGTAAATGCAGTGACACACTGCCTGCTTTGAGCCTGTTTTGCAGAGCCAATCAGGATAAAAAAAGCCAATCAGGACAACCCGGCGACCACACTACAAACGATTGCAACAAGCCTCTTAGCGTGCGGGTGTCGTGGTAGAAAGACGTGAGAAAGCGGGTACGCAGCAAACCCGCCCTACCAACATGCCAAGTCATGTTAATAGTTCGGAAGCACCAGACGCCGCATAACAACAATGATCCCGTAGCTCCGAAAAGGTTGGAACTGCATCATGCTCTCGTTCTAAGCAAATCCTCGATAGATACGCTCAAGCTCAAAGTAAGACATGTGCAGTATCCCCCCGAGATCATAGTTGCCACCGGCGTCCGATAGCCATTCGAATATAATGAAAAAATCCAGGTGGTTCACCCGGCACGCCTCCACTGCCGCAAGCTCCCTCGCTGAGGACTCCGTGTGCTCCCGGTAACGGAAGCGAGGAGTGGCCAGCGCCGCCACGAAGTGCAAACGCGCTTCACGCCTACCCATACCGCGCAAAAAGCAGTCACCTCATCAAGCAAGCAAGCACATAGAACACAAAACAGAAGGCCCCAGCGCCCAAGCGCTCTCAAGCTCGATAAGGGCAATGTCAAGCGTTCCGATGCAATTGTATGACGAGCAACTGCTTTGTGTTGCTTGCAATCTGTGCCTTAACACTGCGTCAATACATCAGCAATGAGCCCTTGTTGAAAACCCTCAACTTGCAACAGCTAAATTGTCAAATCAGAAATACGGCAAACAAACCCAGGTCAGACCCAGGTTAGACCCGGGTCAGACCTGGACCAGCTTTTATCAAGCCCTTCCTGCGCCATCAATAGCAAATTACTACTGTGGGAAACACCGCTGCTCAATAATCGAGTGGAATTCACGTTTGAAGAGATGCCCCACAGACAGCCGCAGCAAGACATGTTAGAGTTTCTCAGGCAGAAGACGCCATCAGGAGCTTTCATGCCATACAGGCAGGTGCATATTGATTCACTGCTCAGATCAATGACAGACACAGTGGGTATTGGATACGTTGCAAGATAAACAAGCCCATACTAGCTCTTAATCAGCCGCAAAATATTTCATATCCAAAATGAATATCCAACCTATTTTCTTTTCACAAAAAAAGGTTGGTTGAAAACCCTCAACATGCAAGGACAGAATGGTCTCGACTAGAAACGTGACAACTTACGGAATATTGAGTAACTGAATATCTGGCAAAACATGTCTCATGTACAATGCTGGCAGGTGCATGGTAGCATCGACGATTCACTGCTCAAATCAAGGGGAATCACTGTGGATATTGGATATGCCTCAAGGGCAACGAAGCCAGACTGGCCCTTGGTCAGGCACAACATGTTACATGTCATAATGGAATATCAACTTTATTTTTTCCCCAAAAAAAGTCGGTTGAAAACCCTAAACTTGCAACAGCTAAATGGTTACATCAGAAATATGGCAAACCTTTGAATAGTGAATGATTGAATATCTAGCGAAAGGTGTCTCACATGCAATGCTGGCAGGTGCATGATAATTAGCTGTTCAGAGCGGTGACACCAGCAGTGGAGTATGGATTTGCAACAAAGCAAATTAGCCCATGATAGCCTTTCAACAGGCTCCACGTCATTCAAAAGAAATGTATATCCAGAAACTTGAAACTTTTCATTTCAGCTGGCTGAAAGATCCTGAACACACAGCAATCAATTTCAGTGCTCTCTAGGAGAGCCTTGGCAAAGAAGTTGAAGACTGAATATTTGACACATGACATATACATTCGATGCACACACACCACTCAAGATAACAGGCTCTTCATGCACACTAATCTACCCATGCGTGCAACCCAGTTCGTTGCATCACCTGAACTCGAGTGCAGTGACAGCAGCACACACAGCATCCCTGTTCTCTACCAGATTTGGGCGTTGCCTTCTGTACAAATCCTCATACCATTCTGGATGACTGCTCTTCCAGCATGGCCGTAAGACATGGTTCACATAGCCTTTGAGGTGTCCTGACTGTCGTTTTGGGAGCTTTGATGGCACAACTTCTGCGAGTCCCTCGACAATGTTTGCAGCTTCATCTAGCAAGACAGGTAAGATACCATCTTTAGGCCAAGGAACCCACACAAGAACACCGCAACAGCGCTGCACGATGTCAAATTTGCTGGCACTGTGTTGGCAAGGGGTGATGTTCTGACTGTGTGCAAGTGCAGGATTAAGGTGCAAAAATCGTATTGCGGCAACAGCCACACTCAATCTGTGGGTCTGAGTCAGCAAATCCAAGCTGTTTGAGGTGGTACTTACTCAACTTCTGTAGCTTCTGCAAAGCCGCATCCACAGATCTTGTGCAATCAGCTGAAAGACGCGTTTGGAATGGCAACAGATCACTGGGTAAGCAAGCATGCTTTCTCAGCCTAGAGCCATTCACTGCAAAAGTCTTTTGACAATGAGCGCAATGCTCCACCCCCTTGCGCTTGCATCCCCCTGATTTCTTGACATGCCTGTTGTAGTGTCCAATCTGCTTTGTGCAGTAGCCACATTTGGGACAAGTGAGCTTTTGAACCATGTCATACTACTAAGACGTGAACTTTATATTCCATTTTAGACCAACAGGAATGTCATTGTGACTGCCTGGAAACATTTGATGAACTGGCCATGTCTGCGGCTGAGCTGACAAACTGCATGTGAGCTGACAATTTCAAGTTGGCAACTTGAAATTGAGCTGAGCTGACATAGTGCAGCTGAGCTGACTGACAGCCAAGCAGACACTCTGCATTTTCAATAAGCTGACATACTCCACCTGGAGCTGACAAACTACAGAGGAGCTGATTGTATACAGATTGGCTGACAAACTGCACTCGAGTTGACGGAGTGCAGTTGAGCTGACAGTTTGCGGTTGAGCTGACAGATTGTGGTTGATTGAAAGGGTCTCAGCCCAGCTGAGAGTCTGCATTTGAGCTGAGCTGACACATTGCAGCCAGAGCTGACAGATTACAATGAGCTGCTTGTACACAACTGAGCTGACAGACTGCACTTGAGTGGACAGATTGTAGCTGGGCTGAAGGATTGCAGCGAGCCAGCGTAGTTGAAGTGAGCTGACAGGTCGCAGCACAGCTGACAGGCTGCTGCTGGATCAGTGTTTCCTTAAGACATTTCAGCTCTGGTGCACTGATTTCTTAAATGCTGGCTGTTGCAGGTAAGCAAGAGCTGCTTCAAGCAACCTGCATCTCCGTGGGAATGTAGCCCAGCACGGTTGAGATGTCCATGTCATACGGTCAGCTCTGTCATGACAGGCTGTCTCATTGTCAGCAAATCCTGCATATGTCTGTGGCCGCATGCCACTGCAATCTCTGGAGTACGTACGCATCTCCGCACATGCCCAGGAGGCTTTGCCACTTGGGTGTGTCTTACATCAAATGTACCTTGACATACAGATGCTACACAGCATTGTTGAGGCTTGACAAGCAAGCTTGGCACCTTGTTATGAGCTCGAGGGCTTTCACTTGTCTGGTAGTGTCACCTGTGTTGAACGGCAGATAGTCACTGTAGCTCACGTCACCTACATGCCCTGCTGCATCCAAGTAAGCAAAGATGCGCAACATGCTGCTCAATTAACAGTGCAGACAAGGATTCATTGTGCTGCAATATTGCTGCACATGAGAACCAGTGCCGAATCAAGTGACCATGTGCTGCAACTAATTGACGTGCTGCAGAGTGTCTGCCTGAGCTGGGGATCAGTACTTGTATTTACGATTGCAACGGCATCATGGACAAAAAAATGCATTTTGCGTCTGCTTCTGATGTTTTGCATGGCAGTGAGTAACATTTCTACTTTTTTGGCTTGAGAAGCTACTGAAGTCTTTGCAGAATGCTGGCAGACCCACGTCGTCTTTCGTGTCAAGCGGTTGTGACCCTGCGGTGTGGGCCAAGGACCTCCAGTCATGATTGCAGCCTCCCAGCAAGCTGCTTACAAGTGGCCCCCACAGCTCAGACATATCACGTGTGGGCGTGTTTATTCTTATAAGCCACACCTGATAGCGAAGTTCGATCTGATACATGTGAAGCAACACCAGCTTCGTGCTGGAACATGGCCAAGACAGGTTTGGGACAGGCATCTTGGCTGACCATACCATGCACAATGCAATGCTGCATGTATACACGTTGGGGAGGGGCACCGGGAGGCGTAGCATCGCAGTCACCCGCCCGTCATTGGGCTGTCACCAGCATGTCACCCCTCTGTCACCCGTGCTGTCACCCTACTGTCACCCTACTGTCAACCTGCTGTCACCCTACTGTCACCCTGATGCTGACACCCCGCTGCCACACCTCGGGATGAAGGGGGAGAAGGCTTTTTTGGCTGTAAACTGGGCTGCGTCTACTCGCTGATCGGGCCTTCACTTCGGAAACAGTGCTTCACAAACTAGTCGGCGTGCTATGGACGGCACAAAGCTTGTGCTGCGGGGTTCTGTTATGTGACTCTGACGGCAGCTCAGGACAAGGGGTGTACTCTAGTGCAGAGCAAGGGTGGGCGTCCAAGCGTTCTGACTGTGCCTGAAGGGGTGCAGCTGTCGGTATTAGCTACCAAGGTACTAGACGCTTATCAAGTCTTGCTTGCTACAAGAGGCTCTCTTCGCCGTTGAGGCTTGTGCTTAGCGCAGGTCAGCGGCGTCAAGCGAGAGGCAGATGATTCACAGGCATACTCCAACCCACCGCGCGACAAGAGACGCAACGCTACTGATCGGGATGCAGTCAGCCTGGCTGGCCAATTTGCGAACCCTTTGCAGGTATGACAGTGCAGCTGGACTTGTGCTTTGCAAACAGGTCCAAGCACACTTGTTCGACAGGCACAAGCAACTATTGCAGTGCACTCAGGCTTGCACCGTTGTCACGGTGAGGCCAAGCATCTGGATATCATGATGTTGACACAACCAGGTGTGCAGGCAAGCGGTGCCAAACAGGCCCACTTCAAGGCTCCCAGCACCTCATCACATCGGCAACCTGGCAGGTAGCTGAGCGCTTTGCCCTGGCATCGACTTTAAAGGCATTGTGCTATGACCAACCATGATTTCTTGCAGCTGCTTGACACCTTCATTTTGCCTTACAAGATCGCAGCCTGGCATGCAGCCATGTTGGCTGGATGGCAGCATTCTGCGCAGCAGCGCGTGCAGGATGTCAAAGCACCCAGAGCAAAAGACCTCAAAGCACGTCCCCAAGTAGGGCAAGCAGCAGCTGCTTTGCTGAAGTTTCTGGTGCACAAAGCGCCCAACGATGGTGATTTGAGGCAGACTGTGTGGACCGACATGAAGGACCTGCAGAGCCTGACAGGCACTTAGAGCACTGAAATGCAAACTGTTGTCTTTGACAGCAATGAGGCAGACATACTGCACCAACACCTTTGTGCAGACTCTCATGAGGTAAAGGCTGCAGTGTTTGGTTACTAATAGCGATGCAGTTTCACATCACCAAGATGTGCTGTCTTGCTGATGAGACGCTCACAACATATTGGCCTGCTGGGGTATGCTTGTCTTTTGCATCACTTGCGGTGCTGACCTGCAGGTGGTGGCCAGCAAAGGCTTCATTCTGGCCCATTGCAGCCAGCTCAATCTTGCTGAGCAAGAGAAGTTTCTGCGCTTGCTTCAGCATGCCACACACATCAGCACCTTCCCTGATTTGCAATCTGTCAATGCAAACGCCGGGTCTTGGCACCATCAAAGAGATAAGCAAGACCGCGTTCCTCTGTCAGAGTTTATCATCTCTTCATTGGCATTAGAGTTGGCCTCGGATCAGTTGGCTGATGCATAGGGCATGCGCTTTGGGTCAGCAGCTGATGTCAGTTGCTTCAGGGAGGCTCTTGTTGTGAATTTGCCCAGTAGCCTGCTTATTCGGTACAAACCTGAGCTCAACATCACCCACAGGCCAGACCATCTGAGGTTGTTGGAGAATCAGAGCAGCAGCCTCATAACTTCACATAAAGCACAGCTGCCAGAGTGTGGTTATTACAACGATGAAGGTGATGAGCAAAGCACCGTTGACTACCGGCTATGCCCAGCAGTCAATCAAGATGCCAGCTTGTGTAGCATGGGGTCAGCTAGTGCAGTGAGTCAGTCTGATGACTGGTGTGGGGCGTGCATCATGCGCAGGCCTGAACGGCCTGTGACCTGCTGTAGATGCAGGAGCTACAATTGTCAGCGAGTTGGGACATCAGTACCCTGGCATGTTGAGGACAACTTGCAGGTCCGATGCGTCTATTGCAAAGATACATCTTGATCAACCATTCAAAGCAACTTAGCTGTGTATGATTTTCAGGGGTTCATTTAACCACCTGCTGTTTGGGGCTGCCAAGATCTGGTCTCTTGCTCCACTTTGAGGCCAAGTTGACAGCAAAGCTGGGAACACAGACATCTGCTCAGCTCTTCACGAAGACCTTGTTCACAAAGTTGTTCGCAACAGAGTTGAGGGAAATGGGTGTGCGCCGTGTCTTGCAGCAACCTGGGTATATGATGCTCACTTGCCCGGTGAGTGTCTCTCTGTCGCCCTGGTGTGAAAGAGATGTCTCGCTTATCACTTGCATGGTCATCTGTTGCTAGCCGGGTACTACAACCCGTTTGAATAAGAATATGGTTTGAAGAAGTCCTGCGAGCACCTTCGTGATTGCGCACGAAAGGGTGTTGCACGGTGGAGGGAAGACACTTCCTCCGTACCCGGAGCTGATGTCGTGAGGTGGCTGAGTATCTAAAAGGCTTCACGGACACGTTGCATAGTCACGTGGCTGTAATCTGGATTTGCTGACGTATCTCCACGTGCTTTTCATGCTTTGCACTATACTGACTGACCTTAATAACAAGCTTGAACTGCAAAATGAAAGAATACTGCATCTGGAACAGGCCTATGAGCAAGTACTGGGAGATTACATTCTGTGCAGGAGAAGGTCAAGCAGCTGGAGGAAGGACTTGAGGCCTCTCAGATGTGTAGCACACCTGCAACAGATCTGACAGACCAGAAAGGACCTTGCCTTCACAAGCAGCCCCCTCAGGTCAGTGGGAACAAGTCAAGAGTTGTCCTTTTGAATGCAGGACCAGGACCTGGCTGATCCGGAAGCTAGAAAGCAGAAGGAGTTGAACGCTGTGCTCAGGAATTTTGAGCAAGAGGAAGGCGACACTCCTGACAGTTCCTGAGAGAAAAGGTAAATGCAATGCTCGCTGAACAGCTTGAGAAAACTTTTTCTTGTGTCAGTGCTAAGCGCTTACAGAAGGGAAGAGACGATGCTGCACAGGATATTTTGAAAGTATAGTCTGAAAACAGACAGCACAAGATCATGGTGTTCAAAGTCAGAGGCAAGCTTGCCGGCACCACCATTGGCCTGGATAATGACCTGACATTCCTGCAGCAGCAACGCAGGCATGCAACGCAGCCTGCCTCCAAGGACTTCAAGTCCAGAAATGTCATGACACAGTAGCAGGCAGAAAAGCTATTTGTGAAGGAGGGGGAGCGCTTTGTTGAGCACAAAGTGCTCTAGGCCTCCCCCTAGGAAACATGTTCTGTTGAACATCAGGGGAGGTGTTAAAAAACAAGCTGAGTTGTTAGCACACTCGTCATGTCATGATTACATTTGCCGGACTGAGACCTGGCTGATTGAGCATGAAAGACCTGATGCTTTCCCTGAGCATACGGAGTCTTCAGCATGCAGACCTGTGCGTGATGGAAAGGCCGCCACTCAGGAGGCGTTGGTGTGTTTGTGTCTAGTCAAGCCAAACAACGTGTTCAGTTTGTTAAAGCAACTGCTGATGCCAGTTTCCTCTGGCTGCAGCTCAAAGATGTTGTGCTCGGTTGCCCTGAAGTATACCTTTTGTGTATGTTACATGCCACAAAAACAGCGTTTCAACAAGATCATACCTACTCCCAGGATTCCTTATGAATGTATGCAGCATGATGTTTTGGAAAACCAAGGCAAAGGTGCCCAAATCTTGATCTGCGGTGACTTCAATGCCAAGACTGCAGAGGAGCCAGACTACCTGAAAAAGGCAGAGTTGCAGCCATTCTTGCCTACTGCGCTGGATGAGAATAAGCTGCCTGACTGCATACGGCAGAGACACAATCAGGATCTGCTTGCCCCAGGATCCAGGACATGGGGTCCTGAGCTACTGGGGTTCTGCCAACAGGCTGAGCTCCTTATCGTGAATGGCAGGACCCTTAGAGACGAGTATTGGCATTCTTGGTCCAATGGTCGTGGTTGGTCCCAAGACCTTAAAATCTAATAAATGAATGAATGAATTCAAAATACCAACTCACAAACCGTCTTTGGCAGAACTTGGCAGAGCCTACAACCCTGTTACGCGTCACCACCGTGTATGCCACGGAGTACTTCGGTGCGTCAGTCCGTGGCGCGACAAAGCCGTTACAGGCTGCCTACTGTTGCCATCAATATTGCGCGAGCAAGGCACATGATATACCCAGTGAGTGCTCGCATAGGCTTTAATGGTCCGTACGGTCATATCCAGCGCGTCCAAGGCCCTGAGCGGCTGTCTGTCAGAACCAGTGAGTCACAGAGAACCTTGTGTATCACAGACTGCTGACCCAATTTCGGAGCTCATGGCGGTTTTCCTATTCATGCTTTGCCAAGCCAGCACACGATTGGATCTAGGCACATATGCAGCAAATTTCAGTGCGTTGGCAGGCCCGCTCCGAGATCGGCGAGCTCGATGCGTACAGGTCCCTTAGGGCAATCAGCTTTCCCTTGTCGCATACACTGCCATTAGTCCTCACACATCGTATTCTACATTCTATGGTCCTTCCGGTTCTGCAGAATCTTAGACTGCCTTCTAACTCTGTCTCGAGCGGCGACACGAAGCTAACCAGCCTCAGGATCTTAGCACACCATTTGGGCAGCAGGCAGGCAGGAACAGACATTTGGAACCTTCTTCCAGCATCATATTGAATGTTGTGAAAGGGTGCTTGAACAGCAAACAAGCTGCTGCAGCCTGTGCAGCAGCTGTGCAACATCTGCCCCACCAGATGCCACTGCATTTTTCAACACAGGCTTCTTTGGAAACCTCAAGCTTTCTTTTTGCACACCTCTGCAGTCAAGAAACCAGGCATACTGCATGCTCACAAGCTCTGGAGAGCCTCCCTGCTGCAGAAGCAAATTTTTGCTGCAGAGTGAGAATCTGAAAACCAGATTTTGAATTATGTGGCGCCACCTTCAAACGGCTTTGATCATCTCCAGCCATGCACACAGTCTTTGTGATCCTGATGCACAACAGTCTGCCATTTGAGCTCGCAGTCATGACTGCATTATGGGTGAGAAACATGTTTCACAACATGATGTGCCTGAACTCTCAGAACGGTGCTCCTAATGCATACAGATCTCATATGCACAATCCTGAACTTTGAGACTTTGTGCATGATGCTGTGATTCGGTGTTGCAAAGCCTGCAGAATAGATATTCCCATGCTCCCAAGATGATCTTGACTGCATCATGCCTCACAGCAAGCTTGGCATGACTGGAATATTTGCCAATGTTGCAACATGCTTACATGGTGTTGTCAACATCTGTGCATCATCCTGTGCTGCATATTGTGTTTTCTGAAAGCAATGCTTGAGCAAGCTTGAGCAAGCATGCACAGCAACATCAGCCTTGCAAGCACAGTAGTAAGGGGTGGCCATTCACATTAACAATGAGCGCTGTCAGATCCAAGCTCAAGTGACCCAAATAGGTGCTGTCAACTGCTGAGATGTATTGATCCATGAGCAGCCTGCAATGTTTGTGAGACAAAGGTGCAGCTGTGACTGTATGTGGCCAGCAATGCTGGACTGGCTGCTCAGAGCCTTGTGCTCCCCTCCACCAGAAGGTATGCACGCAACATCCCAGAATTGTGACCAGCAGTTTCTGGGCCCAATTGTGGTGTGCTGATCAGGCTGCAAGCTGCCTGGCAGAAGCTCTGAAGAGATGCTCTGTGTCTCTGACCTGCTGCCCACAGCCTGCTGCCAACAAAGGCAATAGCATCCAACAGCCTGCTGCAGGCATCCAGTCCTGCAAGTCAGCCCACCTGCAGATCACGGGCAAGACTTGTCACAGCTGGGATGTATGGCCATAAGATGCACGTCTGCAGGTGCCGGGCGCCCCGAAGACAGACAGCCGCGACGCAGGGCAGCAACCCAAAATCTGCAGACAAGCATGCATCGAAGCCTGCCGCGACAAGCCGGCCCGGCGCATACCATATTCGTCTCCCCAAGGCTCAACAATCTCCCAGACAGGAAGCAGATTTCGGCTGGTTGCCGCTGGTATCTGGCGGAAGCACGGACACGATCACAGCCAAGCCTTCTCTTCACAGATCGCGCACCTGATCGCTCTCGAACAGCACCAGTCTAACCAGCACAAATCCTCTCGAGCAGTAACTGACTGCCTGACAAGCCTTTGCGCACAAAGCTGCCACCCGAACGCCACAGAACGATGCTGCAGCTGAGGGCGAAGCGGCGAAGGGACACACTCTGTAACGCCAGAACACATGGGCAGTTGATGTCCACTAAGATAGTGATCAAAGGGTGCACGACTGGTAGTGGACGCCAAAACTTGGATGCGATGGCCTCAGACGCACAGACGAGAGAAGCTCGCTGCGGTCAGCGATCAAACCTGCGGAGCGCAGGAGCCGCTAACAGACATCGTTAGGCTCACCGCCCGCCTATCTGACTCGCTAGCCTCACCTACTTACTTTCCCGTCTTTGGTGATTGTGCCTGGCAATCACACACTTGAATCGCGTCAAGATCACCGCGAGGATTGGACTTTTACAGCGTGGACCTTTCCATTGTTCACAGCTCTCAACACCAGACAATGTGAGAGTCCTCAGCCAGTGATTTCCGACATGCTGTTGCCCCACTGGTATGTTGTCATGTTACAAAGTACAATCGATTGCTTTTTAAGGCTTCGCAGCTTTGTTTGCCAAGTGATCAATACAGAGCGCTTGAGGACGTAAGTAAGTCTCGCTGACTGTCACTTGCGCTAGCAGGTATCGAACCAAATCCTGATTCATCCTTATTCACTGTGCGTAAGGTGTGCTGAACCTTCTGACCTAGTGATCACCAACTGCTACCTGCACCTCCAGCAGAGGGTAACCTCGCCAGGAGGTCACGTAGCTGTGCGTATTGAACAGCACGAAGATGCCTGACTGGGGTTCGCAGCCCAATCCTCAACCATCTTGTGAGCAATGCAGCAGCAGACATGGTCTCGGGCAGTATGACTGTCAGCATATAGCTGACATATGTGAGGTGTGTTTCATACTCGTTATGTCTCATTGTACTGGCGTGTCTGCCGTGCTCTGCTTCTATAAAATTGCTTGCTGTGCATTGTGTGGCAGTGCTGCACAAGCTATGCACCAGAGGTGCTAGCAAAAATGACCAAACACAGCATGGCATACACCTATGTTAGCATGGTCAGAACAGGCCTATCATACACCTCACAGCAGGTCCTGTCACGCATCTATTTGGAATTCTGCTTGACGTGATGCTTGTGCCAGTGCAGTGCAAGCTATGCCCAAGCTTTCAGAATGGCATGAATTTGTTGACACTTCTGTGCAAGCATGCCAACACATGCTGATGCAATGACAGCCTGGGACAGAGGCGTGAGCAAATGAGCCCTGGTAGGCACTTCTGGGTCATGTTGTTGCCATGCATTAGTGATTGATCTACAGGAGGAGTTGCACACAGTTCAGACTCTGAATCACTTTGGCTGGGTGCAATGCTCTGTTAGCTTCATAGACTGCATCTTAGAGAATGATTCAGTGCTCTCCTGTCACAGCGTATGATGATGACCATGTGGGCACTTGCTGTCCACCATGGCGGTTGCTCTCCTGATTTCAACCTAGCACTGTGGCTGGAGTGACTGCCAGGGTTGTTCTGCAAGCTTCTTCTACCTAAGCTTTCACGACTCCTGACTGTCAGCAACATAGATGCCATGCATGTACACAAAACAGCATTGCTTCCGTATACAATTCATATGTCGGCCTCCCAATAACAGCCATCAGTCAGCAGGCATGCTCATCAGAACCAAAAAAGTACACTGCGTGAGTACTTGTGTCACAGTTATGTCTGAACGACACATGTTGGACTTGTCGTGATGACTCCTGTACTCTTTGTGTGCACGGAAGTTTGTCTGTGAGCTACAATGTCAGAAGTGGTAACACAACACACTTAACTGCAGGTTTACCTTATCAGGATGCAGACTGTGTGCATCACCTGCTAACAAGTCTTTATACATGACTCAAGTTTGCGAACTGCACGGGGTGTATGTATGTATACTACATAGTTCGGCAGAGCCAGCCCTGATTGATGTTCAATATATATACCGGTATGCTATGCAAGGCTCTTTCTTATTGCTGGGTCAAACAAGCGCAGTCACAATGGGTTCAAGAGTACTAGTATGCATGCATTACATATAACAGCACTCAGGAGCACAGACATGAATGCACTGTAAATTATGCAATAACAGCATTTACACTGCTGCATGCACAGAAACGGTCAGCTGGTCGGCTCTGATATGTGCTTGCATCAGACGAAGCATACATATTAGGTCATGACTGATCAGAATCACAGACATGTGAGCAGGAGCAAGCAAGTGAGCAAGATAATGAAAAGGGAATGAGCGCTGCTGAGGAATGCTGCATTGCACACATCAATGCCACAATGCTGAATGATCTACACCTGTGATCACTCATGAATTGACGTGCACAGCAAGCTCCACTTGCACTGCTGCATGTACAGCAACCGAACGCACCCACTCTAATGTATGCATGCATGACTCATTTCAGACTTGCACCATTGCATTGTGTTAGAAACAGGCAAGAGCATCTATTTTCTTGGTGGTGTCAAACTCAATGCGACGACCAGCTTCACATGCATTGCTGCATGCACAGCAGCTGCCAGAATCGACTTGTGCCGTATAGGTGCATCACTTTCAGTAGCACTTTCGGTCAGATACATGGATTGTTGAGTGCATTACAGGTCTTGAGCCTATTCGCAGTATTCAGATGCTACATAGACAGCAACAGTCACATGCAAGAGCAAACGGCACCAATGAATTATATTCTTGGGCACTGCAAAGCTGGGTACGTGTTGTCACATGGACAGCAATGGCAAGATCTGACTCTATTCTTGTACAAACATACATTTATTATCACGGCTCAATGATATTGCTACACAAAAGCCAGTAGTCATTCAATTCATGGGCATGCCATGCATGCACAGCAAAGCTTGCCATGCAATGCCTCTAACACACAGACATGACTCACCTATTAACGAGAATGTTTGCACTTACGCACACTCATGACCATGATAGAATCCAGCTTATACAGTAACAAGGCGTAGCCTTCCCTGAACTAAAGGTCCAAGTGCCATTTTGCCTATCTCTGCGGGTACATTTTCAGCCTTTGAGTTATGTAATGACACAGATGATGTACTGATGGTGACAATGTGTGGCTCCATCCCACAACCAAAAATGCAGATCTAGCGCTAGCCACCACAAACATCTGCAGGTAACAGCCTGACAGGGACACCAGAACTTGCATGCCTACCTAGCATGGCGCCTTTTGCAGACAGACAATCATACGCAACACATGTGCTGCCAGCTGCTGCATGCATTGCTGCTGAGCTTGTCATAAAACTGTGACATCGGCGCTGCAGGATGGAAGTCTCTGTACAGCGTCTGGAATGCAGCACCAAACCCACACTTGCAGCTGACAGACGCATAGAGATCCCCTGTCAATCGGGCAAGTGAGGTAGTGCAGCAGCTAGACTCAGCAACAGCATTGCTGCTCATCGTTATCTCAGTTTCTGAACGCAAGGCTTCAGCAAAAGCTAACTTGCCGCCAGCATTCAATCTGCCATGTTGACTGCACACACGCTGATAAAGCTGTTTGCCACAGCAAACTGGCAACATGAGATGTCAATGACCAGTCATATGCATTCAAAGCCCTGGTACAGTCACATGACAAACACACCATGCCTTCTTCAAACACAGCTGTAACATAAAGCACACTCATGCAATGTACTGTTTTGTTTCTGATAAGCATGCCTGCTGATTGATGGCTGTTGTTGGGAGCCAGCCATATGCATTCATGTGGAAGAAATGCTGTGATGTGTACATGCATGGCATCTATGTTGTTGACAGTCAGCAGTCATGCACGCTAGGCTAGGAGAAGCTTGCAGAACAGCCCTGGCAATCACTGCAGCCACAGTGCCAGGCATAACAGAGTACAGCAACCGCTGTGGTGGACAGCAATGCCCACATGGTCATCACTATATGCTGTGGTCTGTCGGTGGTCTTGAAGGAAACACATCAAGCACATAGTTAGCTGAAAGGCAGCTGATTGCTTGTCTGGCAAGCCTGTTGTGACCATAGGAGTGTTGAGATGTTCTCTTGGGTGCAATCTGTGCAGCTAACAGAACAGTGCGTCCTACCAACTTGATTCACTGTCTGCAAGTCCTCCAAACTACAGCAATATCAGTCAGTAATGCAAGGCAACAACATGACCCAGAAGTGCCTGCCGGGGCTCATGTCTATGCTGTGCAAAGATGCCGGTGCCTCTATATCAGGCCAGCTTTGTGTTAGCAGGCTGCTTGCACAGCACTGTCAACAAGTCCATGCCATTCTTGAAGGTTGTACTGTGCGCCCAAGCGTCACATCAAGCAGACTTGCAAAACAGGACCTGTAGATTAGTACCTGCTTAGCCTGTGCTAATCATGCCAACACGAGTGTATGCCGTGCTAAGTTGATGTGAAACATACCTCACATCTGGGCAGTCATACTATCTCTGGTGCTGCTTTGCTCACAAGCTGTTCGTGGAGTCTGTTGGTGGGTACTGCAGTCAGGCAACTTCACATCTTTCTGTAATCACAGCTATATGAACACCTGATGACGCTGCTCTCTGCTGGACAAGCTAGTCGCAGTTGGTGATCACTAGGTCAGAAGGTTGGGCATACCTTCTGCACAGTGGACGAGGATGGTTCAGGGACTGGCTTGATGCCTGCTAGCACAAGTGACGACCAGCGAGACTCACTCACGTCCTCAAGCGCTCTGTATTGATCACTAGGCAAAAGCATCGAAGCATAAAGCAAGCAATCGGACGTGCTCTGTGATGCATCAACACACCAGCGCGCGATCACGGGATCTTGCCTGTCCGACGGCCAACAACAATGCGTGGTACGTTGCTTGTACGCTGGCAACGTGTTGCGCGTCTGCTTGCATATAGTTGGTTGTGCGTGTGACTGAGGCCGGCCAGTGACCTGCTCGGCGTCCACTACCTGACGTGTACCCTTTGATCACTACATGAGTGGACATCAACTGCACCCTTTAGTAGGTAACGCAGCATGTTGCATGCAGTGATTTCTGCACCTTGGCGTGCCTGCAGAACACTCGAAACCCAGCGCTTGAAGCGGCTGAAAGTTTTGTGAGTCGAGCCCATCATGCACTACATGCCAGTCACTTCACCCGCATCATTCCACCAAGTGCTCAAAAAGTTGTGCTCCCACACCACACATGCACCTTCAAAGTGGCGTAGAGTGGCCTAAACTTGGCCGTTCTGCGAAATTTTTGTTACAGATTATTGCAAAATGCATTCCGACAGCCCAGTGCTGCTCTGCAAAGCAGGCCCCCAGCAAGCTTGTATGACTGCAATTACACCTATAACATTTACTGTTCATACAGGTGTGATGTGACCCAAAACCAATGCACTGCAACACTTATCACTGCAGAATGCATTTACACAGCCCATTGCTGCTCTGCAAAGCAGGCCCCCAGCAAGCTTGTAAGACTGCAATTACACCTATAACATTTACTGTTCATACAGGTGTGATGTGACCGCACAACAATGCACTGAAACAATGGTTACTGCAAAGTGTATTCCCAAAGCCCAGTGCTGCTCTGCACAACAAGGCCCCCAGCAGGCCTGTAAGACTGCAGTTACACCTATGGACATTTGCTGTTCTTACAGGTGTGCAGTGACCCAGCACCAATGCACTGCAACACTGTTTTTTGCAAAATGCATTCCCAAAGTCCAGTGCTGCTCTGCACAACAAGGCCCCCAACAAGCTTGTAAGACTGCAGTTACACCTATGGACATCTGCTGTTCAAACAGATGTGCTGTGACCCTACAACAATATACTGCAGCACAGATTACTGCAAAATGCACTCCGAAAGCCCAGTGCTGCTCTGCAAAGCAGGCCCTCAGCAAGCTTGTAAGACTGCAACTACACCTATGGGCATTTACTGTTCATACAGGTGTGACGTGACCCCACAACAATGCACCGAAACACTGATTATTGCAAAATGCATTCCGACAGCCCAATTCTGCAGTTCCCCCAGCAAGCTTAGACATTTGCTGTTCATACAGGTGTGATGTGACCCAAAATCAATGCACTGCAACACTGATTACTGCAAAATGCATTTCCGCAGCCCAGTGCTGCTCTGTAGAACAGTTGTTGACGCAATTTCGCATTTGAAAATTAACTCTTCACACAGATGTGGAAACACTTGCCACAAACGCACTGCAGCACTGCTCGACTCAAGATGCATTCCCCACTGCTCAGTGCTGCTGGACAAAGTTCCGACCAAGCTTGTGTCAATGCCAATGTATATGACAAGACTGGACGCGCATACATGAGTGCAAACCTTTCTCATTCATGCAGCAATGCACATTGCAGAATGTTTTCCCCACTGCTCAGTGCTGCTGTACCAAACAGGCTCACTGTCGGCACAATTATATCAGTAAATATATGCTCTTCAGACATACTTACAGACTCACCACAGTGCACCACAGCACTGCTCAGGGCAAATGCATGCCCCACTGAGTGCTGCTGGGTAGAGCAAGCTAACAGTATGCTTGTGTCATACCAATTACACCCATTGAACATTTGCTCTTCACAGAGATGTGCAAACGATTATGATCAATGCAACACTGCACAAGGCCATATGCGTACTGCTGCAGCCTTGCGCATTGTCAGTCTGTTTAGCAGACTCGCGAAACAATTGGCTACAACCTTTAATGTCCAATGGATAGCAAACATGCTTTGGACTCCAGCAAGTCAGGGAGGAATAGCAGTACTACCATGTACCCCATTGACATCTATCCTAGAGAGCTAGCCCCAAACAGGAAACAAGCTAGGCTAGGCAAGGTGTAGGTTGCTACTGGGTGTCCTAGCTGGTGATGAAAGCCAGCTGCAGCAGGTCAGACCAACAGGCCCAGCTGCCCAGTCCACATGGAACAGCAATCTTACAAGCAAGATCATTGACAGGAAGACAGCAACACAATTGGCATCCCATCACGACAGTTATTTCACAACACAATCTTACAGCCATCTAGTCAGAAGTCTTGAACAGACACAAACTTTCTGACAGACCATGTAGCACAAGTTGAATGCTAAGTGATGCCGAGACAAATCTGCTGAATTTGGAAGTCATGATGGAACATACAGATGCACCGTCTCAGGTTAAAACGATTGTACAGAAGACACGATCTCGTTCGAATCTGCTTGTTCGTGCAGACAGTCACATGCTTCTGACTTCAGGAGCTCCATAACAGGTGCTTCATTTTCCTGCCGTGCCAACTCCTCAAGCAAATGGTAATGGCATGGCATCCAGGGGTATGTATGGACAATGATTGCTGCCAGCTGTCTGCTGGTGTGTAGCTGCATAAAATATACATGCAGGTACCAATACATACATGCCGTCACCAATACCAAGCCACAATGCTGTGTATCTGGGGGCAACAAGTTGTCCATGCTGTCGCGCATTGGTTTGCGTGCATGCCTATGGTCACATTGTCAACCTGTCAAATATATGCTCTGCATAGTGTCTCTGGCTGAAATTCTTGTGAACATTACAGCAAGGGAGCAGGCAGCAAGCATACCCCATGAGAGACACCCAGAGAGAACTGAACGTGTGTATTGTACTCATCAGCACCATTCATCCTCAGCTGCTCTGCCAGGTCAGACACCTTTGAAAGCCTGAGACTCACTTCTTGCAGCTCAAACTTACTCACATCTTCCTGGTCTGCCAGGTGCTGCAACAACCTTTCACGCTCTCTGCACAGCCTGCCTATTTTTCTGTAGAAAAGGCGCCGCAAATGCATCAAATCTCTGATCTGTTGTGGTGTGTATGACACATCAGCCTGCAAACCATCATGGACTCGCTGGTGAGTCTAGTGGCTGCAATCAATCCTGGCGACGCAAAACCAGCACTTGATACAACAATTTTGCATGTTTAACAATGTCTGAACATACACACAGAGCACGATCTGCAAGTCACCGCTTGAAGGCTAACATTAAGCGCACATGTGAGCAGCCACAAAAAGAAGTCGTGCCTACATATATTCCAGACGATTTTGGTCAGGATCAAGCAAACCTCATCCGCTGGAAAGAGTTGCAGCAGCACAAGGTCCAACAGTCCATGCTGAAAAGGAAACATTCAAGCAAGCATGCTTGCAATGTACATTTGTCAGCGACAAATCTCCTGCCGCTCAACTGAAAGGCCCTGCGTAATCAAGTCACATCACAGTGCTTGTATCTGCACATGCAAGAAGACAAACAATGCAGTCAGGCTTATGTTTTTGCAGCTCACCAAGACATTTGACCTCCGCCAATGGTCAGCACGGGTTCCACCAAGGAAAGACCTTGCGTCTGCAGCATCGTTGAAGCTTGATACACCTCGCGAGTTGCCCAGAATCATACGGACCATGAGAGACGTGGCTTCAGCAGCCCTGCTGCTCACATCCTTGTTGACGGGATCATCATCTCCCTCTGAGGCATCTGACAAGCATGCACTCAGCTTTTGCACGTAAGCCTGTGGCAAATCATGGTGTTTCAGCAAAAGTTGCTGGGAGACTATGTATCACTCAGTCAAGCGATTACGCAGCGCCCTGACTTTTGATACCACATGCAACAAAATAGCAATGCAGGCTCAAGACACTTGTCAGAAGTAGCACTCCATTGTACCTTTCTGACCAAGAATCCATTGCAGTAGTGTGACATAAGCAATGCCAAATACTCATCAAGCTGAGGACTGCAACATCTACATTGCATACAGTTTGAACCTCACCTTCCACAAATTTCCAAACTCTAGTAAGTTTAGCTGATGAGATTGCCGGATATTCAGCCCCTGTGTCTTGCCGTTCAAAGGTGACGCCAAGTTGTTGCTATCCTGTGAGAGCTTTGCCTGCCACATAGGATCACCCTACAGCATAGGATGAACCAAAGGACAATTCATACTGTGTGTCGTGGCTGTAGGTGCACTTTGGCTTCACACACTGAGGCAACGGCTAATTGAAGGCACGACACATCCCAAGCACACTTCGCACAGTCCACTTGCGAAAGGCTCGTTGTTTACACGTGCGACCTTCTCCAGCAGACCATTTCGGTCTTCCAGCCGCCTTAGTCCTCCTTGCAGCTCTTCCAGCTCATGCATAGTCCGCGTCAACTTCGATTCAGCTGTGCGCAACCGTTCCTGCAGAAGATGGGCGAAACTACTAGCAGGCGGTGTGTTCATTGGCTCTGTGCCTTGTCCTCAAAGACCTGTGGGTGCCCACCTTTTGCCTCTGTCGGAAACGCTTCTGAGCCAGGCGATTGATTTGAGCCCTGTGCTCCATGGCGCTGGGAGGCTCACTCGAAGGCTCGGGCGAGACAGGTACGTTTGTCATGAGAATTACACAACCGACTTCGGGGCTCATCACTTCTTCCGTCAGCACTTAGCTAAGCTCCTTACATTAGCTCAGCAGCTGAGCACTTGAGCTAAGCACTTTACCGTTTTAGGGTGTTGAGTAAGAACTGAAATGTAGCTAACCGCCCTCACTCTTGCCATGATTTCCGCCGATGCCCTCGTGCAAGAATGTGTCCTGCGAAGCTGAGCCGCTGTACAGATTCCTTCCGCGCTTTGCTTCTCATGTATACAAACCGCTGTACAGATTACTTCCGCCCTTTTGTTTCAGATACACAAACGGCACGTACAGCAAGTGGTGCCTGTGTTTCATGACTCACGGCCAGCAGCACTCACCTGCAGCCAGATCTAGCCATTGGTGGTGAATTTACGCTGGCAACACACTCATATCGGTCGCTATTCAACACGTGCTGGCAAATGTCATCAGCTGAGCAGGTGGGATTGCAGCCGGAAGTAATTTCGGCTGTGGCGATGGTGGTGAAGTCACTGGCAATGACTATGGAGCGGGAACGCAACAGTATTGGTCATTTGTATTGAAAAACTTGCTGACATATATCGCCGCTCGAGCATCCCGGCTTGCAGCCAGACTGTTTAGTGTCGAAAAGCGCGCCGCAGATTGTCGTGACCAGGAACCACAAACTTGGCAGCCCCAGCATCGCCGTCAGGTGTGCTGTGCAGTGCCGAAAAGCTGTTGGGTGCACAGGAATATTGTTCGGCCCCGTGCGATGCGATATTAGTAATGTGTGCTAAGGAACTCTGCGATGGTACCAACACCTCTGCGATTTTGGCCATCCAAAGGTTTATACGTGTTTCTGGTCTGGACCTCATGGACGCAACTTTCCAACAGCTTCCTCAGTCAAGCTGCATGGAAGTCCTCTTGTTTTTGTTTTTTTCCTTCAGGACTAGTTGTCAGACACAGTAGCAACGCAAGATTGGTCACATGTAGAGGCTGGGATTACAACCTTTGCTGATCTGCTGCAAATGCCATTGAGCTTGGTCTGAAATCTGTTAGGTGCTGTGCACACAAGCTTGCATGTGCAAGTGACCATGTAGCTACTGATCAAGTTACGTAAAAGGTTTGATATCAAAGTGTAGGTACAAACACTTTGATATCAAATACAAGTCAATCTTCGACTCTGTACACAAAGTTACACTCACTCGTGAGACGGTTTGTGTCGGCAGTCAACTAGCTTTGCTTTCACAAAGCAGCTTTTGCAGACCTGTGGCTTCTGTCTGAGTCGCTGTCCGTAGACTCACTACTGAAGCATCGTAGCGAGTATCAGAAGCTCCCAAGACTAGCTGCATACACAACAAAGTCCGGAGAGCAGTCCCGGTGTACGAAAACAGCTGTTGCTCCTCGCTGGCGGTCCCTGGGCTAAAGGAAGAAGAGACGAGTTCTTCCATGGCAGGGAGGACGAAGATCAGAAAACGTCACAAGGCTGTGTGCACACGTAGGAAGCTGAAAAGGGTTGCCCGACTCGCTAAGGCTGGACCTGCTCGGGCAGCGCTCAAAGGTAGCTGCAGTGTAGAGCTCCTTTTGTTACCACAGACTGCGCGCCTTAATTTGAAAGGTTTTTGCGTCCACGGCTGACGGAAATAGTCACGCTGGGGTCAAGTTGAGTCACGCAAGCGGTCACGCCGTACATCCTACCTTCCGAGCTGCAATATCCATCCATTCATACGTGCACTCCAGCAGAGACGAAGACGTGTTGAGCTTGCTGGGTCGTGTCGGAACTTGAAGACACAAGCATCCTTCAGGCAACTTCTTTTCTGGCTGGGCATCTGCGGCGGGGCTTTGGGAGCTTGTCAAAAACGCACGCCGTTGACGACGAAGAAATGAGGTGATCCCGCAGCTATAAGTTTTCGCTGCCCGTTGAAGCATAACAGTTTCGCAGTAGCTGTCCCGTTACGTCACCTCTGTGTGCACAGACACCACCACCAGGTAAATTGCGTCCTGCAGGTCTACTGAAGGCGAAGTTGTCACCCTGACTGCACCAGCACCAGTAGGCGTAACAGCTTGCAGCTCTCTGCATTGTGCACAGCCAATGCAGCAGCATAGCATCCAGATGCTGACAACAACTCCTGTCTCAGGCCTGCACTTTCTGACGATGCCCTGGTAGAGTTGCTCATGACTCTTTAGGTTACACTGACAGCAAGCTAGCAGCCCAACAGATGCAATGTGTGAGACTCCGTGTCCAGGTAAATTAAAGGGCCGGGCAGTTGACTGTACAGCACGGAGTCAGCCATCATCTGTGCTGGATACTCAGCTTGGCAACACCCCTCAAAAACAATATGCACTTGCAATGGAGGTAAGGGGTGCCCCCATTGATCATATTGCCTCTGACTGCTTTGCTGCTCTTGCTCGACCTCAAGGCGGTTTTTGGCATAAGTTTGTGAGCTGTTGATCACATAGTATGACATCATTTTGACATCAGACCACATGATACGTATTCAGCCCGATGCAAAACATGTTCCCAAGCTGACTGTTGTGGATGTTGGTGCCAGAATACTGCATGTGCCACACCATGACCTTTGACGAATTCTCAGTGCCAATGTAACCTGGCTTGGGGCAAGACGCCATTGTTCTGTTGTGTTTGCAGGCTTTGACAGATGGACACATGCTCGCAACTAGTACTGCTGCCCAAGAGGCAAAGATGCAGCACCCAAGTCACCGGTCATTCGGCAAGGTGTATGACATTGGGTCAGGTGCATGTGCAGAAAACGTAGACTGCATGTGTTCAAAGGATCGCGTGCTCGCTGATGGTACAGCTGAAGATGCCCGTGGGGTGTGCATGGTGTCTCACCAAATGCAGACTAAATCATCAGCATTGTTTTATCACGAGCATGCATCAGGTTTCCGGTTCGTCAGTTTGGGAAAAAAGAAAAGAAAAGAAAAGATTACGCTTTTCAGCGACAGTAACGGGAGCCTCTTAAGGCGGCAGCCCAGAGCTATGACCATAGGCCATAGCCCTAAGGGAAAGGGAAAAAATCCTAAACCTAAGGTGGATCTGGCCTGTTTTGTCTGCTTTTGTCTGACTTCTCCCTTCTAGTATTCTCCTAGATGTCAAAATCTTGTGAAGTGTCAAAACAGAGTGTTCATGCAATTTGGACATGACTTTGCTTGCAGGTCCATGCTCTATACCAATCCTTGCTAGAACGTCAGATGTAGTGTGATACTGTGTCCCAGATTGGCCTATGATTATAGGCAGAGTTGTAACATTGTAACCATAGTCCTTGAGAGCTTCCTCCAACGCTTTATGTGGTGCTCCCTTTTCTTGCAGCTTTTCCTCATATCTTGTATCAGGGCAATATCCTCCTTCCACGATCTTTATGCTCCTTGGATTTCCATTAGGCATCACTGGTGTCAAGGGCGTCAATCTGGATCCAGAGTTGTCATCATGATGTAAGTATTGCTGTTGTTCTCCTGCTGTCATTTCCACTATCATCATGTCCGGCCTCATCTTGCTCCGTGTGTCTACTGCTCCCCCCTGCAAGAAACCCCTCTCCACCATAGGGTCCAGACCGCTTGCTTGTAAGCATCTGTCTGGGAGCACAAAGGCTGGAACTCTCTTACTGTGCACGCCAATGCCTTTGAGTCCCTCAATCTTTCCAACGTCTGCAATCAGATAGTGATTACCGCACTGCCCTTTAGTGAAGGCTTGGATGACTGTTCTCGTAGCTTTATCATGTCTAGCTGTATACTGTTTGCTCATGTCTGGGTGCATGCGGCTCCCGAAGATGTGGCCCTGAGAGTCATCACCTCTGCAGAGTGGGCAGCGTGTGTCCCTGGCTATTGGCTGCCCAGGCATGTATGACATCCGCCTCTTGAAGGCCATGTTCTTATTCCGAACTTGACCTGTCCTGTATTTGAAGATGTTTCTCTTGTGTGATTCTGGGACTGATGGCATGGTCCACAGCGCATCACTGTGTGGCTTGACCCTGAACGGCTGCACCTTGTCCCATAGCTGAAAGTGCAGCGAGTCTTGCTTTGACTGGCCTAGTTTGTGCTTATCATGCAAAGCTTTTCTCAGAAAGTCATCCGAATCCCTTATGCATGCTTTGGTCTCTGCTGGCCCTCCTGCTGTCTGGACTTGAATGGTATGTTGAAACCAGAACTTGTCTTTGAATGGTTGTGTGTAGTCATTAGACAGGTCATAGTCAAAATGCCTGCTCATGCAGCATTCATCTGCTGCTTCATTTGCAAGCTTATCAGCCATCTCATTGCCGTGTATGCCTATATGCTTGAGCAGAATTGTCTCATCCCCTGCGTGCGCTCGTTGCAAGATCTCGTGCCCGATCGCTTCGAGCAACGGTCTGTGGCAGTCGTCGACTGTCGATGACGGTGACCTTAGGTGCATGCCGATCTTCTGCATCGAGCACTTCGAGTCTGTTGCTATGCTCTCCTTCACTCCCGGTCTGCAGTGCCTTACTGCGATCAGAAGCGCTGCCACTTCGGCCCTGTTGATGGTGTTGAGCATGCCCTGCTCATATGGGTGCACCTTGAGACTTAAGTGTGCATGCTTGTGTTCTCTATATACTCCTGAGCCAGTGACAAGACCTATGCCTGGGATTTCCTTTCTGCTTCCGTCCGTGTATATGATCTCGTCTGGGCGAAATTTGAGTTCAGTTTTGTGAAAAATCTGGCTGAACTCGTCACTTGTTGGCTGCTCTCCAGGTGACAAGGCTGTAGATGTAGTGTTTGTGGCCTTTGGGTAGTGCTTGGGTGGGTACAGTCCTGGCGGTGATACTGTTTGCTGTATGGTCATCTTCAGCTGTTTTGGCCTTTGCGGTGGGTTCCCAAGCTGAGATGCACAGGCAAATCCTTTGTTCAATTTGTTTTGTTTCACATAGTGTTGCAGTCCCAGCTTCATTTGCAACAATCAGGAAATCGACATTCCGCTTCGGGGTGCACCACTGTTCTTGTTCATCAGCCCAGTGTCGTGGGGCATTGAATCTGAACTTGTTTCTGTCAATTGTTGCACTTGCTTGCACTGTCTGGTGTGATAGCCACCTTGCATAGGAACTGCTTTTGTCATCCCACCATGGTAGCACAAAGGTAGTGAGCATTGGTTTTGTAGCTTCCTCTGCACTTAGGATTGCCCATCTCAGGGCTTTTTCCATGGCTACAGCCTGGTGTTCAGGGTTCACTTGTGATGCACCTGTCCACTTTGTCAGTTTGGGCTTTATGCACTTTCAGTATTTGCCTGTCAAATTGCCAAAGTGAGTGCGCCTCGCACACCCTGACACAGGGTCTTATCATGTCCAGACAGTGTATCAGCACCATGGCCAGGTGGCGCATGTGCCAGCTGGATGGTTGCACCAGGTGGAGAACTGGCAAGATTGTGTGAAGATAGCATGGGACTTGATGATTCCGGAGCGCATGGCAGCTTACATCACCACATGGCAGCATGTGCTTGCTTGTGTCACCGCATCAAGTGCCCCTGATTACATGGCAGCCATGGGCGTATTGTGGGTCACTGCTGATAAGCTCTGAAGGCAACATTCATTTCGAAAGCGTGACGTATTCCGTAATGCAAGCTATCTGTTGATGCTAGCATGTAAGCGCAAGCTCATAGGCTTGTCTGCAAGCTCTTAATTTGTTCGACAATAGCATTATGTGCAGGAAAGGTTGTCAAGGACACCAATCACTTTGCAAGTATTGTAACCCCATGCCATCCACAAGCTTGCAATGCACGGCCCTTTTGCAAGTGCTTCACTCATCCAGCTTGACAATTGCTTGCTTCAATACTTGCATCTTGTTGTCCATGCATTGCAATCATCTTTGATAATCATAGCAAGTTCCCACGTGATCAAGCTGCTGGTGCACGACTCGACATTCTTGTGAGTGACCAATAAACGTGCACATGGGGTTCGCATGACTTCGAATCGCATGCCTTTCAATGGAAATGATCAGATACATGTTTACCAGTCTGCTGTTGCCCACGTATAAAGCATTACATTTCACTAATCATCCATGCCAGTCGGATTTGGGCCCAAATGCGGGTTGAGGCCAAAGTCATGCTTGACCAGTCCTGGCACCAACTGTTCGTGATCTGCTTGCAAGGTTGAACGTGTTGTGATGAAACCACAGCCCTCCATAGTGGCTTTGTAGAATAGGCGCCTCATTTTTGGGGGCAAGCAAGTGTGGTGAGCTCTCTTGTGGTGTTGTACTGCATGGCACTTGGCACTTTATCGTGACAACATAGCTTTGGCTAAACCTTGTGCTGTAATGGTTGCATTTGTTCATCAGCATTTTGATGCTAGAAATGGTAGTTGTAGCTGACAAACGCATGGACAAGCGCATACCTGACAACACAATGCACTCTTGCAGCCAAGCCAGTGTTGCGTTTAGGCCCTTCAATGCCCTCTCAAGCTCGTCATCTAAGTCCTATACAGAACAGCAATTAACTTGGCTCAACACAGCTTGAGGCATACATATGCTACCTGCTGCAAGTGTGTCAACTGATAGGTACAAACTACATGAGTCAAGGTGACGTCCAAGACAACCAAAAGGGTATGCATGCCCTGTGATGGTGCAGTGGCAAGGACTTCAGCACATTCAGCAAAGTGTCCTGCAAAAAGGCAATAAGGTTTTTGGCTCGACCAGACTTACCTGTAGCTGCAGAGCATCAAACCACTTCACGTAGATATCCATGAAAGCCACCAGAGCCCTGTATGTTGGGCAATACACGCAAGCAATGTAGCTCGGCTGATCAAAAGGCGAATTGAATATGACCACGGATCCCATAGCCCAGCAATCATGTGCCTGACTGCAGCACTCTGCGCAGATTGTAAAAAGCTTGTGCTCTTTTGGCAAACGTTTGTCTGTGTCGTAAGGATCATGTGGGTCACCGCTGACAGCATAAAACTTGATATGGTCTTCAAGTTTACTCCACTGACGTGTAGGGAAGAGTGAATAGAAGTTGTACCAGGGACGGTGTTTGAGAGGACCCCATAACTCGTATGGGTGCACTACTGGCTGCACCAAGTCCAAGCTGTAAAAGGCATTGGCTTCCCTTGTTGAGAAGCAGCTGTGGGGAACGAAAGTTGTATCGTTACACGGCAACGTGCCAAAGCCCATGCAACGAATTCAAGCTGTCCAGTACCAAAATGATACAGTTAACGCCAAAAACATGACGCATCGCAGAAAGCTGCTAGCATACCCTTGGTCAGCCATAGTGCTCAAAGCACCCTGTACAAACTTTCTGGCTGTCCAGCTGATATTAGTTTTCAAAACACAGGTGCAATAAGTCAGGCCTGCACAAGCTGCCAGACCTGGATCTTTGATCTATGATTTTAAATCGAGCTGGCGTGAGAAGACCAAGCAAGTTCAAGAGAAGCTGTACGTATGGACACTATGCGCAGACTTTTGCACAATGAGGCCCTAAGGGTTTGCAGACGTGCGGTGAGTAGCAGTTGGGAAGGGTTACTGGACAGTAACAGAGGTTATAGCCGTTGAATTGCAATTAGCAAACGGTCAGCTGTACCATACAGACCATCTAGATAGCCTCAAACAATGTTATTGACAGGATGATGGGTCCAACCGTTGAGAAAGCATGTTCATGTGCTTGCTTAACAGGTAGCTTATGCAAATGATGCAACATATCATCAAGCCAAAAGAACAAAACAGCGTCGCAGTCAAACACGCTGAGATTCAGCTAGAAGAGAACACAGTGCTCAAACAAGCATCCTCGCATCTGATGAATGCCTCCCAGGACATTGCAAACTAGATGAGCTTTGTTCTCTGGAATCCTGGTTTCAACGTGGCCACTGTGGGTTGCATACACCCCATGTCTGCCTCATCATTGGAGGCAGCTGCCTATGTGTACGTCCTTGAAATGTTTCAATTGAAACAAAAACTGCATGGAGTCATTTAACCAGCATGGCTGCAGCATAAGCTGGTGCCAAGAAGGGCAATAGCCTGTTCAGCAATGCTGTGGGACTCTTTCACAGTGATGGCTGTCAGGCAAAAGCATTATTCCCAGAAACAAACAAGAAGAAGGCACACCTGAATTTGTGATGGCACCGTTCAACCAGATCAGTGTCAGATTGATGCTTGCACTCATGTGTCCCCTCTGAGACTCTGTATCATGTGCCAAAAGCAATATTCAGTGAACCATGCTTTACCCTAGCTTCAGCTTGTACACAACCCAATGCAAGCCATAGTGCAGGGGTCTGCGCAAATGTACAAATCTCACCAGACCACCTAGCTGCAGCATATCAAACCACATTGTGTCGCTCTTCGGGAAGTCCTCAACAACTCTGTATGTGAAACAGTAGACACACAGGCCAGGTAGCAATCCTCATCTGTGCCCACCTGTGATCCCATCGCCCTGCAATCCTGCCCAGACGTTCTGCCACACTCACCACACTCTGTGAACTGCCGTAGCTCCTCAGGCAGTTCACTGTTTGGAATGTATGGCTGATACTCAGTTGCATTGGCGAGAACTATCTGCATTTATTTCTGAAAGAGTGCGTTTGGCATACAATCAAAACATCCACAGCTCTCACCCAAGAACTGCCAGGAAAGTGTCCACGAGTGGCCATAGGGTGCACTACTTGCTGCACCCAAGACGTCGCATAGAAAGGCACTTGTCTAGCACGTGTATCAAAAATATGATGTTTGCGCAAAGACGTATGGCCGTGGGGAGGCGGAAGCCTGCGAGCAGAAGAGAGTCAGCGCGTGCAGGTCACAAGTGATTGTGCATCAAAGCAATCAACGACGGCACGGGCGTACCGTTGCATAGCGGTCGTTGTAGGTCAGTTTTGCAGTATTTTTCAATTGTATTCTTTTAGATTGCGTCAATCGAGTTTGAAATCGTCGAGAGCTATAGGGTTTGCGTTTTAGGTCCTGGTGACAGAGGGTGACCTCCAATGACAGCCTGGTTACTAGCCAAATCTTGCGATGACGGCCATTCGGCTCCTCCCCCCCGTCGTAACTACGAAACTACGTAAATACGCACGTTCCCTTTGGAGATTTGCTCTTCATGCAGCTGTACAGTAATGCAATACCAATTCACTGCAGCACTGGTCAAGGCAGAATAGCTTCACCACTGTTCAATGCTGCTCTGTGAAACAGGCTCACAGCATGAGTGTGCCACTGCAATTACACCTTTGGAGATTTGCTCTTCATGCAGGTGTACAGTGATGCAACACCAATGCACTGCAGCACTGGTCAAGGCAGAATAGCTTCACCACTGTTCAATGCTGCTCTGTGAAACAGGCTCACAGCATGAGTGTGCCACTGCAATAACACCTTTGGGTATTTGCTCTTGATACAGGTGTGCAGTGATGCAACACCAATGCACTGCAGCACTGAGCAGGGCAGAATAGCTTCCCCACTGTTCAGTGCTGCTCTGCAAAACAGGCTCACAGCATGATTGTGCCACTGTAATTACACCTTTGGAGATTTGCTCTTCATGCCATCTAGACCCTAACTCATTGCTGTCATGTACTATGTCTGACTGTGCGCGGGGATTGATCTCAAAGACTGCGTTAGCATCTAAATCTGTCTGCATCCTATCAACATAGTCACACTGACAGTTAAACATGATAGTGCCTGCTGCCTTGTCCATGCTGGTACACACCTTGTCCCTAAGAAAAGCTCTCGGCTCAATCTCGTCGCTCTGAGTGTAAGACAGGGGCGTCGCTATTGAGCAACAAGTGCCATCAGGTATGTCATTGATTGTGTCTTGTATGCGTTGAATGACAAGAGCTTGCCACTCATTCATGCTTCAGTGTTTAACGCCCTGTCAGCACTCTTCCTTGCAAAGTCCTTGATTGAGCTGGTCAAACTGGATATAATATCTGATTTGCTACTGGCATCCAAAACTGCAGATTCTACACTAGGCCTGAACTTAGCTCCCATGGCACAGAGTTGACGCAGCGAGCCCCTATCAGGCAACACATACGGGTCACTTGTCCTGAGGTGGCCTCCCTCCTTAAATCTAGCATCTATAAGGTGGCAGCCGCAGGGCTGGGTGCGTATGTCAGCTAGTTCAGTGTCAGACATGTGTGCATACCGCCTAGTATTATGCCACTGCATACCAATAGGCTTCTCGTATTTGAATGCCACCAATGGTGTGCCAACCTTCTTCCTGTACTGTAAGGGGATGCTGGCCACAATCAATGGATCATTCACAATGCTGCCAAGCCTAACTTCATCTAAGCCTGGATGTGAAAACCTAACTACGAGGAGCTTCCTGTTTGTGCGAGATACATGGCTGTCATTATGTCGGTGAACACGCTGAACATGTGCTGTCACTGTTTTGATGACAAGCAGGGTCAAGTCTGTGGACCAGGTGGGTCCAGCTGGGGTTCTGGGCCCTACCCCGGGGGTACAGAGGGGCCTGAGCATGTTTAGTCGTTCAGGGGAGAAGTGTTGCATGGCATAGATGACCATGTAAAGCGTTTTATTATTCATCTGTGACAAGTATTTGACAATTGGATGGTCTGTAGGGAGAATGTTTCGGGGGGGGGGGTTGGTCTAGTCTCTGGATTTCTGCAAGCAAGGTGTGCAGTGCGTGCATATGAGGAGTTCCTGAGTGCACCTGGCATGGCAATTGAGCCATGCATCGCCCCATGGGCTGTAGAGGCAGAAGAGCCTGCCAGCGGGCGGTCATGAAGAGGCCGCTGTGCCATATTGGCTCTGCGTTGTGCTTTCTGCTGTTGATGTCTGAAGAAGTTGACTCTATGTTTGACAGGCCTCTCATTCCTGACATTGAAGCCCCTTGTCTCCAATGTTTTCAAGGTGTTGATCCAGAAAGCCTCCCTGTCTTGGAACCAGAGTGGCTTGAGCTGATCAGTTGGCAACCGCACCCTAGTTAATGTCGGTTGGGGCCAACCTGGTGAATTCGGCCCAGCCCTGCGATCTAGCACCCTAATCTGCCATTTTTTGTATATCGCAGGCCAGTAGGATTTTGACACTTAGACGAATTTTGACATTCGCAGCACTCAGTCACTTTCGTGAACATTGCGCCCGGCGACTCCACTGAAAGACGGTGCGCTATTGCCTGAGTGTTGCCTTGAGGTTTTCCTGCCATTTGGCGCGCGCGCGGCGGAATCGTTGCGCCCGATGTGACATGTCTTGACTTGGCCCTGCACTGATCACCCTCAGATTCAAGCTTGCTTAGCGCAATACGACGGGCAACTAATTGGCACAGGCACAAATACAACGAGTGAGTCTAACCACGCCTGGCGTGAGTCAGAATGCCGGTCAAGCGAACCACTTAGACCAATTTTGGTTGACATGGTAAGGCAGTTCAGAGAAGCCGGTGTTGACAGAGTACCTTGCTGTGAAAGGTACCTCATAGCGTATCGTTACAATGCAGTCCGCTCACCACCGAGCTACACTGCGAGACAGCATATGGCAATCACCTGCAGCAACAGGCAGGTGCAGGAGTACCAGGAGCATCAGAGGCCTTGCTGCAGACTCTTGACTGCCCGCTCAAGGCAAGATGAGGATAAATATCTCCTCAACAAGCAGAAAAGGTATGTTCACAGCTTACTGACAACCCTTCTACATGCAGATGGCTCATGTCCAGCCTTCAGTCGACTTGCTGTCTGCAGGCAATTGACAATCATTGGCAGCCCCAGCGCTGGCAATACTGCACCTGCCAAAAAACCTGTCAGACAAACCAGAAAGTCAGCACAGAAAAGCTGTCAGCATGCTAGGCTATCTGTCTCCAGCAAGTCTGCGCAGATCAGACCACATGCAAGGCATCTTTGTGACACTGCTGCTGCAGGCAGTCCAGAGCAAGACCCGTGCATTGATAGCAGTGATGCCATCATGCTAGATAATCTGCAAGAGAATAACGTTGAGGGCCGCTGCCTGCACATGTACACGGGAATGTGTGAGCAGCCAAACTTCAAGGTGTGTTCGGTGCCTACCCAGCAGCAGCGCATCTCCAACCCTGTTGCATTGACCAGAGTTGTGTTATGACAGTAAGGAAGTGCTGCCCACACACCAGTGGCTTCCTGTTGTTCAACAAGCATACGCTGAGTATAAAGCACAAGCCAGCAGCACCAAGTGAAAGCCTAAGGAGAATTGCTGAAAGCTTGAGGCTATGATGGATCTGTTGATCAAGCAAAACTTGGGTCAGAGGCAAACAGTTTGGCATCAGCAAACAGCACATTACAGCGTATGTTCAGCAATGTCAGCAGCATATTGACACTCAACATGCGGATGTGCCCGGCCTGGCAGATACAGTGTCAGAAGTGTACATGTCCTTCCAGTCAAAAGCAGCAGTACAGCATTCAACATGACTTCCGGTAGGCCCTCACAAGCTGCAAGTGTGTGAATCAAATTCCCAATACAGAGCGGAGTCTTTACAATATGTGGCTGTTTGCCGACTGCCTTGCAAGCAATGCATTGCATATGCATGTGATACAGTCAACATTCATACAGCTAGTCATGCATGTATTGGATACCATTACCTGAATGTTTGAGACGTTGCTTATCATCTGCTGCACTACAGCATCTGTTTGCACTATCATTGATTTGGACTGGCTTCTGGGTGGTATGCAGGCAATGAGGATGCTGTTCTGCAGCCAATCAGCAGATGCTGGAGTCAGACAAGCATAGCATGGATCATCTTGACATGCATGACATCAGAAGCATAGCAACTTCTGCAGGCAGCAGTCCAGACATTGTGACAAAACTCAAAGGTCTCAGCTGATGGAGCACTTGTAGCAGCTGTTCAGTCAGATGTCAGCTTACAGGCAGGCAGAAACACCCAGACGGCAATGTTGCTGAAAAATTGCATAGCACTGCATGTCTCAGCTGAGCTTGAGTCAATGTGAGGTATCCTCAGGGCAGCTTTCCAGAATTGTGGCCCATCAGCAGAAAGCCTCTTACAGCAGGAACAGCTGTACACAAGGCTGTTACTCAGTAGCAGCACAGCCACACTGCTCAGGCACAAGACGCTGCATCATCAGTAGCCGATTGATCAGCTCACAGCAAGGGGCCACAGCAGCCGGTCAAACAACAGCTTGGTGATGGTAGACTTTGTTGACCAAATGGTTGGCTTGAGCATGATTGTGAACAACAACACAGTGTAGTTCAGTGTCAAGTGTGACTTTCTTAGACAATATTGGCAAGCCTTCTGTTTGCAACACTGCTGTCAGAAAACAACACATTTACTGAATCATGTGCTTGCTGATTCTCTTGACCCTGCTCCTGGTGAGATGCCTGAAACCTGTTGTGTTTGTGCCCTGTTAACCTATGATGGTGACATGCCTTGTTGGAGGAACTGGATGTTGCTTTGGATCTTGCAAGAGTGTCAGCGCCTCTGTTAACCACTGAAAATCTGCAACCACCCAATGCTGGTGATAGTGTGAGACAAGCACATCATGTAAGCTTGGACTGCTCGGACTGGTGTAAAGCGATACGCTATCAGGCAGACAGCAAAGCAAGGTGTTTTGCTTCTATGAACTGCCTAACCTTGTCAACCAAAACTGGTCTGAGTGGTTCGCCTGAGCGGTATTCTGACTCATGCCACGCGTGGTTAGACTCACTCGTTGTATTTGTGCTTGTGCCAACTAGGTGCCTGTCGTATTGCGCTAAGCAAGCTGAGTCTGAGGGTGATCAGTGCAGGGCCAAGTCAAGACAAGTCACATCGGGCGCAACGATCTCGCCGCGCGCACGCCAAAGTCACGGAGTGCTGCGAATGTCAAAATTCGTCTCAGTGCCAAAGTCCCGCTGGCCTGCGATACACCGAAAATGGCAGATTAGGGTCAATTTCATCCGGACTCAATCATACACAGACAGGCTTAACAGCTCAGCCGTGAGCCCACGCTCAGCGCGTCAAGGCTTGCGTCTTTCATCATTGAACAGTACAAAATGAAGCGCACTGCACAACAACAGCCCACTTTCTCAACAACACAGAACAGTCTAAGCCTGCACCCCCTCGATCGGACTCAAGTGTGAACAGCCCCATGGAACACTACATCACACTGCTGAATGACGAACACATGCATCGTACCAAACAGTGGAACAATTCTGGACCTGTATGAAACACCACAGTAAAGTCTGCATGTTTTGGAATACCTATACGGCCAAATGGACCAAGTCAAACATGAATGTCATATTACAGACAAAAGAAGCATCAAGCAAGAGTAATACATGGCCCAACGGGCTGTGACATGTACGTACTCAAACGGCACCTGCCAATGTATGTAAAGCAAAGCTACATAAGAAGCTATGGGCACACAGAGTCATGGTTGCTGCATGTCATGGTGTCCTCTGCTACGCTTGGTGTATCAAAGAATGGCAAATATGAGCAACAGCATCTTGATACTTCCACAAGCGTCAACTGCTTGATGTATCAAATTGTAAGAAGACTGCGCATCTTGCATTGAAGATGCAAGACATTTAAAGAACTGTATGTCAGGCGAGGCATGGCATGCAACGCCCTACAGCATGATGTACCCTATCAGCTGATTCTGCAACCTATACTGCTCACTTTCACGCCTGTGAACTATCAATCCAGAATGTGCTTAAGTATGTCTTGCACAAAGATTTTGGGCACAGATATACACGCAGACACAGTTGCCGCTGCGCTTCGCTGCCAGCTTGTCAATGCACGTTGCAGCAGGCTGACACATTGCAAGTTCTCTGTGATCCTGAGGGAAGAGATGCTGTACTGCATGACTATAGGGGGAGAAAGCAGCGGCCATAAGCTTGCTGTCAGCATCGCAGAGCACTCCTGAGCGGTGGGGCAATGCACACCTGGGTGAGCAGAAAATCTTCACAGATGTATTTGCAGTGACACAACCCGGCTGTAAGCCTGTTGTGCAGAGCAGTCCTGACCAGTGGGCTGTGCATGTTGCCTCGAGCAGTGCTGCAGTGCACTGGTGGTGGGGCATTGCACACCTGGGTGAGCATCACATCTTCATAGGTGTATTTGCAATGACACAAGCCTGTTGTCAGCCTGTTTTGCAGAGCAGTCCTGAGCAGTGGGCTGTGCATTATGCCCTTAGCACTGCTGCATTGCATTTGAGCTGACTCACTGCACACATGTACGAGGGGCAAATCTCCACAAATGTAATTGCACTGAACAGTGGGGAATGCACTCTGCCCAGACCAGTGCAGAAGTGAGCTGATTGGGAGCCTGAGCGTACCCTCAAACAAAGAGCTCCTGAAGTGCTGGACGACTATTGGGACGAAGTGGCTGTAGTGCAAGCCCAGTCTGTTTACAGACACTGACAGTCGTTCGGCCCCTAGTGCTCACTCTTGCCCTGCCACTAGAGAGAGAGAGAGAGAGATTACAATTCTTTAGCCAGCCAGCAAGTCTGATCACATATACAAGAACACAAAAGTCAAATGTGGAAAACATCAAGACAGTCCAAAACGAATTTGAAAACCTGCATATGATCTTGCTGTGCAAAAAAGGATCTTATGGTGTTTGTGTCCATGGAAAACAAAGGAGCATACCGCTGCCTAACCGCCTGCAGAGCTGGACACTCAAAAATCATATGCAATTCATCTGCAACAGCCACACTACCACAATGTTTGCAGACTCTATTGGCTCTGGCAACATGCTGACCCCCAGCAAAACGCCCGAGAACAATTGGCAGTTGATGAGAGCCCAGCCTAAACTGAAGAAACCTTTGCATGCGCCTACCAGAAACAGGCAGCTGACAATACCGCCTATGCTGGCTAAAAGGTCTAAACCAATGGTGGTATGTACATGCAACAACCCCAACAGAAGGGGCTGCTCTAGGACAATGCAGGGCATAGTCATGGGTGCCGCCCAAATGCTGACGCAGGGCTTCAATATTGTACCAACCTCCAGGATAGGAACAGCGCCCCTGCCAAAAGGCATGGGCTGCCCAACAAATTGCAAACAAGCAGCTATGGAGCCAGAAAAGTTCTTAGCACCATGTCCAACAGAAAAAGCATCATCAAGATTGTCAAGCAAGATTGTGTGGAAATGCGACCCAACAGGACTAGCAGCTATCTTGTTCCAAAATTCAAGTGTTCGTTGTCACCAAAAAACCTGCAAAGGTGACAACCCTAACTCCTCAAGCAACATAACATTAGGCGTAGCATACTTGACCCCACAGATGTGCCTAAGGTATCTGTCATAGATGGACTGTAAAGCAACCCGTGCTTTCTGTGGTTCGCCATGGGGGGTATGCATGCCCCATAATTCACAACCATAATGCAGAGAGGGTGCAAGGATGCCTTGCAGCAGGAAGAGTTTGAGGTTGACTGTGTTGCCACATTGCAATTGAGAATGCCTTTGCTGTACCACAGCCCAAGAGCCTGCCGCCTTTGCCTTCAGAGGTGTGATAAGGTGGGATACACCCCCTGATGAATGAAAATGCAGACCCAAGTATTTGAAAGTATCAACCTGCTCTACCAGAAGGCCATTGCATGTGAAAACAGCTGCCTCCAGACTAGGCAATCTAGCCAGAGATCTGGACACCACCATCACTTTTGCCTTTGCCACACTGATCTCCATGTGTAATGTGGCACAATAGCCAACCAAGGCATCAATGAGAGCTTGCAGGTGTTGAGGGCTGACAGCCAAGAGACAAATGTCATCAGCATACACAAGGTCTGTGAGCCTCAGATGTCGGATCTGAACCCCAGCAGCTGGAGCTGTGGTCTGCCGATGGTGATGCAACCCATCAATGAAAATGCCAAACAAGGTGGCACTGAGTGGGCAGCCCTGTCTGAGCCCAATGGATGGACTCTGGCTGTGGCCACACTGACCATTGATTCTCATGGACAACAAAGAGCCATGATACAAGGACTGTACGGCGCCCAGCATGTGGCCATACACCCCCAAGCGCTGTAGCAAGCTCCAAAGAAGCTGCCACTGGACCTTATCACAGGCTGATTTGAGGTCCACAAAACATAGGTGCAAAGGCTTGTTGGCATGTCTGTGCTTGTCAACAGCATGCTGAAGGGCGAAGGAAGGATGGGTGGTGCCAAGGTCTGGCCGGTAGCCTGTCTGGGTGGCAGACCGCTATTCGTACAGGTGTGCAGTGACCCAACAGCAGTGCAATGCAACACTGTTCAGGGCAAAATGCAGTGCCTACAGCTCAGAGGTGCTCTGCAAGACAGGTTTGCAGCAGGCTTGTATCACTGCAATTACACTTGTGAAGATTTGGTGTTCATACAGGTGCGCAATGACCCATCACTAATGCACTGCAACACTGTACATGGCAAAATGCACCGCCCACAACTCAGTGCTGCTCTGCAGACAGGCTTGCAATGCACTGCAACACTGTTCTTTGCAAAATGCTTTGCCCACCGCTCAGAGGTGCTCTGCAAGACAGGCTTGCAGCAGGCTTGTATCACTGCAATTACACCTGTGAAGATTTGATGTTCGTACAGGTGTGCAGTGACCCAACACCAGTGCAATGCAACACTTTGCTGGGCAAAATGCTGTGCCCACAGCTCAAAGGTGCTCTGCAAGTCAGGCTTGCAGCAGGCTTGTATCACAGCAATCACACCTATGAATATTTGCTCTTCATACAGGTGTGCAGTGACCCAACACCAGTGCACTGCAACACTGTTCAGGGCAAAATGCAGTGCCCACAGCTCAATGGTGCTCTGCCAGACAGACTTTCAGCAGGCTTGTATCACTGCAATTACACCTGTGAAGATTTGCTGTTCATACAGGTGTGCAGTGACCCAACACCGGTGCACTGCAACACTGCTGAATTGACAGATGGCTCATCAGTGATAGCTTGCTTGATGATGTCAGCGCACCTTCAGTCACAGACCCCACCCTGGCGGACCATTATGGGGTGGCATTTTCAGTGTCCCCTGCCAATTGTCTCCCCCCACGGCCCAAGACGGGGTTTGGTCCATGCCTCCTGCCATCATTTCTCACCCTGCTTTTAAGGCCCTCATGACAGCTCAAATCCGGGCTTTCCTTCATGCCAATCCAGTGAACACAGCTCTCAGCCGGGCAGCCAAGTGGGCCTAGCTGAAGATTCACATTCAAGATGCAGCAAGAGGCTACTGCCTCACTGCTCACGCTGAGCATATGGCAGCTCAGGATGTTGAGGGTGCGTGCCAGCCAAGCTCGCACAGCCTATGTGGCATCACCAAGCAGTCAACAGGCCTTGGATGAGTTGCGCCACACAGAGGCAGCTTTCTGGCGGCATTGCCAGCAGGCAGCCACAGATGCCATGCGGGCTGGGGTCTTGAGTATGGCAATCAGTCCACCTACTACTTCCACCATTTGTACAAGCAGCGGCAGCAATCTACAGTCATCAGTCACCTGCAGCGGCAACATGACTCCCCGATAGCAGACCTCTGCTCTGGGGACGGCATACAGCAAGCTAATATTATCATTGTCAACTTTTTGTCAACTGACAGCCCCGCAGGCATGTATAGACAGTTGCCTACTGACCAGTCAGCACAGCAAGCCTTGCTGTCTTCACTGCACAAAAAAGCTGCCATCACATGCCTAGCAAGAGTGCGAAGGTACAGAGCAGGGCATCATGCTCAATGAGGTGAGGCTATTAGGCTACCGCAAGCCCAGGGCTCTCCACCTAGGCCCCACATTTCAGCTGCAATGGCCCCACCCAGGGGTCCTAGCGGCCGCCCAAGGCAGACTCCAGGGCGCTCTGGGGGCAGCATCCCAGCAGGCACCCCTCGAGCTAACAGGGTGGTGGCGCCTGTTCCAGCAAGCTGCCAGGCGCCTCCTCGCCCTGCCAGCCCAAATGCCAGCCCTCCTGGCCCCTCATACGTCTTTGTGGCTGGGAGTGATCCAGCCACAGCTATGGACACAGGTCCTGCTGCTCCTGCTGATCCAAGTGCAGGCCCTACCAGTGCGGCTGCAGCTGCACCTTCTTGCACCCCTACAGCTACCCCTCCAGTCGGCCCAGTTTCTTCACCAGCTGGGCCCTTTGCTCCCACCAACCCCAAGTAGGGGGTTGCCAGCCAGCAACAACAGCAATTGCCTGTCTCCGTGTTAGTATGGAATGTCCATGAACTTCCTCAGGTCAGGTCAGCCCAATTTGAGACATGGCAGTATATCAGCAAAGTTGACATTGTCATGTTGACAGAAACTCAGTCTCCCGCTCTTTTTGGCCGACAGCTCAGCGGGTACTCAGTGTTCACCATCCCTGCCACATCACTTGGCAGAGCTGGTGAGGGTGTCCTTTCAGCAGTACAACAGCAGCTGCCTTTCTCCATCAGTCGTTGGCAGACAGATCAGGCCAACAGCACCATTTGGCTGACTCTTAAGCCATCCCAGTCCCAACAGCGGCCTCTTGTCCTAGGGGTTTGCTACATCCCTCCAGACTCTCATCACTCAATCCAGCTCAGCCAGAGGTCAGCTCAGGTCAGGTTTGAGTCATTGGCAGCTCGCATAGCGCAGCTCAGCTCAGAAGGGCATGTCCTCCTAGCTGGAGATCTCAATGCACGGGTTGGTGCGGCCTCATAGCCTTGGATTACAGAGCTGGGTGAAAGCATTTCAGCACAGCAACAGAACAGTGACATCACTGTCAATGGTCATGGCCGCAAGCTGCTGCGCCTCTGCGAGGAGGCTGCCATGGTTTTGTGTACAGACAGGACTCCTGACGACACTGCAGCTCAGCCCAGTTTCAGGGCCCGCAGCAACACCGAGCCTTCTCGCCTAGACCATGCGCTAGTTGATTGCGGCCTTTTCCCTGCAGTCCAGTCCTCCAAGGTTGGTGCTCACCGGCATGAATCTGATCATTTCCCCTTGGAGCTGCAGTTGCTCCTCACGGTGCCTACTTTGCCAACAGCCCCACCCCCACCTACAGCCCCCACCCCCACCTGGGTTTGGGACAACAGCCAGCGGGGGCCCTATGCACATGCCCTCCTGTCAGGGCCATGCCAAGCCCTTATTGCTGGCTGCACAGCTGCAGCCTCTGCTCGTCAGCACAGCTTGTCAGTGACTGACAATGCCCATCTAGAGCTAGCAGATGCCCAGTTTCGCTCTACCATTGACACCGCAGCCCAGGCCGCATGTCTGCGGCGCAAGCAACCTGGGACGTCAGCCCCCTCATATGTCATGCTACCCTTGGTGAAACGCCAGGTGCCTCATGCTTCTGTCGCACTGCGTGAGGCCAAGCTTCTCTGGCCCCGTAGCCCTCACGCTCGCTTGTTGGAGCGCCGGTACCAGTCTCACCTTCGCCACAGGCTCACACCAGGCAGTGTGTCACAGAACAGTGTTGCAGTGCACTGGTGTTGGGTCACTGCACAGTTGTATGAACAGTAAGTCTTCACAGGTGTATTTGTACTGAAACAAGCCTGCTGGCAACCTCTTTTGCACAGCAGCACTGGACAGTGGAGATTGCTTTTTGCCAAAAACAGTGTTGCGGTGCACTGGTGTTGGGTCACTGCACAGCTGTATGAACAATATGTCTTTATAGGTGTATGTGCAGTGACACATCTGCTGGCAACCTGTTTAGAACAGCAGCACTGGACAGTGGTGATTGCTTTTGCCAAGAACAGTGTTGCAGTGCACTAGTGTTGGGTCACTGCATAGCTGCATGAACAGCAAGTCTTCATAGGTGTATTTGTACTTACACAAGCCTGCTGGCGACCTGTTTTGCACAGCAGCACTGGACAGTGGTGATTGCCTTTTGCCAAGAACAGTGTTGCAGTGCACTGGTGTTGGGTCACTGCACAGTTGTATGAACAGTAAGTCTTCACAGGTGTATTTGTATTGACACAAGCCTGCTGGCAAACCTGTTTTGCACAGCAGCACTGGTCAGGGGTGTTGTACATTGGCCTGAGTCTATGACGCCTTTCACAGAAACCCATCCGAAGGACACCCCAACAACGAGCTGCTGATGATGGTCCCGGTCAGCTGGTGCATGCCTACCGAGTGGGGAAGGCGAAGACAAAGCCGTAAGTAGCAGGAAGGTCGTGCACATCCGCAATGGAAACGTCCGGCTCAGCCGGAGCATGCATCTCTTCCAAGACATCCTCTGAAAGAGTCATAGGACGGTAGGACAAACAGCATGACGAGAAAGAGCACGCATGGTAGCTGATAGGCACGCAGTCGCCCCAACAGTTCCAGAGGCAGCGCATGAGACCGCGGATGTACACGACAAATTATCAACATGCTGTTGTCAAGGTCGAACATAGCAGATGACGGAATACAATGCAGCACCACAAGAGGGGAGATGGCAATCACCTGAAGCACCATTGCCTCAGTGCCCGATACAGAAGTGATACCTTTCGCGACCTGCTAGACGATCTTGTAGATGTGGCCGCATCTTGTGAAAAAATCACATAGATCTATCTTGTTCCGGCTGACGATATCGTCACAGGAGTTGCGTTAGATGTAAGGAACGCAGTTGCCGCAGGCTGTGCCACTGGGGCTTACTGAACGCCGGACGATGCAGATCTCGTCTGATTCGGCCCGTCTTCTGCGGTCTTTGAGCTTGCGCAGCCAGATCCATCACCCATAAAGTGTTGACAAGGTCAGCGGTGAGAAGTTCTCAGCGAGAACACTACCAAAGAGCGAGTCTGAAGTGAAGATCCGCTAATTGAGATTCCCGGACGGGGCCCTTCGTAAGCCGTAAGGTGGGGGGTTTTGGTGGCGACGCACACTTGAATTTTGGAACAAAATAGCTGCTAGTCCTGTTGGGTCGCTTTTCCACACAATCTTGCTTGACAATCTTGATGAGGCTTTTTCTGTTGGCAATGGTGCTAAGAACTTTTCTGGCTCCATAGCTACTTGTTTGCAATCTGTTGGGCAGCCTGTGCCTCTTGGCAGGGGCGCTGTCCCTATCCTGGAGATTGGTACAATTATTGAAGCCCTGCGACAGCATTTGGGCGGCACCCATGACTATGCCCTGGCATTGTCCCAGGGCGGCCCCTTCTGTTTGGGTTGTTTCATGTACATACCACCATTGGTTTAGGCCTTTTAGCCAGCGTAGGCGGTATTGCCAGCTGCCTGTTGGTAGGCGCATGCAGCGGTTTCTACAGTTCAGGCTCTCATCAGCTGCAAATTGTTCTCGGACGTTTTGCTGGGGGTCAGCATGTTGCCAGAGCCAATAGGGTCTGCACACATTGTGGTAGTGTGGCTGTTGCAGACGGCTTGGACATGATTTTTGAGTGTCCAGCTCTCCAGGCAGTTAGGCAGCGGTATGCTCCTTTGTTTTCCACGGACACAAATACCATGAGGTCCTTTTTTGCACAGCGAAATCGTATGCAGGTTTTCAAGTACGTTCATGACTGTCTTGATGTCTTCCACATTTGACCTTTGTCTTCTTCTATGTGTGATCAGACTTGCTGGCAGGCTAAAGCATTGTAATCTCTCTCTCTCTCTCTCTGAACGGTCACTTGACCTGTCTGCCAAACATCAGGTGTGCAGGGTGAGGGGCCAATGTGAGTGGTGAGTGATGAGTGGTGGAGTGCCTTCAACTGGACACGAGGCTGCCAATATGGCACATGTATATGACATCTGAGCTTTGCTGTGCACAGTGGACAGAATCAAGGAGCAGCTGTAATGGCATCCAGAGCATTGGTTGTTTGCTGGTGAATGTGGTGCAGGCGGATGCCCTACAGCTCTTTGAACCTCCTGCAGAGCTTGTGGAGCTTGGGCACCACGTGTATCATGTTGTGCCCTTTTTGCATGTGGCTGACAATGCCAGCCATCTGGAGGGTGAAATTATCACAACCCATAATGATTGTACACAGCCTGTGGCACTGACTGCTGAGCTGATGTTGGAGCTGGCATGTTGGTATTTGATGATGGATAGCTGCTGTGAGCCTGTTTTGCAGAGCAGAACTGGACAGCAGGGAAGCTATTTTGCCCTGACCAGTGCTGCAGTGCATTGGTCATGCATCACTGCACACCTGTATGAAGAGGAAGTCGCCATAGGTGTAATTGATAGTGGCACAAGCATGCTGTGAGCCTGTTTTGCAGAGCAGCACTGAACAGCAGGGAAGCTATTATGCCCTGACCAGTGCTGCAGTGCATTGGTCATGCATCACTGCACACCTGTGTTAAGAGGAAATCTCCATAGGTGTTATTGAAGTGGCACAGGGCTGCTGTGAGGCTAGTTGACAG
>JAABUK010001545.1_pt1 | contig 43386 bp, 48 predicted proteins | sample 5559141 | NCBI WGS metagenome assembly JAABUK01 (sample SAMN10711869, study PRJNA513367) | rock metagenome | isolation source: Antarctica rocks | place: Antarctica: Victoria Land, Pudding Butte nord | collected 2016-01-03 | reverse complement strand
CATCAATGTTTTCATGCCTCTGTTTCTTAGGTTTTTTTCCTTCCTGGATTCGATAGACACTTCAAGGACAAATTTTACTGCCAGTCATCTTCCAGTAGGTTTGCGTGTTTTATGATTGTGTCTTTGATTGCCTTTCTTAGGCCATGTATGCTCTGCGATTTCACAAGGGTATAAAGGGTGTAGCCAGAAGCAGGGTCACCCTGTCACAGGGTCCCTAATTTGCTATGGGGCTGCATCCGAACAATAACAGTCCCCAGTGCGGTTGACAAGTTCCGCACTGCTCCGCAGGGACAGGCAGGGCTCCGCCCCTGTCGTTACGGTCCACGAATAAGCTTGGGCTGAAACGCACGCGGCCGAAAAACCGCAAGTGCCGCTGTGCTGTCTTGAGCAATGGATACGACAACAGCTTGGGGAATAGTGCGAGCATCCGGGTGTTTTGCCTTGAGCCGATCGGCCTAAGGGTAAAGCCGTGTCTCGACCATCTCCCGAGCGGTACAAACACGGTCGGTCTCACGGGCATGAACGGCATCAACAAAGACCCGTTTGCTTGCAAACTAGCTTGCCACCTGGTCAAAGCACAATTTGGAGACATCTGCGAGGTGATTGGTGGGTTGATCAGCCCTTGTACGACCACATGCTGCCCTCTGCTTAAACGATCCCCGTTTCTTGCAGACTACATGCTGCTGCTTGCTCGACAGAGGAATGTTGAGCGCGTTTGACCTGGTACGCAGCACAGGTAAGTCTGTCGTTGGACAGACGTTATGTCTGTCTGCACAGGCACAGTTACAGGCACTGGACAACTGTTGTTTGTGATGAACTGCAGGCTTCAAACCCTCACAGCTTCACAGTGCTCTGCTTGTACTGATCCAACACAACTTTGTCAACTGCTATCTTGAAACTGAGGAGGCAAACCCGCGTCGCCCACCCATATCGCAGACTTTTTATGAGGCAGACCTGCCGGCAATCCTTCAGAATCTCAGGCATGACACCTTTCTCATTACCAAACGTCGCTTGCAGACACAAACATCAAACCACTTGTCATCGGATCACGTGTCCAAACATGTAGTGATTTGTGCGCAGAAAGCCAAGCTTGCTGGTGCACATCCGAGATGAGTCTTCAGGCCCTGCTGTTGCTGGTGAGGAGGCAGATCAGGGCCTCTCAGCTGGCGAGGTGAATGAGGCTTTGATGAAGATGCTTCTTGAGCAGGGCCGGCTGAACCTGGACCAAGTCATTGCAGCAGCAGCTCAGAATCTAGAGCAACCTGTGGATGAAGCACGAGAGCTGCTGCAGCGTCACTTCCTTGGTCTTGTACAGGTACTGCTGCACTGCTATGCTGCACCATGTGCGCCTGCCGTAATTTTGCACATTTTATGCACCTTTTGTTTCTGGTTGAATGTGATCTTTGGAGTGGCTCTGAAAGGTAGTTGTCTGCGTGAAGTATGTGACTCTGCTTGCGACCTCATCAGCCTGGCTTGTTGCAGTTGATGTCTTCTGTAGGCACAAGCAAATAAGCGCTCAAAATGCAGCGTCAGCAAATCATGTTAAGACCAGTGTGATCCTCTGAAGTCTTTTTTTATAGTGTGCTCAAAGGTTTTGGAGTCTGAAAGACGTGCAGTGCCGAGTGTGATGTGCAGAAAAGGTACATAGAGCGGGCCCCAGGGTGCCATGAGCCCCCCCCTGTACCCTTTCAGCACCGCAAGGGTAACCGCAAGTCTGCTCCCAAGCCCGGCACAGCAGAGGAGGCGCGCCATCAAGCCCAGCAAGCCAAGGCCCTTGCTAGGGTGGGCCCTCCCTCTACCCTGCGCCCTTCAAAACAGTGATGCAGCTTGCTTGTGAACACAGCATCAGAGTCTTTATGAACTGCTGTCTATCTGCACTGCATCACATTTGGCCTGACTCCAAATGATACCCTACCAATAAGGCAAGAAGCAAGTCTTGTTTATGGTGCTGAGTGCTGTGGCATGGCATGCAAAGCCAGGTTGGCAGTTTGAAAGATACTAAGTGAGATGCCCATACAGTTGTCACTTCATCATGCTGAGCCTTCCAAGCTGCCATGCTGTGCATTGGTAAGTTGTGCCATGCGTGTGTCTGTGATGTGGTGCACATGTGAGTGATGTAGTGCACGCGGTCATATTGTGTCTTGTGATTGAGCCTATGTGGTGAGCAGTGTCATGGTGCAGGCTGAGTATGAGAAGGAGCGCTTCAAGTTGCCTAGCAGCCTGATGCAAGCAGCCAGGGAGGATGGGGCCGGCCCTGAGCCCCCCAAGAAGAAGCGCCGCATGGGAGGGTCCACTGCCACTGGCCCAGTCAAGGAAGAAGATGACAAGGAAAAAGTTGTGCTGTGGCGTGTCAACAGGGATGAATTCAACAAACGCCTCAGGTTGCTGCTTCTCACACACCTGCCTCACATGAAAGGCGTTGCGTTTGTGCATCCTGCCCAGACCCTGCTGTACAAATTGCTGGTTTGTCCCAAGAGGTGCATGTGCCTGAATTGGCTGTCGCTGTTGCTCATAGCTGTGTTTAGCAGCAGCAGCAGCAGCAGCAGCAGCAATTCCTTGCACCTGGCAGCTTCTTTGTGCGCTCCAAAGCAAGTAGCATGGTTTGACCCTGCCTCACCCTCATACTTGTCTGGCTGCCTTGACAGCAACCTGCTGTTGACTGCCACTTTGTTTTGTTGTCATATGACATCAGCAATGCAAGATCAAGACTGTTGAGATCATTCAACTTTGGAGTAGTGGCATGCAGGCATGCAGCTTGCATTGACATGGTACAACAGAAGAATGGGCCAGATGCAGCTGCCATACTCAGGGCCATGCTACATGCTACACAGTCATATGAGACTGAATCTAAGGCAAGTCACCAGGATGTATGTTATTGCCCTTGAAGCGAATATCAAGTATTGATAGTTTAGCATCCCCCTCTGGTCAGCCATGTGACTACCTCTGCTATCTGCAAGCAATGGTCACCAAAAAAAAACTATGGCCGTAGACTGCTTGATGGCATGATTGAATGCCCTACTCATGCCTTTTATGAGAGAGGACCTGCAGTGGACATTGCTGTTCAAAAGGCAGAGAATGACCTCTTCGAGCCTTGAGCTTTTTGTGTGTTTTATGCATATGCATGTGCAAGCTTGGTGCTGACCTATGTGCATACACCCAGTGCGCAGATAGGCTGTGTTGGGCTGAGCTATATATGAGTGGTGATGCAGGCGCCGCAGTCCAAGCCAGTGAGCCAAGATGAGGTCATCTCCTTTGTACGGGAGCTGGAAGCCATTGATCCAGATTATCACCCTCCTGACTCTGTAGCAGATGTTCTCAGGTTCTCCTTCATCTGCCCTTGCTTTCCAAGCTCTCTGCTAAGCCCTTCCTGCACTGATTGAGATTCTGCGCACATATCCACATCCCTTACTCCTCTGTCTTGAGCAGTCAATGACAGTCTTGCGGCAGGCCTTGCATTTTGAAGCCTTCTGGGTTCTCTGACTTGTGTGACAATATGAATACAGTGTATGTTCTTTCCCATCTAGTTTGGACATAAGTTTTGTGCATTCAATCTGGGCGGGCAGTGTTGTCAGATGCTACTGGCATCTGGGTCGAATTCAGAGTTCCAGTTGAGTGGTTGATGCGTGGTGCATGCAGGGAGTTGTCAGATGATGCGCTCCAGCCGGTGAGCTACACAGGGGAGGGCCCGGGTGGCTCCACCTACTGTGTCAACATGGCTGCCATCATCCGCCACAAACGCTTGCTGGTCAGACTCTGCTGCTACCTCAACCACACATGCCTACACAGCACACTGCATCACAATGGCAACTGTCCCAGAGGGGCCATTGCACCTGCTGGCATCTGTGGTGAAGCCAGGGCTTACCTGACATGTAGGAGGGACTTTGTATTGGCATGAGTATTGCCAACGCATATATGCAGTCTTGCACAATCTGCATGCTGGCACCAATAGGATTCTGCATCTGGAACTGAGAGTGTAGAAGTAGCAGGCAGCATACGCCTAGCAAACAAGTTTGGCCTGGTGGTTGAGCAGGAGACAGATGCAGTGATACGGCAGCGTTTTGGTGTGCATGGCTTGCGCCTTTTCCGCCTGCTGTACCTGCACCGCCAGCTGGAGCAGAAGCAGATTGCTGAGCAAGCCATGCTGCCGCCCAAGGTCATTCTCCCCATACACTCTTGCCCTTGTTGTCTTGCATTAAGTGTCTACAAATGGGCTGCCTACATGGGGTATCCTGCTTGCCAGACTTGTCCAATTGCCAGCTGCATGCTGTTGGACAATTGCACCAAAAACCTCTGCCAAGGACTGGACTTTATGTGCACACTGCCTTCATGCGTAATGCGCTTGACCATCTCTGTTGGAAGTCTGGCGATATGATTGATGAAGGAAGGATCACTGCAAGTCTGCCATCACTTATGTATTACAACATGCAGGGATGCTTTAATGGCCACAACAGTAGGCTGTGCCAGCTGGATTGCATCAGCATCACTTGTGCCACCTCATGTGGCTTTTTGCAGCCATGCCGCATCCAACTATCTGATCTTGCTGCACATTGTTTTTCATCATGAGCAGCAAGGAGGCTGATGGAATGCACGCTGATCTTGAGCATGTCTTGTAGGATGCCAAAGAGCTACTGTACCGCTTGTACAGGGCGGGCTTTGTCAGCCTGCAGGACGTTCCTCGAACCACAGACCATGCCCCTTCTCGTACCCTCTACACCTGGCGAGTTGAGATCGACGCTGCGGCTGACAAGCTGGCATCTGAACTGTACAAGGCTGCGCTGAATGTGTGCCTGCGCCTAGACTTTGAGTACCAACGCCAGAAGGATGTGAGCCTCCTATACCCCTCTCACTGAGTTGTCACATCATTGCATCAGCTACAGTTTGCACTTCTGATGTGTACACAGGGGTGCATTGTTGCTTATGTATGTGAGGCACTGTTCTTGTCTGCTGTCGTTTCAATGTAGCAAGGCCTCACAACTCAAAATGCATCTACATACATGGCATGAGAGGCCAATCCTGGAACAGTGAGACCAAAATCGGTGATGATGATTGTTGTTTTTAGTGGTATGTTTTGCTGCACGCAGATATTGGAGCTTGTGAACAAGGGTATGGCTCAAGCCGTGCAGCGCACACATGGCGCGCAACTGCAGAAGTTTCAACAGACTTTGATCCACTTAGACAGTGCTCTACTACGCCTTGACTCGCAAATTGCAGTGTTCAATGACTTCTGACTGAACTGACATGTCTCCTAGATCACACAGATCGCAACCTGCGCAGACAAGGTAGCAAGCGTGAATTCCTTGAACAATGGCTTGGCTATGGTCCTGAGCACAACTCATGGGAACCAGGACAGACCTTACAGAGATGCCAGCAATCACTGAGCGCTTGATGGAAGTCTCTCGCACAGCAAGAGTCCACCCATGAAAAGGTGTCATGGGGCAGTCACCAATGCATGAGCAAATCTGACCTAGCATAGCGCACATTGCATCTTTGTTGATGTCTGTTTGGTTAGATGCCACAGTTGTTTTGGGGCAAACTGTTCATCTCAACACTTCAGAAATGGATCTGTTGGACAGTCCTGACCAGACTAGATGACAGCATTCAGATAGACTTCCAACTCAGTCCTTGCTCTCTTTGAGGTGTACTTTATAGAATCCAGCTTGATTTGCAATGAGGACGTTGAGTTTGAGTGGCAAAGAAGGTAGCAGACTAAGCTACTGTACGTAAAAGCTGAACCAACTAGTGAGCTCAGTCCCCTTGACTCTACAGAGGCTTTACCAATGTGATTGTATGCCAGAAGTTGACCATTGAGTAGGTGTCATGCCTGTTCTGTGGAGTCTCATGTGGAGCATGAGGCAAAAAGACTCTTGCTTTGTGTGCCATGCGAAGCAACCTGTACAGTCAGCATGCAAAACCCAAGTTTGTCAAGCAAAAATATACCATTCCCGGCACCTAAAGGCACGCGTCCAAACCGGCTTGCCTATCGACAAAGTCTCACGGGACATGTCGAGGCCCAGCCGGTACCGGGCTCAATTGGTTCAAGTATATACAACAAAACCAGTCGCAGAGCCACACCCGGTTTCTCTCCTGCTCCTGGCCTTGATGACCTGACAATTCACTGAACTGAACAACTGAGTTCAGCGCTATACAAGCGCTTGTCGTTTGCAGGTTTTGATGCGCACATCGCGGCCAGGATTCTGCGTGAGCTCATCTCTCGTGAATGGCAAAGCGCAGAGAGCCTGACGTTTGCAGACCTCACGTGCGAAAGGACTTTTTGTCAGAACGACCTTGCGACCTGATGCCACAGACGGGCAAGCGAGCGTGTGAAGAATAGACAGCAAGAACGCAGACTCGCTGGCTGCAAATAGCTGGGCAACTCTGCACAGGCTGTTAAGGGTTGGCACGCACCTGCATGTTGCCCCGAAAGGCGCCTACTTTCAGCCGATGGTCTGCTCAAATACTCAGAGACAGAGAAATTTACGGAACTCTTGACTCTAGCCGGCCTGCAAGTTGTGCTACCAAAAAGCCAAACAGCTGGTTTCTATTCTTTGTAGTCGCGCTTCTGCAGTTCCTGTCCTGTCAAGCTGTTTGCTATTCGCATACTCTGCCGCGGTGTTGATTGCCTGCACCTGCAGTCAGGGAGTCCTGTACTGCTTGCGCACACCTGAGAGCAGAGAGCGTTTGGGCCATTGGGCTGTCATTGTCCCTTGACCCATCCATGCTTGCCTAAAAATGACAATGGGTGGGTCAAAGGGCAGTCTTGTGGCAAGGACTGCAATGGCTGTCATGCCGTATGCTCTGGCTCATGCAGCAGGAAGCCTTCTGCTGCAGTTACGATGCTCAGCTGTCAGATCAACATCATTGCAATCAGCGTTATCAGCCTAACATGGCAATACCAGATGCGGTCTGTCACTGCGCTGAGTCAGCACGCGAGAAGGCCAAAGTGGTTGTTGGCAGAGATGCTGCAGCTCAAGCCGCGGTTTCACTCATCATGCTGCCTGCAGATCAACTGGAAATGGTGTCTCTGTTTGTTTGCTGAGGCAGCATATTGACATCTGACTGCACTCTTCATGCTGAGACCACACATCGGTTAGCTGCTGTAAACAGTCCCTCCAGCAACTCGCACAGGCCAACATCTGCTCTTCTAGGGCTTCAACCTTGTTTGTGTAAGAGACTAGGCTACTTGATGCAAGCTGAGCTACCTAGTGAGTTGCGTCCCTTTAAGTGATTCTACAGATGCTTTTGGGGTTCTTTGAGTGCGGCTGAGCTCGGAGCCGCCAGCCCTTCATGTCAGGAAAGACACACTCTTGTGTGGCTACACACAGCCTAGTGTGGTACTGGCTCATCCTGTATTGTGCACTAACAATCACTCCATGCTATATGGAGAGCCGGGTGATTGCAACAATTGCGTTTCGTCTTGAAGGTTTCAGTCCTCAGATGAGACATTGGCAGGCCAAAGCATTGTCCTACCATTGCATCAGCTAGGCCCTGTTGTCTAGATTACTATCTGTTGCAAATGGCAGCATTACAGGTGCTGACACGCTTCCAGGGCGGCCTATACTCTTGCAATGTTCTGCAGCCCCTATTGGAGCTGCTCAAGGGCAACCTGCTGGCTAGTGGCATATCTGAGCCGGCAAGTAGCAATGTATGTGGCACAAGCTAGATGCCACATCTGTAGCGCAACTTGATGCAACTACAACTGCACTGACAAAAAATCCTGCAATGCTGGTGTTCAATGCCAGTGTCCAGATTTTGAGGAGCGCCAACAAGTCAGACCTGCCAGTAGGCTTCTTGGCTGGCCTGGTTGAGAGGACTCTTGGTGACTTGAATGTTGCCGGCGCTGACAGCATTCAGAACATCCACAGTCCTCTCAATCAGTTCAGCAAAGAAGCTCCGAAAGTGAGGTGTGTAGTCCTCAACAACCATGAAGCATTCTGCACTGTTGCTGCTGCTTTACATGAACAACAATGACAGCATGTACGCTTTCCAGCTCCCAAAAAGCTAAGTGTGCACCGGGCGAATCTTCTCTTCAGGGCAGCCAGAAAGGTATCTCTTGATATCCCATTGAAGCGGCAGGTTCTCAATCATGCAACATACTTGAGTGAAATTAGAGCAGCCATTCTTGACTTGAACATGCAGGAAATTGTTTGGCAGCTTGCCAGTGGGCATGCTGCAAGCAGTCCACGTGAGCAACACCAAAGTGCAAATGTGCATTTCCAGGGCCAGCAGCTGACTGAGTGGTCTCCAGGGCATTGTGTCATCCCCTTTGGACAGCATTCCATGTTTTCCCAAGTTGTGGCGACAGACACAAACCTTATGTGTGCATGCAGGATGCTCCGGCTGTGGTGATTAGTGCACGCAGGTTCCCTGAAGCCCCCACAGAGAAATTTCTGCTGTCAGTTGTGCTCCCCAAGACATGACTCTAGCAAGTTCACGGTCTTAGGGATCACAACTGACAGCAGGTTGTCTATTAGGTCTTCAGAATAATTGTGAGATTTGATTTCGTATTTCCTGGGGTTCTGCATGGCTGTAGCTTCCAGCCAACTCCTGCCACTGGTGCGTTTGCATGCAATGCTATGTCGACACACGGTCACACAGAGCCGCCAGATGGTGTCATTGCAGGGCAGGCATGTCTAGCTCCCTGCAAGCATCGCCAAACAAGGTGTCAAAGCACTGCATGGCAGGCATGGCATCAATCTGTGTGGCATCAATCTGTGTGGCATTTGCATGGCAACCTGGCGGACGAGTGTGCTGGCATCCTACAGGATGAGTGGACTGTGCATAATGCTTTATTGCTCTTGCGCTGGGTGAGGGCAGAGGAGGCATGACAGGCATCACCAGCCTCATCCTGCAGCCGTTGTATTCAGCCCTGCTGCTTCCAGGCAAGGCAGTTTAGCTCTGAGTCCAAGGAGGAGGGGCCTTAACTGGCCGCCTGGTTGCTGGCAAGTGCTCAGACACCCCTTAGATTGTCCAGCAAATAACCACGTCAGAGCCAAGCATGCAGACCTGTTTCAGCATGTATAGGCACACAACTGTATGTTTATGCAAACCAACTGCATGCAGTGGTGTTCTTGGGGAGCTTTGTGCATGTAGAAAGACAGCTTGTCTGCTTGAGTGCATTGGGCTGAGCTATTGTCAATTGGCTGGTCCCCAGCGCAATGCACATGTTGACCAATTCCAATCGCCAACACGCGCGCGCCTTCAGAAGTACACCGAGATTTCCAGACTACCAGATGATAAACTAGCCTTTGTAGGTCAGTTTTTGGGTTACCATTACAAAACCCTATTTGAGCCCATACCCGCTACCTCCAAAAAAAGTTTGGCGATATATATCCAAACTTGATGCCAGGCTGACCAAATTGCATGACATCCTCCTAATGTAGCAATGTTGCTGCAGCTGGGAGCTTAGTTGCCCTACCCACTTCTGGGCACAAGCAGGTCATTGAATGCCAGGGTTAAGTTCTGGCCAGTCCAGGCTGCACTGCTCACTGGCTCAGCATCTAGCAGCTGAGTATCCCATCCATTGGAAAATACTGGGGCACTGAGCTGCTAGAAGCTGGGCCTCTGCCTCAGTACCCCACTATATTCCAATGGATGGGATACTCAGCTGCTAGATGCTGAGCCAGAGCCCCGTGAGCTGTCCAGCTTAGACTGGCCAGCACTTGCCCATGCTGGCATCAATATGTCAATCATGGTTATTGCATTCATGATGTTGCAGCTCACTGAGTCATGAGTCATGGGTATGTGCAGGGCAATCCAAAGCAGCCTCTTCTGAGCCCCATAAGCATCTGTATGTGCAATGTTGCTGACAGTCATGTAGCAGATGTTACCGACAGTCATACAGCGCAACCTTGTCGACTAGATCTGGGGTAATCCTGGGAGCGGCAGCACCTGACTTGACCAGACAACAGGCCTTCACCAGTCTGTGACTAAGCCTGAGCATTAAAATATGAACATGTTGCTTGATACCCTTGCTTTGCAACTGAAACTCAACAGCTAAGGTGCTCTGGCTGTGACACTGCCCATCTGTTCACAAAGAACAGATCTGGACATGGGGCAGCAGTGTCCCTTGAGTCCTTCTGACGGCCATCATGCCAGCAGCATGGGTGCCATTCAGTCACTTGCTAGCTTGCAGGTTGCAGCTATGACTTCCATCAAGGCGGTCGAGCCCTTACTGCGGCCTTGATAGAAGTCATAGCTGTGACCTGCAAGCCAGGCCCCTTTCTGCAGGGAAGCGCTTGTTTGGCCAGGTCTGCTGATGCAGAGGTGGCTGGTCATTGTGCTGCGCACCTTGCCAGCACGATCACAATTGCAGGCCTTAAGAGGTGAGACTTGCCAGCTTGGGCCAGCCACATGTTGATTTGGATCCATCCGATGAGTTACAACCATAGGACAGTCATTTCACGCTTTCTGCATATTCACACAGAGCAACAGACCATGCTATAGTCAACATGGCACACGCAAGCTTGCCTTAAGGAAGTGCACTCGGCACATCAGACTGTATCAGCTTCTGTAGATGTCAACAAAGCATGTAGGCTGCACAACATGACCAGCAGGGCACAAAAGCATGAGAGCATAGCCCATGTGGTGTGCAGGAGGAAGCAGGACATGGCAGCAGCCCTAGTGGCTTTGGCTGGGCACCAGAACAGGCAAGGCAGCAGATAGCACAGCAGCTGCCACAGCTTGAGCAGACCCTGCCACCAGACCCTGCTGCCAAGCTCATTGGGTCAGCTCATCTCTCTATTTGCACGCCTGTCGTCATATCTCCTCCTTGCACAAGCTTTGCATGCTTTGAGGGCAATTTCATGGCTGTTGCCTGCCCTCACCAGCGATGACCACCATTCCATCACTGTCTTTCATTCCTGCTTTCATGGTTGATCTATTGAAAAACACTTGCCATTGTGAGCAAATCCGAGCTGGCTGGATACACACCCAACAAGCTGTCCCAAATCTGTTCTGAACTGAGCATTTTCCCACAAGTGCAGCATGATGAGTCTGGAGAGAATGCTCTGTTCTCTGTTATCCCCAAGTGCCAGAGACAGCAAGGTCCAGGCAGTTCATTTGCAACACACTTGCAATGGGGCTCACTCTTGACACAGCAGTTGCACACAGCTGGGACAACACACAATGCAATTGAATGCTGGCGCACTGCACATGAATAATCCCTGCACCTGCAGCAACCAGCCACAGGTGCTGTTCATCCTGTAGTGTTGCACTGCTGTGCAGAGAAGTGCTTGGAGCCTGATGTTTTGCAGCAGCTGCTGGCAGGCGCAGCCAGAAGGCATGCATGTGGCGTGAGTGGCATGCAGGCCATGTCCACCCTGGGCACAGCCATCCACGCGAGCCAGGTGCCCACACATCTTGCAAGCCAGCAGCAATAGCATCACGTGTGCATCTGGATGTCGTGTCTGCAGCTTTTGGTGTGAGTGCTTAGTCAATAGATCTGCAAGCATGAAGCAGGCATTGTCTGCAGACTGCATGACATGAGCAAGTGCTGGACTACAGGCATGCAAACATTTTTACGACTGTAGTTGCCTTGAGCAAGCTGCCAAGCGTTTATCAGCATTGCTTTCTGACTGCCTGCATTGGCCTTGAGTGTGTCAACTGGCAGGTTTTCACGCGGCTGTCTTTTTCCTCTGATTACTTATTGAAACAGGCAGCAGTTTACAATGCTACATTCCATTTGCATACGCCTTGTTTGCTGGCAGCTACTTTTTGTTGGGCAGTATAAGGACCACTCTGACGCGCACACACACTCACTCACTCACTCACTCACTCACTCACTCACTCACTCACTCACTCACTCACTCACTCACTCACTCACTCACTCACTCACTCACTCACTCACTCACTCACTCACTCACTCGCTCGCTCGCTCATTCACTCGCTCGTTCACTCGCTCGTTCACTCCCTCACTCGCTCATTCACTCGCTCACTCGCTCATTCACTCGCTCATTCACTCACTCACTCACTCACTCACTCACTCACTCACTCACTCACTCACCCACTCACTCACTCACTCACTCACTCACTCACTCGCTAGCACATTAGACATGATTGGCACAAGTGATCAGCCTTGTGGGCTGGCAGAAGCTTATGAAATGTCTTCTTCTGTAGATTGTAACCTGAAGCCATCATGCAAAGTGATCACCTTGCTTGCTTCAGTCATGGGGACCTACTGTTTCTTGCATGGTCTTGCTATGCCAAGCTCGAAACACTTTGCTGATGCAGCCTCTACATTCTGCTAATTGCAATGCATGGATGCGCTTTTGAATGCAGCATGAGAAGGAACTTCCATTGATTTGCTGCGTGGTCTTTGGGAGTCTGCTGCACTCTGCACAAGGCTGCCTGCGTTGCATGAGCTGTGCCGTCATTGTGCTCCACCAGACATCAGCTTGAGCTTGTATGTTGAGTGATGCCTGCACATGCATGGATGTTGCCTAGGTATTGCAAGCCTGGACTTGTGTCATGCTTGTCTGTGGCTCAGCTGTGCAGAGAGAGCCACAACAGCGAGGCAGGTGCTCAGAGCGCAGTCTGACAGCTTCTAGCTGCAAATGGATGGCACATGTGCTCACCCAACGTGGGCTTGTGCTATCCTGCTTTGTTAATCATGCGCTGCTCTCCAATTCCTTTGCTTCCAGCCTTGAAGCCCTTAGCAGGCGACTGTCACGTCATTCCCGACCACGTTCAGGGCTGGAACACATCTGCAGAGCCGCTGCTCAAGCTGCTGCACCCACACCGCTGCTTCTGGCATCCTGTCACATTTGAGCTGTCACATGAGGTGCAGTGCTTGACATGCATGTGCTGCGGCTTTGTAATCTCCGCATGCCTATGAGGTGCGCATGCCTACCTGCAGAGTCACCTGCACTGTATACATGACAGAATGCCATACCTGCAGCTTGTTCAATCGGCGTGTAAACACCTGCGCTGTGGTGCAAAGACAGCAGAGTCTCATCATGCTGCTGCTGCCTGTGCATTGTCACACTTGATCCGCTGTTCTCAAATCTCCTGTAGCGCACTCTGCATGGCGCACAAGTGCTATGAAAGCATCTTTTACCGCTTTTGCAGGCTGTAGTGCCAACAGGGCGACATCCCCTTGAAGCCATACCACAACACAGACACCACAGCACAGACACCACAGCACAGACACCACAGCACAGAGCCTTGGTGTTCTCTGCAAGGCATTTCCGGTAACTGGTGAAGGGCAAATGGCTTCTAAGCACATATGAACTTAAGCTTTGGGATATGCCAAATGCTTCTCACAGCATTGCCCTGTTGTTCGATTCCCACCCTATCCTATGGCAGTGGGGTGTTTCAGCACCATGTCATTGAAGCTGAGACCCACAACGTCCTGGTGGGTCTCAGCTGCAATGTCCAGGTGTTTCACCTCATCTTGAAAGATTTTACTGTTGTGTTGCGTTAAGGACGTTGGCAACAGTGTTTAGTAAAGACAAAAAAAACACATGACAGCTGATGGCATGCAGGGGTGGCAATTGAGTGTCAAGCCATGGAGTCTTGGCCCCACCTGATTGGCTCTGCTGCCCTGGAGCGCTGGGATGCAACTGGGAGGGCGGCATTCCTGGCTCTCAATCCTCAACCTTCATAAGCTCCAGCAGGTGACCCTCAACATGTCACGCCTCCCCCGCAAACTTCTGACTGATGATGGTCACACCAGCGCCTGAAGCAAAAGGGATCTCTGCAGCCATTTTTACCCTTGTACTGCATGATCGGTTTGCTTAGAGATCACTGCATTGGCATAGAGACGTTATTGAGGTGCATCGTGCATAACACTGAATGAACAAATGAGAGGCACACCATCAATTACAGGTATTGCACTTTCACCAACAGGCAGTTCTTCACCTTTTTTGTACATACGTAACTCCGTCATGCCAGGCAACTGCTTTTTCATTCGTTGCTGCAAATCTCAGATCTAGATTACTTGCGCTGCTTGAAACGCTGAATGGTATTGGACAAATGTGCAGTGCTGCAGGTACATTGGTGAATGTGTGATGCCCAGACAGGTCACCATGCTGAAGTGATGCAACAGCAGAGCTGAATCTGGAAACACAGGGCCGTCTTGCTTAGATCTGAGATCAGATGAGATGAGATAAGTCTGTCTTTCAGTTCTCAGGCGGACCAGCCAGAGCCTGATGGGCAGAGGACTGTATGTGGAGCAATAATGAGCTGCCTATCACAAATGACCTTGTCCCCGACATCGCACTGCGCCAGTCTGTCGGACAAGTATTGCAGTTTCAATACTTCTGTCTGATTCAATACAACATCAAATCACTGATCACTTTCAGCATTGTCAATGTCACTGTCACCACTGTTCAATTTGAAGCGCTCAGAAAGACGCTTGCCACAATCTAAGGGAGCTAGGCTTTTTCCTGCTAGCCTTTGGCAACAAAATCTGCAAGCATGGGTTTGGCTGCAACCCCACTCTTCTTTGCAGGGTACGTGTTGGACCTGTGGACGTTTGGGCCCTAATTGATGCGCTGGTAGCACAAGGCTTTTGCCTGCAATTATCGGTCAGGAGAAAAAGCAATTGTTGCAGTCACCTAGCTCTCCTTGTAGCATGGAGTGAGTTTGATGCACAATACAGGATGAGCCAGTCCCATCACTCACAAAATCCCAGAGTCATCTGTAGAGTCACTTAAGAGGACTCCGCTCACTATACCTTGATCACAAAGCTGTTGTAGAGGCGCAACTGACCACAAAGGCAGTTCAGGCTACAACACACAGAACAAGTGCTGCAAGGCAGGCAGGACACACGATGTACAGCACAGTTTGTGTTTACTGTCATTTGCTCTCTCTGCTGAACCAGCTTCCCACTTGGGAGCATGTAGGGTCAGCTGTCTGACCGTTGCTTGCAGCAGCAGTAGAACTGGCGCTACAGACCAGAGTGTTTTCTGGCATAATGTTGTGAGCAGCATGCAATCAAGCTTGGTCTAGCTGTCATCAACGTACACCTGTTTGTATAAGAGGGAAGCAGGTCCAACCACCTGTAGCATAAACGAAGTCTGGTTTCACTTCATCTGAAAACAAAGGCTGTTGAAAGTGCAACAGAAGTAAAACACATAGCAAAAAGAGCAATACAGCCGCCCACTAATAAAGTAGGTTCTGACTGTGGATTACAGGTGTCATGAGGCAGAGAACAGAGGCCTCTAAGGGGCCCTAGAGAGATCCCTAGAGGCTTGGAAGGGGAGCTGTTTGCATCATTGTGCAACGCTGGCTGTGCGATGCAGGTGAAGGCACCGGGGTGTGAGTTAGTGGTTGGTGCAACACAAAGAGTCACCCTCATGTAGCAGCAAGCATAGTCTTGTTCTACTTTCAGTATGCTGTTTGCACAATGAGTTGCTGGCTTGCAAGCACATGAGCTCAGCGGCTTCCAGCAAGCAGCTGGACAAGCTAATCTGACATGTGAGTCCCAGGTCAATCCTCGTCTTGCTGGGAAATGGCTCATGCTGCCATCAGCTGCAATCACAACCCCATCAGCAGCAATCACAACCCCAAATGTACACCACTATCATCAATGTAGCTGTCTTGCTGCAGGTTTGAAAGCTGCTTTTTGGTTTCCAGTCACAAGGAATAGGCCCCGTCTCACATCCTCGATAAGTGGCACAGCTCAGCACGGGACATCAAGCAGACCTCTGCAGCTGCAGGTCACTTCTTGTCATGCTGCTGCAGGTCTACCAGACAGAGGCTGCATGCATGCAGCTGCCTTGCCCAACACACAGTACAACGGGTCACCTTGGCGGCAGCAGCAAGGATCTGCCCATCAGACATTGCACAAGTACTTGAAGGTGTGGACAGGCAGCAGCAGTGTCTTTGATCCAGCCAATGTAGGTGCTTATGCTCATAGCATCTTGTTTTGTGGCGCACACGCGGAGCTATGCTGATCTGCAACTCCACACAGCGAAAGCCTTTGCCTTTTGCAGGCAGAATTTGTGCTCCTACACTGCAGTCCCTGAGCTCCATGACTTACTTCTACCAAGCCTCCCATATGCATTGTCAATGACTGAGTGACATTCAGCACAAAAATATGACTTGACATGCAGACATGACTGCTTGATGCTGCAGGCCTGCTGTGGCTGCAATGACTTTTGTTCATACTCAAATTATCTGTATGCTACTTGACTGTGGAGTCATCTGTGGGAAGCCGTCTGTTGCATCTGCCAAGCCCCAGGTCTTACTGCTCCACCACCCTGCCATTGCTGCTGCTTTGCCTGCATCCAGCAGCACAGCAGCAGCATTGGGTCTAGTGCAATCAAGTGTTGGCTAGCCTGTAGCCTTGTTGCAATTGGCCGTGCTGTGATACAGCTTCATCGCCCCATGTAGCTTGTCTCGGACGCCACATGCAATGCACTCCTTGCCATGCTACATGTGTTCTGAACAAATTGCTTCCGCTTCTGTGCATTCATTTGAGCTACAAGTGGATCAGCAGTCAATCAGACTTGCCACATGTTCATAAACTCATTTCCCTCCAGCACAGTGACATATACAAATGCAATCAGGTCAAGGCGCACTTTGATAGACATGCTGTGAAGCAGAAGAGTCTGTGCAATACCCTACGCTGCATGCTTTTTCTGCCATGGTTCAGCAGGTCTACACAAGTCACCGTGCATGTCACCGTGCACAAGTGCCAACTTGCAACCACCAGACTATTTGCAGACTCTCAGACTTCACGAGGTGAACTTTTGCAGTTCAATGAATGCAATATGGAGGCCAGTCATGCCATGAGCAGCCCCTTAAGTAGCCCTTGAGCTGTTTAGTACTGATACGTGAACAGGGGGAGAGCCAGTGGTCACCATAGGCATCGGAGGAGCACAAATTATCAGCAGGATTACATGTAGAACACACAACTTTGCACGCACTCATCAAGACGCCAATTGAGGTTGGCGCACTAGTCCTTCTGGGCTACTCTGATTGTTTACTGCCTTGAAGCCAACCTATAAGTCTCTACAGAATGTAACTAAACTTACCTGATTGTAACCAGTAGGTGTTGGCCACCTGACCGTAGCAAACTTCACCCATTGCAAGTTTCATCCTTTCAGAGCAGCACTCAGCAACAACATCTATGCCAACACCATTCTCTGTATCACCATCAATCAACGTTTATGCATTTTAGTACCCAGGGTACATGCTACTTGACAGCCTGCCTGTAGAAGTACAACAGCAACAACTGATACACACTGCTCAGCTAAAAACTCATGTACATACAAAAGTTCTTTGACCTGTAAAGGAGTGACCTAATACAAAATTGAATGGTTTCCTCAGATGGCCAAGTGCTGCAGCTGCTGCAGAACTGTTGAGTGACAACTGCAGGGGCCGGAGAGCACTGTTTAGGCCTGCTCTTGGTACAGAGCTGCCACGAAGCTGGAAGTAATGTTGTCCTGATTGAAGAGTTCGAGCCAGCAAACTTTTGGAATATGCAGGTGCAGAACCTGTGACTATCCTATTTGCAAAGGATGACTTCGGTATGTTTTGCGTAGTGGGCGGCCTGCCCTGTTGCAGAGGCACTGGGCCGCTGGGTAGAGTTCTAGCCAGCTGAGCCGCAGTTGGTCCAAACCAGCGCGCTGCAACAAACCAAGTGTGTCGTGTCAGTATATCTGTGCTTCGGACAGCAGATTCACCAGTACGGGCTCAGGCTTGCCAGGACAAAGAGCGAGACCTAGCACTGGAGAGTATTTCACGCGCAGCTCAAAGATCCCTGACGCACTCATTCCTACCTATGAAGGTGTCGGGCACGCGATAGACGTAACCAATCCGACCAGAGACAATTTTCAGCGTTGCTTTGTCGGTTATGGACCATCGCGCCAACTGTTGTGACTTCCGATACAACTTGGGAATGCCGTAAACCTGCAAACGCATGCATTGATCCTAAGCTCACGAAGTACCGTGTTCAACTTGCAATCCCTTCGGTCATCCCACTCACCTTGGCAGCAGTGAAGACAACTACCTTTTTGGCTATCGCTATTCCAAGCAACGCTGCCCATACGGGCATTGGCATGCTGAATGCTGGACACGTACGATATGCGCACTGCCACTACATCATCTCGGTGTTGAGAGGAATGTTCCGAAAGCCAACACAGTCACAGCAGGTATGACTAAGGCATCATCTGAACCGGGATGATCATGTTTGTCTTTTACACACTTGTTCATTTTGGGCTGTCCATCAGACTTGATGTTTCAGATTGTTCATCGCACTACGACACATATGTCACAACACAACACAGCCTCTGTCAACCAACACACATACTGCTACCCGCATGAGTGCTGGAATTGCAATACGTCACGTCACACATCATGTTTTGACCCTCCACCCAGATGCTGTGTGCCTCACGACGCATTTGGCCTTAAAAAAATATGTCTGCCTGAGGTCTAAGCTCCAGCAAGATTTTCAGGGGCCTTTGGTGTGGTACCAGTCTTCTTGGCAGCAATTTCCTCCGCGCTCAACACTTCGGTCCCAGCTGGCACAGAGGCACCAGCCTCAATGGGCACATATTTGCCCTCAATGAAGCCCTGCACAACGTCAAAACCGGCGTGCTGTCATGCGTTACAGCAGAAGCAAGATGACAAAGTCAACAAGCATACTGGTTGGTGGCTGATTGATGCACAGTTGGATGTGTGAACCTCCCTTTGTGCTGACCAGGTTATAATTCAACCATGCACACAGTCTTCTACAAACTGCATCATTGATAATACAATCTAAAACATCAACAGAATCACATATATGGGTGTGGACGCGAACACGAGCATGACATACATCTGGCATTTTTGCAAGCATGACTCAATACAAGGTTTGTCCTATGTCAAAGTGGGACCTCGCACCTGCTCATTGACCTTGCTGACGAACTGGTACTTCTGTCCAGGCTTGAGGCCCTCCTCTGCCAGCTTGGCCTTCTGCTCCTTGATCTCAAGCTCAGCAAATTGCTTGCTGAGGCTGCCTGCAGCCTTCAACCAGGCAAAGACAATGATACCCAGGATGACTCCCAAGTAGGGGGTGGAGGCAGCCAGGCTGCCAAAGCCCACAATCATGGCCTGCTGGATGAGAGCACCGCCGGACTTGCCCAAGGGGTTGCACACCACGTCAATGGCGGCCTTGCCCTTCAGCTGTGTCTCCCTGTCAAGGGGGATGTAGGCCATCTCCTTGCAGGGGTCAAACAGGGAGTACTTGGCAGACTTGGAGAAGACATTCTGGGCACCTCCCACTAGCACAGCAGCCATGAGTGGGGTGAGGCCCAGGGTGGCCAACCAGGGGGTCAAGGGGCCACTGCCCAGCACCAGCCCAAAGAAGATCACACCTGCAGCATTGGCAAACTGTTGAAGAATATGAAGCAGCACTAGAAGTCATAAACAAAGTTATTCTAAATCATTGGTGCATTCAGTGTCACCTTTTGTTTCAACCTGTTCTGCCACAATCAAATGCAACAGCTAGCAATGCACACAGCATCAAGCTGTGCAAACCAAAGCAATGGTCAAGAAGCACGTGTCCTATTTTGGTGATGCTTCAACAAGGTCAGCATTTTTTGCACAAAAAACTGGAAGAAAAAGGAAAGCTGCAAGGCACAAAAATCTCAAGGTGCCAATGAGTTTGCACTGACATTCATGTGGATGCCAACATCATCATGATGCTATAAGCTACAGAAGGAGAGAGAGGGTAGAGGCATGCCTGTGATGAGCAGCACAGTGGGGGTGATGAGGGCGGCCACTCCCCACCCATATCTCTTGAAGATGGTCCTGGAGAGAAGCATCATGAGGAAAGTGACAGCGCCAGTGGCTGATGAGAAGTCTCCCATGAAGGAAGAGTACTCATTGGGGTTGGGGAACTGGGCCTTGATCTTGCTCTTCCATGTCACCTCCACCAAGTTGATACTGATTCCGTACGCCACCACCTGCACACACAGTACAGCCTCGCTTTCAAGTAACAACACATTTCTGCACAGAAACAATCTGCTTGCATGTCCCAGGGACAGAAGATGTATCAGATACAGCCAGCTGTTTTGCCACTGACCTCATGCAAACTGCAGGACAAAAGCTACAGTTTATGCCACCTTTACTGACAATGACCACTGTTGTGCAGGAAAGCAGGGGACACCAGGTGGAGACAACAGCGTGTGATATAGACTGACCAAGGTAGCCAGATCTCTGATGTAGGGTGACTTCGCCAGGAAGGAGAAGGACTCGCCCACGCTCATGTTGGACTTCTGCTTCTTCTTCTTGGGCTGGCCAGCCGTTACCCTGGGTACCACAGTGCGCTGGAGGGCCCAGTAGGTCAAGGTGATCAGAAAACCACCAATGACCACCATGCCCATCATGCCCTTCAGACTGTATCCCCAACCATCAACGCCAGCTGGAAGCTTGGATCGGACCTGCAACACCATCCATCTCATGCCTGACAATCTGTCTTGTTCTTTCCCGCTACGACATGCACACTGGATGTGAAACGCTTTGAACAAGGATACTCAGTGCAACAAGCTATGGCCACATACACAATCTTCAGAAAAGTGCAAACTGCGTCTATTCTCTCAACAGAAATATACAGGCTGCAGTGGCAACTCAAATGCTGCAGCGGTTATTCAAGCTCAGCGGCAATTCAAGCTCAGAAACGCCTGGGGACAGTAACAGCATGCGTCAACATTGGGGAGATGATTTATGTGAAGATCACCTGTGAGAAATACTTGACTGCACGCCCAGAAAAGATCAAGGCAACATTGGCACCCAGACCAAACAATGGGTAGAAGGTCTTGGCCTCATCCACTGTTGTAATCTGCACACGCACAAATTGTTTATTAAGCTCAAAAACAAACTTGCTGCAAAATGAAGGTAGTCAAGACAATGGCTGCTAGATCTAACTGAGCAGCATGGGTTATACCTGCAAGATGGGAAAAGACAACAGAAGAAAGATGGTTACCTGATTAGCAAAGCCCCAAAACAGCAGAGACACCACAACTGAACCCCACAGCTCTGCCATCACATAGAAGAGACAGAAGGTCCAGTTGCGCAGGATGGCAATAGGACCAGCAAACCTGACACCCCAGTTGGCCAGCAGATTTTCACAGAACTCTGCAAGTCCACAAAAGCAGCATGAGGTGGCTCTGCATGGTGGTACATGGCATCAAGCATTGTTTGCCATCACTGAGGTAACATTGCAAGCTAATGCCAGCAGGATTGGATTAAAAAAAGTCAGACTCACTTGTGGGATGTAGAACGTCCCTCAGAGGGTACATGATGAACGCGAAGGATCCAAAGAAGGCGATGAAAGGGAATATACACGCATAGAACAAGGCTTCTGTTGACAGGACGTTGGCCAGCTGCATACCAAGAACTTATTCAAAACGATGTCATTGATGCTGCATCCAGGCAACAAAGCTGCCTGCAGCTTGCTTGTAGCAGTACCGCATTGAAGTTACTGTCACCTTGGCGTATAGCACAGTGAAACCAATGGCCATTGGCAAGTTCACCCAGGTCTTGAGGAAAGGAATGACCTCAGCACCGCTGCCTGGAGCTGTAACCACAAGCACATCCTGCAAAGCAAGTGCAGCAGTGTAAATTGCTGGCTCCTGCGTGTGAAAGCCTAATTTTTATAACAATCAAGAGGGCCAACAGGACACTGAACTTACCTTTGTGTCACGAAGGATGGTGTAGTTGAACAAGATGCAGAAGAACATCAATCCCAAGGGCAATATCTTAGCCCAGGTGAAGTGTGCAATGCCCAAGAACGTTTTCTCCCCGGGTGCTACCCCCGAGGCGTCAGCTGCTGCAGCCGATGCAGCCTTGACATCTGGTCGGCAGGCTGTGAAACGCCTTCTTTGAAGCTGAGGCACACCCATGAGCTGCTGCAGCATTCCACGAATACAAATTCAGTCAGACAGATGTCTCATCAACGTTGCCTGCAGCAACCAAGCCAGCTGTCTGCTACTCACTTGGCCCTCAGGTTTTGCGCCCAGAGCACTTGCTGAAACGAAACACGGTCGGACAGATCGCGACTGCAAAGGCCGAGCCGGAGTCAGGCTGTGAGATACAGATGACCGCCTCAGCGGCTGTCTCAAACCCAATCGACCACCCAAGCAAGCTGTTCCCAATACAGCTTGAGGCGCCATGGCTGAACCAGGAGCGATGATGCTTGTTGAGCCGGGCAAACACTGTCGAGGGCGAGAAAATTGAACCAGTAGCAGCCGTTGTGCCTCAGAACTTTCCGCGCTGGCAAAACACTTTGATTTATTGTATGTTTACGATACGCGTATATTATGAATGGTGTGCTGCCAAACGAGTGGTTTGATGTATTTTCAAGAATTCGATGGCGATCATGCGTTGGCTTCAGCGAGCACTCAGACTCCTTCACGAATTTCGTCTAGAAGCATCTCGTCTTGTGGCAGTCGTCAGCTATCAGGAAAGCAGTGAGTGAACCAGCTGCCGAGTTCTTGATGGGGCAACTTCTTGATGGAATGCATCAGACGATGCTGCGTCCGGATTTGGACCTGTAGCAGCTTTTTGTTCTCTTATTCTTTTTTGTTTGCGATGCTGCAGTTGCATCCGTTGGCCTTCACGGCATCGTACCGACACATAGCGGTCTTGACAGGCTGTCGCCCAGCAGTGAGACATTTTGTGGACCATGCACTGGCACTGGTGCATATTGCAGATCTGACTGCTCAAGCAAGTCATGGAGTCCATGTCCGATAGAATATGACGGCCCACCTTGTAAATGCAAGCTACAACACATGGTTCTGCATTGTTGCATTGAGGTCCTAGCTAGGCCTATAGGATCTTCTAGCTAGGAGGTCCCAGGCCTGTGGCCATGTCTGAGCCAATTGAACGGCTGCATGGCGGAGCAGGCCTGCATTGTTGCACACCGGTAGTGACCTGTAAACAAAAAGTATGTTTTGAGTCATAACTTTTGACGGTGGCTTATTAAATCTTACCTTGCTTACTGTTCAAGTACTTGAACAGTAATTACCCGTAACGTGACTATATAGACTACATATATGCAACATGAAATGATAATGCTTCTGCCGTTCGTCTTGTCATCTCGACGTTTTGTGCTCAGATGACAGTCTAGCATTATAATCTCTCTTTCGGTCATCATGACATCTCCTGGCTGACAGGCTCATTAGTAATACTTGTCAGTCACCTGTTAGTCATAACATCCTGCAAAAGAGAGCAGCTACTGCACGCTTGGGCAGACTCAGCGACGAATGCTGCGGGTTGCGATTTGCGTGGCTCAGGGGCTTTGAGGGCGTCTGATCTTGCTGACGCTCTGACGTTCACACCTTCCACCTGCCTCGGTGCTTGATCTGTCGGCTGAGTGCAGGTTTTTGCAGTATTCACCTAACCTTGGATTTAGCCAGGCCTTGAATCGCATGCGGCAGGACAGCGTGGTGGTGTTAGACAGTGGCGGCTGCACCTGCAAAATTGGCTTTGCCGGTCATACCATCCCACAGTATGTTTGGCGGTCTCCTGTTGCACCATGTACGAAAGACTGACCGTTCAGCAGGTCCACTGCTGTTCACTGCTCCTGCAGAGTCTTCCCTAATTATACAGCTCGGGCGAAAGGAGTACGACAGAACCTTGTCGGGCAGCAGCTCTTGGAGGGGCAAGATGTATCTGCTTTAAAACTTCGCCGGCCAGTTGACCGCGGATATGTGGTCAGCTGGGATCTTGAGAGGGAGATCTGGAATCACGCCTTCACGATATTGTCAAATGCTGAACCTGCCACCTCTGGACTACTGCTGACAGAGCCAATGTTTTCACTGCCAGCTATGCAAGAAGCAATGCAGCAGGTGAGCTAGCTTGACTGCACAGCAATGACAGCCAAAACTGCATCATACTGTGTTCAAGAAAATCTCACTGGTTCCAGCTTCTGCCACGATTCAATCTTACGCACACATGTGCGGCTGGCTGCAGGTCGTTTTTGAAGATTTTGGGTTTCAGTCTTTGTGCAGCTGCCCAGCTCCACTTCTCTCTTTGCAACACATGAAGAACACTGCACAGCCGCTTCCTGCCCACCAGGCCGGCTGTGCTTTGGTCTTGGATGCCGGCTTCTCATTCACACATGCTGTCCCCATCTTCAGTAACGTGGTGCTAGACAGTGGCGTGCGCAGACAGAACCTTGGTGGCAAAGTGCTCACCAACTACCTTAAAGAGCTTGTGTCATACAGGCAAGGCGCTCCTGGCCTCACTATTCGCTGTCTTGTGGACTATTCTGTGTAAGTAGCGTTTGATCATGTGCAGGAGCGTAAACCTAATGGAGGAGACATATATGGTTGAGCACATCAAGGATGCAGTTTGTTTTGTGTCTGATGATCTGCGGGCAGATTTGAAGGCAGCTCAACAGTCGAGCTCACCTCACCGAATGGAGTACGTACTTCCAGATGGGCTGACTAATCTGAGGGGCTTTGCCCGTAAACCTGAGACTGTAGTCAGAGGCAAACATGCAGCCCCGATACAGCCAGCAAAGGAGCTTGCTGTCGCACTGAACAATGAGCGGTTTCTGGTTCCTGAACTGCTGTTTCATCCGTCAGACATATCCTTGCCTCAGGCTGGGGTTGCTGAGCTGATACATGATGCTGTGAGTGCTGTGCATCCAGATCTACATGGTCTGCTGTACTCCAATATTATTTTGTCTGGCGGCACCTGCTGCTGTCCTGGCTTTAGAGACAGATTGATTACAGAACTGAGGCCTCTAGTACCTGATCAATTTGACCTGAATGTGAGCATGCCGGACAATCCTATCACATGTGCCTGGCAAGGGGGGTCCTCTTTTGCAGCCACACCTGACTACCTTGAAATGGCTTTGACGAAACATGAATATGAAGAGCAGGGTTTTGAAAGGCTGCAGCATATGTCATCTGCTTGAGCTGAAGTCAAACGTTCCTCAGTGGCACAACTATTCATTCGACTCTTTGGCCAAGCTATTTCACATTGTGTTATTGGTGTTCACAATCTTGTGTGAGCAGATTGACGATTGAGCCACTGAAATGGGCTGGGATACGTGCATACACCAATGTTGTTAACACACTTTTGCATCTGTTGTGCTCTCTCTGGTGGGTGTAAGTGCCATTTTGCACTTTGTGCAGTGTAGAACACAAATGAACATACGCACACGTTGCAAGCAGTATTCAATGGGCAGGTACCGCCATGGGCACATTAATAATCGAGCATGCCTACTTCATGTGACTTGTTTGGATACCAAGTACAGCAATTACAATTCAGAGCAATACTGTACACAGACCTGCTACACTCGAAAAGACACAGACACTTGTCTGCTTGCAAAAACATGCCATCATGTTGCTGAATATGCTACAAGCTAAAGCCAACAAGATGCTGAAACCCCCCCCCCTGATCTTACGGCGGAATCTGTAGAGGAGGTGGGCGATTCAAAGCTGCCATAGCACTCAGACTAATAGAAGTCTGTGCCTGCAACTTTGGAGGCTTATGCCTGCTATGCCTCTCCTTGGGGACAATGCTTTCTGTACGACTATTGCCGCTCAGAGCAAAACCGCTGATTCTGCTTGTACTCAGCCTACTGATTTTGCTGGATGGGTGTTGTGCTGCTGGTGAAGAGGCATGGCTGCTGTCAGCCCCATCAGTAGCATGACTCTCAGCCATTGTAGACCCAGGCCATTCAGGTGAGATGAAGGACTGCTGATGGGAGCTGTGATGAAAGGCCTTGATGGCAGGTGACCTTGGGGTTCCCGGTCCACCATTCTGCCTGCCATACTTGCCCTGTAGGGAAGCTAGTGCAGCAGCTGATGATGGTGTCATGCCAATCAGCCTGCTGTGAACATATGGCATAGGCTTGTTGGGGACCAGGCGCCGTCGTGGGGATGCAGGCACATCCACACCACTGTTCATGCGGCCCAGGCTGCTTGTAGTAGATGCCAGCCGGCTGAGAGCAGGAGCCTGTGGTACAGAGGTAGCAGCCAAGCCCACTGCAGCACCATCCACTAGACAGGCACTGTTGTATGAACAGTAGGTGAGAGCCACCTGCACTGCTTGCTTTCCAAGTTTGTCAAGCCAGGCCGCAGCAGACTGATACGATAGGTAGTCCCCATAGACTTGCTGCACAGAAGTGCATTGAGCATCTTTGTTGCACAAGCAGTGAGTGACTGCTTGGCTGAGGGTGGAGTGGCAGGTGTGCAGGAGGCGGGCAGTGGCGGGTGTGGTGTATGCCGCCAGGCTGGCTTCCAGGTAGTGCAGGTCCAAGGACAGCTGCAGGGCTGCACACAGACCAGCATCTGCCAGAATGGGCTGCACCTGCTCATGCCATTCCATCACTGCCTGCTTCACCACCATGCGCATCACCTGCACATAATGCTTGTCACCTCACATATTGCGACTGCCTGCATGGAGATGTGCAACATGGTGCAAGCCAGAGGGCCAGCAATCACATGCCTGCCTCAGGCACAGTTTCATATATACAGAAATGCTCAACAGCACCTAAAAAACCAAAACCTGTGGTACAGCCTGTCCGCTACTTTGTTACACAGCGCAAGCACATGTCTGCAGCTGAATGTGTTGACTTGCTATGCGCCTGGATCACACAAGATGTGAACCCAGACTGGCTGCAACTTGTGGGTCACTGCATGGGTGAAGAGGACAGAGCAGGGCACAATATGGGGTTGAGGTAGGCCGGGCACAAACCTGCATGATGCAGCTGTGGGGCGCAAGTCTGAGCATGTGTGCCTGCACTGCCACCAAGGTCAGCACCAGGTGTACGGCCCCCTCCCCGACCCCTTGGGGCACTGCCTGCCAAGCAGAGGCCGGGGCTAGGTAGTTGCCTATGTGGCGCTGCAGCTGGGCACACACAGTGCCAATATAGGACTGCTGCACCTGGCCCCGCTGGAAGGTCAGGTCACCCTCAATTTGCAGGGCATGCCCTTCCCTATCCTGCACACCATCCAAGCCGTGTCCATCAACCAATCACACAACTGTCCTTGTCTCTGCTCATCTTCATCTAAAGTAATCTGTGATGAGACCATAAGGTGCAGGTGTGCAATCTGGGTCAGGGACAAAGGAGTGGTCATGCCAGTCATGCTAGTATCATCAAAGGTTGTCCAGTACTGACCTGCTGTGGGCCCTCAAAGCTGAGAACAGCAAGGAAGGCAGGCACCAGGCGGGCCAGTAGACCTTCCATGTGCGTGCACTTGGTCAGCAGCGTCAACAGTGTGCAGCTGCCTGACATGCCGCTCCCGCCCTTGTCACAAACCTCATTCACATCTGCAATCCCCTTTGCAGTGTGCAGCTGCTGAACACTGTCCTGCGCCTTGCCTGTCTTTGCCAAAGCATTGAACAAGGCAATGCGGTCTGAAACAGTTTGCTGGTGATCAGAACTAGGCTTGCGTTCTTTGAGGGGCGTTTGCTGCTGCTGCTGCTGCTCTTCCTGAGCTGAGATTATGCAGCTGGCAGTGCACAAGTGGTGGCATGCCTGACAGAAGGCCTCAAAGGCTGCAAAGAGTGTGTCCCAGAGTAGAGGCAGGTGTGGCCTCAGCCAGGCCTGACAGCCCATCAGGCACAAGCGGTGGCATGTGTGCAGCAGACCTGTCAGCTGCCCTTCCAAACTACTGCATGCTTTCTTGCCTCCATGAATACCTGCAACCACACCTGCTGCAAAGTGGGCCCTTGTTATTTACAATGCACACATGCAGCAGCCTCAAGCAATTGAGCAGCATTCATCTGTCAAGCGACTTCCTACTGCTTTCGTAAATTGTCACCATTTACATCGCACACGACATTAGGCAAAGACAGGTACCTGAGGCGGAGGCGGGCTGCTCAACAAATAGATCAGAGATAGCCAGGCGCAGGATGATGGCTTGGACCTGCTGACAAGCACAGCCTGCACACAAGGCTGTACATTGCTGCCCTGCATCTCCGACAACACTGCCAAATTGGGAAGGCAGAGCTTGCCGCACAAGGGCAGCTTGAGTCTCTGCAAAAGCCTTCGTCAGTTGCAAGAGGCAAGCTGTATTTTTGGCTGCTGTTGCTGATGCTGCATCCTGTGTCCAGTTGGTAAGACCCTCCAGCAGCTCATCCAGGTGCCGCCTACACATCGTGCTGCTGGTGAGTGTGATCAGCATTTGCTGAACAGAAAGCTTCTTGCTGCACAGACTTAGACCTGAGGCCAAGATTGGAAACACCACTGTGTTTGGTACACTAACAGCACAGAGACCAGCTGCATGATTACCCAGTCAGCATATGGACGGAGTCATGCACTACACCCAATTTGCCAGCAGTTTGAACTGCACATCAACTACAGACAGCAGCGACAGGTCCCATTGACTTTGCTTTGCAAGCAAGCTCCATACCTGCACAGCTCCGCAAAGCTTTGCACAGCTGCTTGTAACATAGCGCTGCTTTCCTGCACAATTGCCTGCCCTGCTGCACTGAGCCTGCTGCCTTTGCTCAAAGCAGGCACATGCTGATTTGCCACTGCCCACAAGCCCTGTACTTGCTCAACCATACATGGCAACAGCTCTGCAACCTGCGTGAGACCATGCAGCTCATCTGAAGCCCATCTGCGCACATAATCAAGGGGAAGCATGACTCAAATCAATCTCAGTCATGTCGGCATGATGACAAGGCAACCTGCTCTATGCATGTGTGGCATCTTGACAAGCACTGCTGCAGCAGCTGGACACAAACAACGTACCAGGAGGGTTGCCTGATCTACAGCTTGAGAGGGGGGCATGTGGTGCAGCATGGCACTGGCTGCCATCAGCTCCCACTCCCCATCAAGCCCGCCATCTTCCTGTCAGTTGCAATGTCACCACTTCAGCGCGACAGTTTCACCAGTGCTTTGTTGCGATGTGAACATAAGAACCTCTCTCAGCACCAAGGATAGTAACCAATATGCAAAAGGCATACTTGAGTTTTGTGCAACAAGGACTTACGTGGGAGGCAACCTGGGTTGAGTCTGTAGGGCCGTGGGAAGAGGAGGGATCCTGAGTGCGCCAGTGAGCCAGGCGCTGTGCCAAAGCACTCTGAGCACTCGTAGCCTGCACAGCACCAATTGTTGCTGCATCCATGAAATGCAAGCCTTCTGCAATCTCACAGCAAACAAATAGCAAGGTCAAGAATAGACAGAGTGATTCATTCATTTACCCAGTGCAGCGTAGAGATTTGAGGAAATCAAGCCACCAGTCTCACCTTGGCTTGAATGAATGAGTGAAGGCAGCATGGCTGGCCTGTGGAGGCTGCACCAATGCCGTCAGGCCACTGCACTTGCACCTGCACCACCACTTGCAAGCCTGCCTCCAACTGAACAGCCGTGTCTCGTCCCTCAATCAATTGCTTCAACATCTTGCAGCTGGTCTCAGCAAGAGCCTGCACATCAACACCTGGTGAAATCAACACAAGCACAGATTGCAACCTGATTGCACTGCGCGACCCATAGCACTATTGAGCTGGGTTTCTGGGTTGGACACAGGCACAAGAGGGCAGGTCACCTCATCCATCACTCTTTGCAGGACACTCCAGTCCACTGTGGAATGTGGTACAGCATCAGCTTGAGCCTGAATGAGTGTTGAAGCCTGTAGATAAGCTGGCAGGATGAGGGCATACTGGCGGGAGGTGCAGTGTGCCTGCAGCCGCCCACTGAAGCCCAGCACTGACTTGAAGCGAGCAGCCAGCTGGCTCTCCTGTCGAGCCTTCTCCACCGACACTTGTCTCTCCACAACGCTGTTGAAAGTGGTGTGAGCAGCTGCTTGAACCTACAAACACAAGGTAAACAGAATGACCTGCAAGAACTGCCAGGAAACATTCTTCAGACTTGTGCAGCTTACAGTGCATACATGCTCAGGGTGTGCTCACAGTCAGCAAAATGAGCCAAGCTTGACCAGCGGCATATTGTTTTCGTAAATGCCATGGGGTCACTGATACCTTGTCAATTGCCTTGTGTACGTCGTCAGAGTGCCTGTTCTGGACCTGTGGCCCCTCTGCCTTGAGTACGTGCAGGTGGATATCATCAATCAAGACAAGTGAGGATATGACGCCCTGTAGATGCTCCTTCATCTGCACTGCACCCACCGCCCATTGGTGCACTCCCACCAATCATGCACTGGATTGGGATTGAGCAAAGGCATTTGGTGGACAAGAGCGGTACTTCTGGGAGTGACATGTGCACAGGGCCCCAACTGCAGCATGCACGCACGCACGCACGCACGCACACACGCAGCATACTAACCATTTGCTTGACTTGGTGTTGGTGATCATCGGTCCTGTGTTGCAGGTTGACTCTGCCAGCCTTGAGACTCTCATAGGTGGTGTGCTGCATTCATCAAGCCCAGATATCAGGGGTGCTGAATTGAAAGAACTAATAATCATGCACTTGCTTATTGTCAGCAGATGGCAATGGGCGTTTTGCAATATTTTGCAATGTGGCGCTGACCTGATGAAGCCTACTGAGGTATGTCTCTGGCTTGAAGTCTGCACCATCTGGCAACACCTGCCATGCGCAACTGCGTGTCAACCAGGTCACTTTTATAATGATCAGAGTGCCATTCTCATACCTGCTTCTTCAAGTCTGAGAAATTAACCCCCAGATGCTTTGGTTTGAAGCGCAGACCGCCAGAGAAAGATTTGCCAGGTCGCACAGCAAGTGCTTGCAGCTGTTCACCAACTGTGCTGCCATACCTGAACACACTGGCAGTTCTAGCCACTCTGTTGCTTCCAGTGACCTGCTGAAAGCAATCTGTGACTCCACTGAACAACCTTTCCAAGTGTGCAGGCCATGCTGGAGCCCTTGTCAGCAAGTATGTCTCCCTTGGCATACCTGTGCTGCTCTGCTGAAGGACGCTTCCAGACGAAACTGTGGACTAGCAGCTATAGCAGGCGAATGTTTGGTGAGGGTGCAAGACCTCAGGTCAAGAGTGCCAAACCCTAGCATGTCCTCAGCCTCAATTGGTGAATGCAGCAGCAGCAGTGCTGCAGGGTCAGGACTGACAGCTACATGACTATTGGGTGCAGCTTGCTGTGCTGGAAGCAGAGCTGCTGCAGCAAGGTGCGCTGCAACTACACTCAAATCGGCAGTATCACAAGCAGACCAGGTTGTTGGCAGTGCAGCATCTTGAGGTTCTTCATCGGTTTGCTCATCAGCCTCAAAGACTGTGTTGAACCTGACTTGAGCTCTGCGGCCAGATATCTGGCCTCCTGACAGTGCTGAGACTTGTGCTTCATCTTCACCATCTGGGTCAATACAATCTTCACGTTCTTCCAGCTTGTTTGTATATTTCGTCCAAGAATCGTCCTCGCTGCTGCAGTAAGCCTTTGCTGGAGAGAAAGCCTGGCTGGTCGCTGCATTTGCTTCCTCATCCTCGGAAAAGCTTCCGAAAGACAAGTCGCTGACTTCTCGTAGCATCTTCCGAGCGGCCTGAACTACCTGGTCATGACCCAGCACTACTTCATTGCTTGCTGCTCGCTGGGTTGATCAAGCTCGTCCGCTGCAAAGTCAATGCACGAAGGTAAAAAAGGTGCCACAAGATGACTATAAATTGGCCTCTTCATCGAGCTTCGACAGTTTAGTCATGTAAATGCTCGCAGCTCAACGGTTTACTTACAACACCCTCGAGCGCAGCAACGGCAATACAAGTGCGCAGTACAAGTGCGCAGTAAAAGGGCTCCACAGTGCGAACCCCCTTGCTGCACCCATCGTCTCTGCCGTCTGCTCATTCGGTTTCGTGCCAGGCAGCATGTCGGGCAACTTCGGCAAGTCTGGCTTATTGAAGTCGTCCGGAGGATCCTCCGACCTGCTGAAGGAGGATGACTCGCTTCTGAGGTATTGTATTTGCTAACGCGCAGTTTGACTCAGCAGAGTTTCGCCGACGACGCCGTCGTTCATGTTATACGGTATCTGCAATGCTCGAGACATGGCATGCCACTGCAGGGATACCTTTCTCAGCATAATCCGTCATCACAACCCCAAACTTGCAGCAAAAGTAGATGTAGTATTTGCTTTGTCATCTGCGTGGGTGATGACAGAGTCAGACTCGGACTTTGAAATGTTGGAGAAGCGCCTGTCAGACCTAAATCCTGATGAACTCATTTTGGTAAGTCTGGTGCATGTGTCAACAGGTCAACAGTCACACTGAAATTTGCCGCACCACATATGTACTTTGACTCTCTCACATGTTGATGTGATTATAGGTGTCTAGTGCCTTCTCCCAGATGCTCAATCTGCACAACCTGTCAGAAGATATCAGCAACGCTCAGAGCGAAAGAGCAGCTCGCATGGGCGAGGTAAATGTCTTTGTTGCGTGAAACCTGTGCTGTATTGCATCACCAGATATCAGAGAGACCTTGTCAACCGCATATTTGTGGATCATCAAGATTGTTCATGCAGGTGGAGATGTCTACGCGATCTACAAACAGGTCTTTCAAGAAGCTCATCACAGAACGTGATGATGTCTCGCCTGATGACATATACCAGGCTCTTTGCAAGCAGGAGGTGGAACTGGTCTTCACTGCTCATCCAACCCAGGTGTGGTCAACATGCACACCCTCCTGCCCTGCACCAGACACTGTCTTGCCTGCTTCAGCTTGTAATCAGATGACCAGGCAACTACTCCAGTGTGACATCAAGCTTTCCTTATTGGCAGGCTCTGCGTGGATCTTTGCTCAAGAAATATGCCAAGATCCGCAATGAAATTGATCGCCTACACAACAGTCGTATGAGTCCCTATGAGAAGACAGAGGCTCTTGAGGCCATTCGCAGTCACATCATGGCTGCCTGGCGTACAGATGAGATCAGGCGTACCAAGCCCAGCCCCCAGGTCAGTCACGATTCCTTTCATTACCTTCCTGAGCTCACATGACTGCATGGTAATGCCAGGCAGGAACGCCCTGCATGGTGCTTGTTGTATGATGGGGAAGGCAGCTGATCAATCGAGATCAGAAAATCTGTGCGATTTGGTGTGGGCAACAAGCATGGATTGTGATGGCAGAATGTAAGCAGTGGAGATATTGTGCAGGATGAGATGAGGCAGGGTCTGTCCTACTTCCATGAGACCATCTTCAGCTCACTCCCAGTCTTCCAGCGCCGCATCGACACTGCCCTGAAGAATATTGGGCAGCCCATGCTCCCCCTGGAGCACAATTTGTTCCACTTTGGCTCCTGGATGGGGGGTGACCGGGATGGCAACCCCTTTGTGACCCCGGAAACCACGAGGGAGGTGGTCATCACAGCCCGCCTCTCAGCTGTGAACCTATACTTCCAGCAGACTGAGATGCTCATGTTTGACCTCAGCACCTGGCGCTGCAATGCAGACCTACAGGTCAACTCCCTGCTCGGCCTCACACATCCTTGCCACTCATGCACATGCACACTGCTATCAAAGTACATCACCTTCTTGATCATAACTGTCTGTGAGGCCTCACATGCACACTCTGAACTGACAGCTGGCGCTTGTGGTACAGCTGGCATTGCCTTGGACCCCCACATTTTCACATCCCTGGTGCAGTGTGCATGTAAGGAATTGATTCAGGTGTAGCGGCAGGTGTGTCATGGTTGTGGTGACATCCTGTCTCAGCCTTGATTAGCTTGTGTCATCCCTGTGCAGGCTCTGGCAGAGCAAGTCACATCCAAGCACACCCAGGATGCTCACATGCTGGCTGAGGAGCGTAAGCGCAAGAACTACGCTGACTTCTGGAACCCCATTCCAGTCACAGAACCTTTCAGAGTGGTGTTGAGCGACATCAGGGACCGCCTTTACCACACTCGTGAGCTGCTGCATCACTGCCTGGTGCACAGCAGGTAACGCATCCCCCTTGTTACCCTGCTTTCACCCATGTACATGACAATCACGTCCTGCTGACACAGCATTACCATGCCTCTACTCACAGCAGTCTGACTGCATTTGTGCTCATGCCTATGCTTCTGTGTGTCATTTAGCCATCACAACAAATGTGCAACCCCCACGATAGTCTCCTGCTTTTCATGCAATCTGCAGACACCAAGCTGTTTTGACAGCATGCCTCAACTCTGGTGTTACTGCAGCACAAATGTGAAGGAGGTGCTGGAGAATGACCCTGGAGCCTACTTTGTGCACGATGAGCTGCTGGCCCCCCTGAAGGTGATGTACAATAGCCTGCAGGAGACTGGAGATGACTCCATTGCCAATGGCCGCCTGCTGGATGCCATGCGCCAGGTCAACTCCCTCTGTCTCCCTGCATTGTTTTGCATGCTGGTATCTTCTGCACACCGCCAGCTACCCTGGTGGGATGTAGACATACAGCCTTGTGCCCACCTTAAACTCACCTCTGCCTTCTTCTCAAGCTCAGTGTGACAAGGTGGACTGCAGGTGCAATGTTTTGGGCTGGGGATGGTGAAGCTGGACATCAGGCAGGAGTCCACTCGCCACAGTGATGTCATTGACACCATCACCCAGTACCTGGGGCTCGGATCCTACAAGTGCGCTCTCTCCCCTCATCCTCTCTGCATGCACACCATGCGCATCCAAGCACACCATGCCTAACATCAACCCAAGATGCATGTGCACTGCATACTGTACATTCATGGGACTGCGTATGCAGGTGTTACAGGACTTTCCCTTGCTGTGATTGCAAGCTTGCCTGGTCAAGCGTTCATGACAAGCACCAGAATATCAACAGCAAATTGCTTGCCACAAAATAATTGTGACGGGGTCATGAGCTGCATGGAAGCAATCGTATGAAGCAGGGGAGGTATATATGCAGGGAGTGGGATGAGGAGGCTCGCATGAAGTTCTTGCTTGGGGAGCTGACTGGCAAGCGGCCCCTGATGCCGCCAACCCTGCAGACCAGTGCTGAGCAGGCAGATGTGATCAACACCTTCCGCACCATAGCCCAGCTGCCCCCTGACTCCCTGGGAGCCTACGTCATCAGTATGGCTCGCTCTGCAAGTGATGTCCTGGCAGTGGTTCTCCTGCAGGCAAGCTCTACTTCTTCCACCATGCCAGGCTGCCATGCAACTGTACCCTCATGCTGTCACCTCCCTCATTCCTGCTTGCTTCTGGTCTTGATCGCACTTTGCCATGCAAGGATGTGTCAAGGTTGTGTGTGCCATATGTGTCCCTTTTTATCAGGCAGTACTCCAGTCAAGTGCATGCTCTGCTCTGGTCAGCACTGCTTGACCTACACTGCCACTCCAACATTCACAACTGGGTGTTGCAGCCTGGTGAATCCTGCCTGCAGATTATGCCACCAAATGCATCCTGTGCATACACCCCTGCATCAGTTGTTTTATGCCTGCACACTTGAGTGTATTGCATCATGCTTACTGCGTTGCAATGACAGAAGCTTGTCGCAAATTGTCATAGACGAACGGGAGTCAATATATGCGCATCTAGCTCATGCTGCTGTCCATGGTGGAAGATTGCCGGCAACATCAATGCGCATACATACCAGGCTTCCCTGTGGATCACTAAGGTGCCCTTGACACTCTGCGCGCTGCACAAGCTTACAGGCACAGGAACTTGTGCAGACAACAATGTTTTTGTGTTGTAGCGAGAGTGTGGTGTGACAGAGACGCTGCGAGTGGCCCCTCTGTTTGAGACACTGGACGACCTGCACAACAGCGAGGCTTCCATGGAGAGTCTGCTGTCCAACAAGTGGTACTGTGACCAGATTGGCGGCAGGCAGGAGTGCATGATCGGCTACTCCGACTCTGGCAAGGATGCGGGCCGCCTTGCAGCTGCCTGGGGCCTGTACGAAGTCCAGGTAATGCTCTGGGACCTTTGGGCTTGCACATCTTGGACTTGCTTGCCTTATCCATACTTGAAAGGCACGCTGCCAGATGAAGCAGGCAGAACATGGGCAGACTGCTATTTCGAGCTTTTCAGGCCAGTGGTGGCAGGTGACACAGTTCATGTAACCCTGTAGCTGGTAAGTGGGCATGCTAACCATGTTGGCAGCATGTTGCAGGAGAAGCTAGCGGCTGTGGCCGACAAGTATGATGTCAAGCTGACGCTGTTCCATGGGCGAGGAGGGACAGTGGGGCGAGGAGGGGGCCCCACCCACCTGGCCATCCTCAGTCAGCCCCCTGGTACCATCAAGGGATCTCTGCGGGTCACAATCCAGGTGCTGCTATGTCACACATCTCGTAAAAGCATCTGTAAAAGAGCAGGCAGCTTATTGTCTTCAGTATCATTGGTTTACTGTTGTATCTTTGATCAAAAGTTAAGGGTGTCTCCTGTCTTATTGATGGTGTGGCAATTTTGCATGTCTGCTGCATATGTGTCTGGTGCGTTGAAGCAAAATGTTGCTGCTGTGAACTCTGTTTTTGGTTCCAAGGGGCGGCCACCTTGCCCTGCACACTCTGTCTGCCTTTGCTGTATGCTGGCAAGCAAACATGTAATACTGCTTGAGAAGGTGGCAAAACATAAGCTTTGGTTCCCTCATGCAATCTGTCATGGTCAATGTCACTGTGGATGCCTAGATCCGTCGTGACATCAACAAGCTAAATGCAACGCGGTGCCTCATGTGCGCAGGGTGAGGTGATTGAGCAGCAATTTGGTGAGAAGGAGCTGTGCTTCCGCACCTTGGACCTGTACACAAGTGCAGTACTGGAGGCCAGCCTCAACCCCACCACTAGCCCCAAGCCTGAGTGGAGGGGAGCCATGGACCTTATGTCTGAGGTGTCTAATCTGTCTTTCAGATTACCCCTTTTGGGGGTCAGCCTGCATGCCTGCTGCACTGCATCCTGCATCATCACATGGCTTGTTGCAGCACCAGCTTCAGGCTTGTTGCAACATCAAAATGTGGCTTGGCCAACAGCAGCTGCTGCACCTGCATTTGCTGGAAGCCCTCATCTCTGACTCCATGTACAGCTTGCACAGTGGAAGCCATTGTGCAGCTCAGATGTCAGTAGATGATATATAATTTGTTGATGGTATGTGCCTGCCCGTTGTCACAAACCAATCTGTCTAGGCTATCTAGCAGTGGTGCTGTAATGTACTGAATGCAGCTCTGGGTGCTGGGCATCTGAGTGGAAACTATGCTGATCAGGTGTCATGTGACGCCTACCGAGATGTGGTGAGAAAGGACCCTCGCTTCATAGAATTCTTCAGCCAGAGCACTCCTGTGAGTGAGCTAGGCCGCATGAACATTGGCAGCCGGCCTGCCAAGCGCAAAGCAGCTGCCAGCATTGACAGTCTGCGCGCCATTCCCTGGATCTTTGCTTGGACCCAGACCCGCTTTCACCTGCCTGTCTGGCTTGGTGTTGGTGAAGCCTTCCAGGTCCTTCTGCCCAACCTCATGCTGCTTTGTGTCTTACAAGTACAGCAGCATCATGACAGAACATGTTCCTTGCAGCTGCAAGCATCTCTGTGTTGTTTGGATGCATTTTTGGATGATACTGTGACCTGGGTTTGTGCAAATGAGGGTGTTAAAAGTATGCCCAGCAGTCCGCCAGCTGAGCATACGTCAGCGTACAAACATGCTCTTTGACGTCATCTTTTGGTCCTATTGGTAGCAATAAAGACTGCATCCCTTACAATCATGGCATGAGGTTGACTCCAAATGTCATTGCAGGCTCTGGTGGATGATGGCAAGCTTGAAATGTTACAAGAAATGTACAAAAGCTGGCCCTTCTTCAGTGTGACTCTAGACATGATGGAAATGGTGTTTGCCAAGGCAGATCCGCGTGTGGCACAATTCTATGAGGTGGCCCTGGTGGACAAGTCCCTCTGGCCCTTTGGTGATGATCTCCGCAAGTAAGCACTTTGTCGAATAACAGCCGACTCAAGCTGCATGCTGCATGGCCAACTTGGACATCAGTGACGGCTCTTGCTATGCCCCTAGCTGGCCCGCTTCACAGTTGGGCATCAATCAAGAACTCATGTGAGGGCATTGTGCAGCATGTAGTTTAGGATGTAATCCTGCTTCTCCACAAATGCACAACTGTATTTGTGTGCTGAGCCGAGAGCTTACATAGAGAGCCGTGTACTGAGATACATGCTGTTGCAGGCGGTTCAACCAAACCAAGGACGTTTTGCTGCAAGTCTTGGGGCACAAGGGTCTGCTGCAATCTTCAAGTACACGCTTCTTACAACAAAAGCTCCAGCTACGAGCACCATATGTCACACCTCTCAACGTTCTACAGGTTTGCCCCAGCTGGTTTTACCAACAAAAATGTTGTCTGAATGACACCGTCATGTTACATACATTTGTGCCATGACTCACAGCATGTTTGACTTCTCCCAAGTCGCCATGTGTTGCCTCCTGTTTGTTGAGACACATGCTGCACTTGCTATGCAGCATGTCGTGTTCATGCTCAGCATCTGTGCTCACAGCTGAAACGCTGCAGGTCTACTGTCTGAAGTCAATCAGAGCAATTGAGGCAGGCGATAAGATTGATCCCAGGTTCGAAAACTACGAACCAACAGACCCTGAGATGAAGGCCTTGTTGGCCAGGGATCCAGGTGCACGCAAGCATCCGTACAAGTCTGCCGTGGAAGATGCCCTAATCATAACAATGAAAGGGATTTCAGCAGCCATGCAAAACACTGGCTGAGTTGCTTTGTCTTATCTGTACAGCTGCTGTGTAACATGCACTCCAGGTGCTACCAAGTAAGTCAACTCACTAGCTTTTAGCACTGAGCGTGTAAATACATGTCATTTCAGGGTTCCGCTTAGTAATACTGTAAGGTGTTAAGAGCTTTATACCGGTGCCCATTGATATTTGAGATTTCGTGTATTTCAAGGCCGACATATGGTCTGCTCCAGTCAATGAATGTCTGGGTGCCTAACAAAACATACGTGTGCTGAATCAAGAATTTCAACTCCCAGACTACGCATGCCTCATGAGCCTGATCAGCAGCACAAAGTGTAGCATCGATACGCACAAGCAGATACGGCAGTCAAGTTGTTGCCGTGCGCATATCAGCCAACCTTAGCTCGCATGATAACAGGATCCTGAAAGCATTGGGCATGGATGCAAAACATGTAATTTTTTGGGAGGGAGAGATGTTCATTACACGAAGCAACGATGACAACCTCAAAGAATTGTGGTGTCCACTGCATACCATGAAGCAAAACTTCTGCAGCATCAAATAACTCGGCAGCTGTGTATTCCACGATAGCCTTAAAATAGCCTGCTTCCTACTCTTACTCCAAACTGGCAAGAAGATTGGCTGCAGTCACAACTTCGGCAGCAGATGTGTGGCAAGTCATCAGCAGGGTAAAGTTGTCAGTGACCAGCCAAGGTCAGGTTGACCTCTGAAAGCAGATGCTCATGCACAGTAGTACATTTACCTGGCAGCTCAGCTTTTTTTTTGGTTGTAGAGGAATTGTTCACCCTCCATCAGATGATGAAGATACTGAACGAACCTGCGTTGAGCCCGAACAACGGCCTAGAAAACGCGTTCCTAAGCGATCAGTGCATGGCAAGCAATTCCCGCAAGAGGCACGCGAACATGAATGTCACACCAGCGACCGGTCGATTCCTGCTGACTCTGTGAGGAAACATACCTGTTCGGCAGATGCGCTTCACAGAGACATCCCCAGACACACGAGCCAACAGAAACTTTCGAAGCAGAAGTTTTTTGTTTTGTTTTTTTTGTGGGTTACAGGGGAATTGTCCACCCTCCGTCAGATGATGAAGGTACCGAACGAACCTGGTTTGAGCCCGAACAACGGCCTAAAACACGCGTTCCTAAGCGATCAGTCCATGGCAAGCAATCCCCGCAAGGGGCAAGCAAAACATTTTGGCGCCAAGACGACCAGCCATGATGGCAAGGCTGGTCATGTCATGACACATGTGTGTCACCGTGCAAGGCAAGAACAACGGCAAGTGTGACCATGTAAGCGCCGATGCTGGAAGCATGCGCCTTGACCGGCTAAATTGCCGAGCCAAGCAATGTCAAGAAAGCACGTTGTCCTAGAGCATGGTGGCCTGTGAAAACGTTTGAGAAGAGAAACAAGCAAGCTGGATGCATTTCGCCAAAATGGGCACGTCGCTATGCCTAGCCCAACTCAACCTCCAAGAAGCATCCACCGAAGCATGCAGCACATCACCGGGATCAGGATCAATGCGGGTCTGTCCCTACCGTCTCTTACGGCCTGTGTAGCTGGTTCCCTTAGGGTGGCCAAGGCCCCCCAGCTATCGAGGGGGGTTTGCTTGGTCCCCCCTCGGTGAGTGCGTTCCACATGCTTCAGCATCAGACCTCCCATCAGAAGAGCTAAGGCCAAACAACAGCTCAACACCCCCTTCAACTAGGCACCTCCAGCAAAGCAAGCTCATGAAAAGTCCCATCCAACTTGGCATACCACCATACCCTATTCAATTCGATGAATAGGAAAAAGCCGCCAAAGTCGAAACAGAAAACACTGATAAAAAGTTATTTATGTATCAACTCACAGAGACAATCCGTGCTGAACAGGCAAGTGCTAGCACAACGGCACAGGGCACGTAGCTGACAGATGCAACTGCAACTCCAAACGGTCCTCAACGTCCCCTGACGGCGACGTGACAGATACCACAGGCTCTGAAAAGCAGCCAGAGTCATGCTGGGATCCTTCCCCCTTAACCAGCTTGAGCAGACTCCAGAAATCTGCTTGATGTCGTCATTGCATTTGGTCCAGTCATTGCGAATCATGGCCTTGACAGTCTTCAACGCGAGTTGCCTCGCCAAGTGGCCGTGGTGTGAGGTAGATGATGATGACAGCGAAGCTTGTTGTGACAAAGGATTTGACGCCATGATTGCGTCTGGCTCTGAAGGTTGTGTTGACCGGCTGGCCTGGCCTATTTGAGACGCAGCTCAAATGCTCTGCAGTACTGCTGACCTGAGTCTGTGCCAAGTCTGATGGAGCGCATCTGATGGCAGCTGCTCAGATGGTGTGTCTGCTGCCAACAAGCTGGCAACTGGGACCAAAGGCAGATACCCTGTCATAGCTTGCCAAAGGCGGCATAGCCAATCAGTGACTGTGGCTGCAACCGGGCATGTGATAAGCCAGTGGCTGATGGTCTGAGGCTGACTGGGGTCGATACAGCAAGAGAAAGGGCAGTTGGCCTGTGCTTGCATGGCCCTGCCAATGTATGCTCTGCAAGCTCCACATCAGCTGCCATGCAACAGGCGCCACCATAGGACCCTGTGCTGCCTGTCCAGGTACGAAGCGCTGGCCAACTCCCAAATGTGCCGCCACTGTGCCTGCTGAGGGTGGCTGCCACATGCCTTTAGCACATCAATGATGTCGTCAAACCCTGTCCGAAGGCAGCTGAGGTGCTGGCTGCTGTTGCAACTGTTGTTGATGCTGTTCCTGACGTTGTTGCTGCCGGTCTGACCAGTGCATTGTAGGGGTCTGCGAGGGGTCATTCATGCTGGCAAAGAGGCAGACGTTTCTGAGCTGAGGCGAGCTGTGCCTCTGGAGTTGGGTGGTGTGGAAGCCACCCACCTGAGCTCCATGGCCTGCAAGGTCTCATCCACTGATCGCCCCGATGTCGGCTTTTTTTTTGTTTTTTGGGAGGGATGGATATTCATTACACAAGTGCAACGACAGCAACCTCAAGAGTATGTGAAGTCCGCCACAAGCCATAGAGGCCACAGCTAACAACATATCTTGAACTTGTTCAGGCACGAATCCTGAGCATCGTGACAATGAAAGCAAAACAAGCAAGCCCATCCAAAGCTAGTAATCCAGCTAGAAAGACAGGCTTGTTTCTGTCCACCAACGATGCATGACACAAAGCTGGATCAGCTGAACAAAGTCAGAATGGAAGTAGAAGCAAGCATTGCCAAGGCAAAGTCTGTGCCAAGCCACAAAGCAAGCACGTTCCCAAGCCCCGTGTCTGGCCTAGCAACCATAAAGCAACCAGGTCAAGCAACAATACTGCAAACAAGTGCTCATTGAAAGAGCAAATGTGGATCATGCCATCAAGCGTCAAACCAGCAAGCTGCACTGCAGAAGCCTGACACAAAGAAATGTCTAACAACATAACGTCAGCAGTGAACTGCACAAAGCTGGCAAAGCACCTGATGAGCCGTAGGCCCGCTTGTCTGACCACCAACTGATGAGCTGGCTGGCTGCCCCATCCCCACACCCCAAGTGACAGATGATGCGGGCCCCACAGCTGACTTTGTAAGTACAAGGGATTGCCTAGCAGAGCTGGCTGGCGCGCTGGGCCCCTCCAAGGCCTAGAGGGATCCCAAGCGATGACTTGGACAGGGCTGGTATTAGAGACAGGCTCTGGTGGAGTTTTGTTCAAGTTGCATATGGGGGGTGATGATGTGGAGCTGGCCTGACTGAGCATCTCGACTGAGTTGTCTGCCGGAGGCCGAGAGAACCTGAAACCAAGTGGATGCTGGGGCTGAGCTGACGATGGTGCGCCATGCTGGAGGAAGTGCCAGCATAACCGCACTGAACTCGCTTGTCAGCAGCTGGGGTTGCTGAAGCCGCAGTGATGCCCGCTGAAAGCATAAGGGGCTTTTGCTGAGGAGTCAGGAATGCAGCAGCTGGGCAGGCAGTGTTGGTTGTAGCTGAGCTGGCAGCAGAGCTTGAGAAATCTGCCTGTTGAAGAAGAGTGGTTCGTTCAAGACGTCCGATGGCAGCATGGCAGTGACTGGTTGAAGGCGGTGAGGATGAAGAGCCCTGAAGGCCGCCACGTAGGCTGACAGCCGAGCTGGCAATTGCAACTGGTCTGTGCTGAGCGTGCTGAACAAGATGCTGGCCCCATAGCCCAAGGGCTGAACCTGAGAGGCTTGACTCAGGTGGTACAGCTGGAACACTTTCCAAGGCAGCCTCTCTGGCTCTAGCGATCGGGAGATCACCTTTGCCTGCAGGGCTTGGATCTGTGTCGGCACATACGCAAGTCCCATACCCCCCTTGGACAAGGGCGGGGAGTTGGTGAGCTCCGCTGGGAACAGTGCAACCCCAGGGCCAGAAGAGGGCAGATGGGCACTGACCTGAGAGCAGCCTTATGCCAAAGCCACAGCATCATCGCTGTGGTTGGCTTGCTGAGCTGATGCTACAAACTTGCGTAATTGTTGGCTGAGCTGTTGAAGCAGCTGCTCTGAGGGCCGTTGGAAGCTGGCATGATACCACAGCGAGGCAGCTAGGAGTTTCTTGGCCACATGCACCTGCCCAGAAATGAAAGGCCCCGAGCTGCCCAGTGCCTGACCTTGACGCTGATGGCATGATAAATGCCTCTGAATTGTTGATGACAGGCTGCCTGCATGTCGTAGCCCAAGAGAACCCCAAGATGCTTGATGGTTTGTGATGAAGCTGCCTGTGATGAAGATGATGCTGGGGAGGGCAGCCACTGAGGCTGAGGCGAGAGGCTGTGCTTGAACCAGAAAACCATGAGACTTGTTGACATTGAGCTGGCTGCAGGTGGCAATGCAAAACAGGGCTATGCTGCTGTCAAGAGCCTCCTGAGCATCTGAGGGCTGAAGCACATGCAAGATGGTGTCATCAGCATGTTTT